>Ga0209583_10000164_pt1 | contig 22201 bp, 23 predicted proteins | sample Str014_FD_187201 | JGI IMG/M metagenome (GOLD analysis project Ga0209583, IMG submission 187201) | Freshwater sediment microbial communities in response to fracking from Pennsylvania, USA - Straight Creek_MetaG_SC_2014 (SPAdes) (version 2) | ecosystem: Environmental > Aquatic > Freshwater >... | reverse complement strand
CATCAAACTATCGGACAAGTTCACCACCGGCTCGTCGATCATGCCGCAGAAGCGCAACCCCGATGCCGCAGAGCTGATCCGTGCCAAGCCGGGCCGCATCCTCGGTGCCTTCACGGCACTTGCTGTGATGATGAAGGGGCTCCCGTTGGCCTATGCCAAAGACATGCAGGAAGACAAGGAACAGACTTTCGACGCGCTGGATAACATGGCCCTGGCCATCGCCGCGATGGCTGGCATGGTGCGTGACATGACGCCCAACAAGGATGCGATGCAGGCAGCAGCGTCGTCTGGCTTTGCTACAGCAACCGATCTCGCCGATTGGCTGGTACAGAAGTTGAAGATGCCCTTCCGCGAGGCGCACCATATGACAGGCCGCATCGTGGCACTGGCGGAAAAGAAAAATCTGATGTTGTCGCAGCTTTCCCTGGCCGAGCTTCAATCGATCCATGGCACAATCGATGGTTCCGTGTTCAAGGTTCTATCCGTCGAAGCTTCGGTGAAATCCCGCACGAGCTTCGGCGGCACGTCCCCATCCAATGTAAAACGCGAATCCAAACGATGGTTGAAAATTCTGAAGGGCAAAGGCAAATGAAAAAACTTCTGATCCTCGCCCTCTGCCTCTCCGCACTCGCTGCTTGCGGCGTGCGCGGCGATCCGGTGCCGCCAAGCAAAGCGGGAACGGTCGTAAACTGATGCATCACTTTTCATACAAGCACGGCGTCCTCCACGCCGAAGACGTGAACCTGAAAGAACTTGCTGAAGAAGTGGGAACGCCCTTCTATTGCTATTCGACGGCCACGCTGGAACGACACTACAAGGTCATGGACGAAGCCTTCAAGGGCAGCGAGCATCTCATCTGCTATTCGATCAAGGGCAACTCCAACCAAGCCGTCATCAAAACCCTCGCCAATTTGGGAGCAGGCATGGATGTCGTCTCGGAAGGTGAACTCCGCCGCGCTTTGGCCGTAGGTGTTCCCGCTCGCAAGATCGTGTTTTCCGGCGTAGGCAAAACCGCCAAGGAAATGGCGCTGGCTTTGCGTGAAGGCATTGCCTGTTTCAATGTGGAGTCCGAACCGGAGCTGGAACTTCTCTCCGAAGTCGCCCAGCGTGTCGGCCAGCGCGCATCGGTTTCGATTCGCGTCAATCCAGATGTCGACGCCAAAACGCACCACAAGATCACCACAGGCAAGGCCGACAACAAGTTCGGCATTTCCTATTTACGCGCTTCGGAAGTTTACGCCCGCGCCGCCGCGCTGCCCAATATCGATGTGGTCGGTGTGGATATGCATATCGGCAGCCAGATCACCGAACTCGCCCCCTTTGAGCAGGCCTTCAAACTGATGGCGACTTTGGTTGATAAGTTGAAATCAGAAGGCCACAACATCCGCCATCTCGATTTGGGCGGCGGGCTCGGCGTGCCCTACCGTGGCAACAATGATATTCCACCGCACCCCGATGAATATGCCGCCATGGTCAAACGCACCTTGGGCCATCTCAATCTGAAATACATGATGGAGCCCGGCCGCATGATTGTTGGCAATGCCGGCATCATGGTCACCCGGGTCATCTACATGAAGGAGAACGAGGGCAAACATTTTGTCATACAAGATGGCGCGATGAATGATCTCATTCGCCCTACGCTTTATGATGCCTATCACGAAATCTTGAGCGTCGATGAAAGCCGCAATGCCCTCAGCATGGAAGCCGATGTCGTCGGCCCCGTATGTGAAACAGGCGACTATCTTGCCAAAGGCCGCAAGCTGCCAAAATTACAAGCCGGTGACCTCCTCGCCGTGATGACGGCTGGGGCTTACGGCGCCGTACAATCCGGCACCTACAACACGCGCCCCCTCATCCCTGAAGTTTTAGTGAAAGACCACAAATGGGCCTTGGTGCGCGAGCGCCAGACCTACGAAGAATTGATCGGGCTTGACCAGCTCGCCCCCTGGCAAGATTAACATCATCTCGCCGGAATCATGGTATAGAAAGCTGCATGAGCGAAACCCCGCAGATTGATACTTTGCGCCAGAAGACCCGCCAGCAGCGGGCGGCCATGGTTTGGGAAATGGTCTGGGCCGCCATCCAATTCCCGGCTATAGTGATTTTGGCGGCTTGTGCCTTGCTTTGGTCCGATATTCTCAACGCTGTGCCGCGCCCCGTGCCGCTGCTCATTCTCATCGCACTGGCGGGGCTTTTTCTTTTCAGCCTGAAATCTTTTCTGACAATCAAGCGCCCGCCCGCGGCCGTGGTCTGGCGCAAGCTTGAAAGCGCCAACAGCCTGCAACACCGTGAGGCTTCGAGCCTTGACGACACCTTTGTGCCGGGTTCAGGTGCAGAGGAATTATGGACCGAACATCTGCGCCGCAAACTTTCAGTGCTGACCGATCTGAAACTCGCTTGGCCAAAATCGCTGTGGCGCAGCTTTGATCCCTGGGCGTTGCGCCTTCCCGTCGCAATGCTGGCCTTGGCCGCTTTCATGCTGGGCAGTGGCGGGCTGGTGAGCAATTTTCAAAACGCGGCCATGTTTACGGCACCCCTGCCTGAGAAAGTCATCGTCCTCGACGCCTGGGCCAAGCCACCACCTTACACTGGCAAGGCACCCCTGCTTCTCACCTCTCCCGCAATGGCAGAAAAACTTAAAACCCAAGGCGAGATCGTTCTGCCAGAAAACTCAAGCTTCAGTTTGCGCCTGACCAACGCCACGGCGCCGCAACTGGCTTTCGTCTCCCCCGGCAGCGACACACCGATCACCCTGACTGATGCCAAAACCGCCAAGACCGATGACGGCTTTACGGCGGAGATAAAACTTGATCGACCTGTCACCATCAAGGTGATGGACGGTAACAAGGAGCTCGCCAACTATCCTTTCGCTGTCATCGCCGACGAAGCCCCCAGGATTGAATTTGTCGGCGAACCAAAGCCCGAAGGCTTGGGCCATCTCGCCGTCAAATGGAAAGCCTCGGATGATTATGGCGTGAAATCAGTGACAGCCGAAATCAGCCTGTCAGACACGCAGGAAGACGGCCAAGGCTTCGCCAGCAATGGCGTGTTTTTGTATGACCCACCAATTTTCAAAATCGCCATGGGAAAACCAAACGCCAAGCAAATAGAAGAAACCACCACGGGCGATCTTGCAGGCCACGCTTGGGCGGGCCTCTTTGTCGAGATGACTTTAACTGCACGAGACGCGACTGGACACAAAGCCACTACAGCACCACAGCGTTTCAAATTGCCAGATCGCGAATTCATCAGGCCCTTGGCCCAGGCCTTTGCCGAACAGCGCAAGAAAATTATTTTGTCACCTGATGCAGCCCCAGATGCTTCAACCATGGTGGGGGCCATGCTGCGTTATCCCGTCGACATCAAAGACAATGCGGGCTTGATCATCACCCTCGCCAGCGTGAAATCGCGCCTCGCCACGGCATCATCCCCCGATGATGTGGTTGCCGTGGTCAAAGACCTGTGGCCTTTGATTCTCAATATCGAAGATGGCCACATGAATGACATCCGCGAGGAACTCAAAAATCTCGCCGACCAATTAAAGCAAGCTTTGCGTGATGGTGCGCCCAAAGAAAAGATCGATGAGCTGATGCGCCGGATGCGTGAGGCGATGAACAAGCTGGCCCAGCAGCTCCAGAAGGAAGGTCAGAAACGCCAGGCCGACGGCACCATGCCAAAGCAACAGGGCAAGTCGCTGACCCCGGAAGATTTGCAGAAGATGCTTGATGCCATTGAGCAGTTGAACAAGAGCGGCTCGAAAGATGCGGCAGAACAGCTGCTCTCAGAGCTGGATAAGCTTTTGCAGAACTTGCAGCCAGGCGAAGGCAGCATGGCCGATAATGGTGCCCCCGGTGCGCAGGAACAGATGGATGCTTTGTCCGGCATGATGGGCAAGCAGCGCAAGCTGATGGATGAAACCCAGCGCATGGGCCAGAACGGCAAAGAAGGCGAAGGTGAAGGTCTCGCCGGAAAACAAAAAGGCTTAAAAGGCGATCTCGGCAAATTGGGCGATGGTCTTTCACCTGAAGATGGGGGTAATTCCTTGGGCGAGGCCGGCAAAAACATGGGCCAAGCTGAGGGTGCGTTGCGTGATGGAAACAAGGGTGAGGCGCTGCGCCAACAGGGCGAAGTGATGAAGAAGCTCCGCGAGGCCATGGGCAAACTCGCCGATAAAGCCGGCCAAGAAGCCCAGCGCGGCACAGGTGGCAGATCAGGCAACGCCGACGACGATCCCCTGGGCCGCCCGCGCGCCTCGCACAGCCCCAACACCGGACCCAACAAAAACCTCGTGCCCTCCGAACTCGCCATGCGCCGGGCGCGTGAAATTCTCGAAGAGCTGCGCGGCCGCGCCAATGCCGAAGGCCTTGACGACAACACCAAGGCCTATATTGATCGGCTGCTCAAAGGGCTGTATTGACTACTTCACCATATGCCCGACGAAGGGCAGCTCGCGGAATTGGTGGGCCATGTCCATGCCGTAACCGACCACAAACAGGTCCGGGCAATCAAAGCCACAGAAATCAGCCTTGATCGAAGCCGCCAGATGGCCGGGCTTGAACAACAGAACCGCTGAGCGCACCGAACGCGCGCCCCGCGCCGCCAACAAGTCTTTGGCATAGGCTAAGGTGCGGCCGGATTCCAAAATATCATCGACCAACAACACATCCCGGTCTTTCACAACCGACTCAATATCCCGCAGAACTTCAACTTGGCCGGACGACGTTGTAGCCGCGCGGTAAGACGCCAGGATCATAAAATCCACTTCCGGCGAAAGCCCCGCATGGTGCATGGCGCGGATCAAATCTGCCGCAAACATAAAACTGCCCTTGAGAACCGGCACCACCAAAAGCCCCTCGGGCTTGGTGGCCGCAATCTCTTGGGCCAAGCCAATCATGCGTTCGGCAATCTGCTTTTCGGAAAACAAGACATCAATGCGATGTCCATCAATGGTGATCGAGCTCATGGAATAGGCTTTGAGCCGATTTCATCCAGATGTGCAAAGCGAATTTGCAGGTTTTTCGCTAATTCCGGAGGGGCGGCGACGCGCGTGGTAAAGGTCGTGGTTTCGCCGGGCCGCAAGGGGCGCGAGCCAGTATCCAGCGTCCAGCTATAAAGTTCAACCCCTGCTTCATCTGTAAGCCCAAACCGCATCCATGGGATTTTGCGCATATCACTGGTGGCATTGCTGATCTCGCCCTTCACCATGAGAATATGCGCGCCATCGACCAAGCGGTTCTGTTGTTCCACACGGCGAATATCAAGACCAAAGACATTGATCTGATACCCCAGCTTCTCATAGGCCTTGATCGAATAGGGCGCTGCGGCCACCACTGTTTCAGGCGTCCATGCCGCCACCAGCAAAGGGATTGCGGCGCAAAAGCCGAAAGAACCCCAGCCCGCCAGTCGCTTCATCCGCGCATTGCGCTTGTTGGCAAATTCAAGCTTGGCCTGCTGCGCTGCTTCCACCAAGCGCTGCACGTCTAAATCTGGCTCATCCTCATGCTCAATAATCTGAGGGAGGTTGCGAACCGGAACCTCTTCTATATCAATCGCTGAATATTCCTTCCAGCGATGCCCGCATTTGCGACAGCTGATATTGATCGCGCCATCACCATGCTGCGCGCCTAAATCATATCGGGTAGTGCAAGATGGACAGGAAGCGATCATGGTGGCGCGGGAAGCCTTGATTCGGGCACAGTTGGGGATTGAATGCCGTATCTGAGGCTAACGCCAGATAGGGTTAATGCGTGGTTAAGACCATGGCCGGCGCAAAGAGGGCAATGTGATCGATCTTGAATCTGTGGCGCTGCGCTATCAATCAGGCCCAGACATTCTCAAAGATGTAAATTTCCAAATGCGGCCGGGGGAATTGCGCTTTCTCACTGGACCTTCAGGTGCGGGCAAATCAACCTTTCTGCGCTTGCTGTTTTTCGCGTTAAAGCCAGCGCGCGGCAAAGCGCGGATCCTCAAGCGCGATGTGGCCAGTGTGAAAGCCCGCGAATTGCCTTTACTGCGCCGCAAACTGGGCGTGGTGTTTCAGGATTTTCGTTTACTGGATCATCTTTCAGTTTTTGAGAACGTGGCTTTGCCTCTGCGAGCCATGGGCCAAGCGCCTGAGACCTATGAACGCGATGTCCTGGACCTTCTCGATTGGGTGGGGCTGAAAGGCCGCACGGCAGACCGGCCCGATACTTTGTCAGGGGGCGAAAAGCAGCGCGTCGCCATCGCCCGCGCAGTGGTAACCAAACCAGAGCTGATCCTCGCAGATGAACCAACCGGAAATGTGGACCCGGCGTTGGCCCGCCGCCTGCTGCACCTCTTTCTCCAATTGAACAAGCAAGGCACCACCGTATTTCTCGCGACACATGATGAAGCCTTGATTGCCCAAGCCAATGGCAAAGCCATTCACTTGGAAGGCGGACATTTGCGGGATTTGTGATGGCACAGACAAGCTCCAAACCATCGCCGATCTTCCCCAAAGGGGCTGCACCTCTTCGGGCGCTGACGGTCACCATGGCGGTGATGTGTTATCTCGCCTGCCTCGCCATCGGAGCGTTGGTGCTGGTCAACCGTGCCGCCGAAGCCTGGTCCCAAGGCATTGCCCGCGAAGTCACCGTCCAGATCAGGGAAATCTCCGGCGAAGATATAGAGAAATCTTTGCGCACGGCTCTGGGCATTCTTAAAACCAATCCAGGCGTGTTAGACGCAAAAGCATTAGACCGCCAAGAAGGCATCAAACTTTTGGAGCCTTGGCTCGGCAAAATCGCAATGGATGAACTGCCTGTGCCACGGCTGATCCGGGTTGCTGTTGATGAACAAGCGCCGCCGGATTATCCCCTGCTGGAAAAATCATTGCAATCCAATGTGAAGGGCATAAGTTTGGATACCCATCGCCGCTGGCAGGCGGAACTGGCGCGCATGGGCCGTGCGCTCACCCTCTTGGCCAGCCTGGTGTTGGCGCTGATCACGCTGGCCAGCATCATGCTGGTGGTCTTTGCAGCGCGCAGCGTCTTGGAGGCCAACAGGTCCGTCGTCGAAGTTCTGGAACTGATCGGTGCCGAAGACAAATTCATCTCACGACAAAATGACAAACAGTTTCTCAACACCGGCTTGCTCGCGGGCTTTTTAGGCTTGCTTGCAGGCCTGGTGACATTTTTAGCCTTGGGCTTTTCTGGGAGTGCTGCGGGCGACAGCGTGGCCGCCGCAGGCCGCAGCCTGCTCTTCGCGCCAGTGGATGTTGAACTGCGCCTTTGGGCCGGCCTCTTACTGGTGCCACTGGCAGCAACATTGATTGCCTTGTGGACATCGCGCCTCACCTTGATGCGCATGCTGAGGCAACACGCATGATCTTCGCACGCTCACTTATTTTTAACGTACTATTCTATTTCAACATATTCCTGTTCATGGTCCTGAGCCTGCCTGTCCTTTTGATGCCGCGCATCTACGCTATCCGAACACTGCAAACTTGGGGCCGTGTCTCAAACTGGCTTTTAGAGAATATCTGCAACATCAAGATCAAAGTGCGTGGCCTTGAGAACATTCCGCCTGGCCCAGCGCTTGTTGTCGGCAAACATCAATCGACGTGGGAAACCTTTGCCCTGCCCACGCTCCTCGATGATCCCTGCATGGTTTTAAAGCGCGAACTTTTTTACATTCCGATTTACGGCTGGCCCTATATTTTCAAATTCGGCATGATAGGCGTGGATCGCAGCGGTGGATCAAAGTCCCTCAAGAAGTTGATCGCGCGCGGCAAAGAAGAAGTGGCACGCGGGCGACAGATCGTGATTCTGCCGGAAGGCACACGAAGGCCGGTGGGTGCGCTACCGGATTATAAGCCCGGCGCTGCTGCACTTTATGCGGCTTTGAACGTGCCTTGCGTTCCCTTCGGCCTCAACGCGGGGCTGTTCTGGCCACGCCGCCAGTTCCTGCGTTATCCCGGCACCATCGTGATCGAGTTTGGCAAACCCATTCCGCCGGGAATGCCCCGCAAGGAATTCCAAAAGCAGATGGAAACTGCGATCGAGACGATCACCAACAGCTTGGTGGCAGAAAATTGTTCTTGACATGTTCCATTATTTCGTTCTATCTTCGTTCCATGAACATTTTTGGCTCACCCATTTCCAGCTCCGCTGCCGCAGCGCTTCCAGATCTTCTTGAGAGATTTTGGTATTGGCGCGGGGCTTCTGGGCAGAATTACATTCACTCAGTCTACACGCCTGAGACTTGCCCACCTTTGCCCGGTGCGATCTATGTGGGCGTGAAACGCACAGGCAGCATGAGAACCGCCGTCGCGGTGGGTCGCTTTGCCGCCTTCTGGGACAAAGCCTTGCCCCATGGCATGTCACAAGATTTTCGCGGCTGCGATGAGGTCCATGTCCATCTTCTGGCGCGCGGTCCCGATGCTGCGGAATCTGTGCGCCGTGATCTTGCTTCAGCCTTGGGTGAGGACAGCGAGAGCAACGGCTTGCACGAAACCAAATCAGCCTTTCGAATTGCCGCCTGAATCCAACACAAAGGGGGCGAGTTCTTCCAGCCCCCGGTCATGAATGCCAAATCGGCGCAGATGTGTGATGGTGTTGGCCACATAGTCTTTGCATGAACCCATGGTGCCCTGCCCTCGGTAGATAAATGCCAAAAGTTCATCCCGCGTCATCTGCGGGGCATATTGCGCACTCTGCCGGCGCACCACATAGGTGAGGGCCTCAACACGCTCATCAGTTTCCAAAATCGCAAAGCGCTTGGCCACTTCATCATAGACATCGCCCAGCATTTCGCGTGCCCGCACCTTGGCGTGAACCACATCCCAATCCGCTGCGGCAATTTCATAGACCAAACCAATGCAAGAGCCGCCCCGGTCGAGACCTAAGACCAAGCCCGGATTTTCTTTTGTGCCGCGGTAATGATGCGAGATCACGCTGAGACGCCGATGATACCCCAGAAGTCGCGCCGGCCGAGCGCTCAGAAATTCAAAATCGGGCCGCCACATCAGTGAGCCATAGGCAAAAATTCGCTGTGACTTGGATTGGCTCAAACCTTTGGGCGTCCCCGCCCGAAATCCGGTGCCGCCGTGTCTTGCCCAGCCGCTATAATCCCGCGCCGCACTTCGCGTGCCCGCGTGAAAAGGTTGAACAAAGTCTCACCATCGCCCCAGCGCACGGCACGCTGCAAAACTGCCAGCTCTTCGGTGAACCGCCCCAGCATTTCCAGAACCGCTTCCTTGTTATTCAAAAACACATCGCGCCACATCGTGGGATCAGAAGCTGCAATGCGGGTGAAATCACGAAAGCCTGAGGCAGAATATTTAATCACTTCCGAATCCGTCACCGTTTCCAGATCCGCCGCTGTGGCCACAGTATTATAAGCAATGAGATGCGGCAGGTGGCTGGTGATGGCGAGAACCAGATCATGATGCTCCGCCGTCATCAGTTCAACCATAGAGCCCATAGCTTCCCAGAACGCTGTGAGCTTTTGTACGGCTGCTGGTTCCGCATTTTCCGGCGGCGTCAAAATACACCAGCGTTCCTCAAACAAAGTGGCAAAGCCCGAACGTGGGCCAGATTGTTCAGTGCCCGCAATCGGATGGCCAGGTATGAAATGAACACCTTTGGGCACATGCGGCCCGCAATCGCGCATAATGGCGGCCTTCACCGAACCAACATCAGTCAATATGGCACCGGGCTTGAGTTTTGGCCCAATCGCCGCAGCCAGTGCCCCACAAACCCCAACCGGCACACACAGTATGACAAGATCAGCGTCAACCACAGCGTCAGCAGGCGCTTCATACACGCTGTGGACCAGACCAATCTCCAGCGCCACGCGCCGCGTCTCAGCACTTTTAGCATGGCCAGCAATCAACCTGGCCAAGCCCTTGGCTTTGATCGCATGGCAAAGTGATGAGCCAATGAGGCCCAACCCCAGAATAGCCACTTTTTCAAACATCACAGTCATTTCATGAATTCCGTCAGGGCCGCAATGAAAGCTCTGTTGCCTTCTTCAGTGCCAACACTCACCCGCAAAGCACCAGGCAAACCATAGGCGCCAACTGCGCGCACGATAATCCCGCGCCCTGCCAAGAATTGATCTGCATCTCGCGCCTGTTCAGCGCTGGCAAAATGGATCAGCATAAAATTGCCAACCGATGGTGTGACGCTCAATCCCAGCTTTTTAATCGCGTCCACCAACCACGAAAGCCACTTGCTATTATGCGCCTGCGCTGTCGTCATAAAGCTCGTGTCTTCGATTGCCGCAACGCCAGCCTTGATCGCAGGCAAACTCACGTTGAAAGGCCCACGAATACGGTTGAGCACATCGGCAATGGCTGGCGGGCAATAGGCCCAGCCCAAACGCAAGGCTGCAAGCCCATGAATTTTAGAAAACGTGCGTGTCATCACCACATTGTCATGCGCTTCAACCAGGGCAGCGCCTGCCTCATAGTCATTGTTCATCACAAATTCGGCATAGGCCGCATCAAGAACCAATAAAACATGCTGCGGCAAACCCTGGTGCAGTCGCTGAACCTGCGCAGCCGTGAGGTAAGTGCCTGTTGGGTTATTGGGATTGGCCAGAAACACCATTTTGGTCTTGGCCGTCACGCGCGAAAGAATAGCCCCGACATCAGCCACATGGTGTTGTTCAGGTGCCACGACGGCAGTCGCCCCGTTGCTCGCAATGGCGATGGGATAGACCAGAAAGCCAAACTGCGAATAGATCGCTTCGTCATCAGGGCCAAGATAGGCGTGGGCCAAGAGCTGCAACAACTCATCCGAACCTGCACCACAAACAATGCGTTCTGCCTTTAAGCCATGGCGTTTGGCAATGGCCTCACGTAAGGCAGTCGCACCGCCGTCAGGGTAAAGCGCCAGGTCTTTTGCCGCTGCGGCAAAGGCTTCGATTGCCTTTGGGCTAGCCCCAATAGGAGACTCATTCGATGAAAGCTTAAATGTCTTGCCCGTCTTAGGGCCAGACTTTCCCGGGACATAGGCTTGAATGCCAAGAATGCTCGGTCGTGGTTGCGGTCCATTGATCATAGTCTTGTTCATGGCGCGGCCCTCACGGACTGACCGCCGGGCTATAATGCCCCGCCACCATCAAACCCAGCGCCGCATTGGAACGCGTCACCCCAATTAAAGGCGATTCATGGTCCAGCAAAAAGCCGGGCAAGGATGATAGCCGCAACGATCCGCTCTTGGCCTGCCAGCTTGGCTCAGGCGTAAAATCGCGCGGCAACTTACCCGACGTGATCACCAGTGTTTCATCATCGCCTGAAGCGCTGACGGGTGCTTGCCCGATGACCAAAAGTTTTGGAATGCCTTCTTCCTTGAGTACAGGCAGCGCCGCGATCACCCGGGCAGCGCCTGCTTTGCCTGCCACAAAACTTTCAGCCCAAGGCTGCTCTGTTTCCACCACACAGACATCTGACGGTTGGGCATTGATCTGCAACAAAGCTTGGGCCTCATCCCTATATTCTTCAACAACCATCGGCCCGAAGTGATCGCGCAGCCGCAACCGATGCGCCATATTGGCGTTGAGATGGCGGCTGATGTGCAGGGTAATCGGCGCTTGGTTCAAGCTGGATTGGCTGATAATCGCCCGCCAAAGCCGCACCAGAAGTTCAGGATTGAGAGGCCCGCCCTTGGCCTTGGCCAGAAGGCGGCGCAAAATGGCGGCCTCACGCGAGGGGCGCAACGGCAGGGGCCAAGCGTCTTTTGCACCAGCTTTGGCAAGGCGGACTTTTTCCGTCACGCCAAAGCGCTGCGCCAAAAGGCTGACCAACTGGTCATCAATCTGGTCAATCTCTTGTCTTGCAAGATCCAGTGGATCTAGGAATGAAGTTTCAGAATTCATTGCAGGCTCAATCCATTTGCCGTCTTACCTGTCTCCATAGGCAATGTTGGCGCAGAAGGAAAGCCGCAGCCTCAGCTTTTGCTGGCGGTCTGTGGGCGTGGCAATAAAACTGGCCGAAAGCGCGGGAAGGCGCGCCGGGCCACTTTGCCCGTAGAGTAAGAGTAAACCTGTTTTTGTGCTTCGATCATCATGATGCCCGAAAACCGCCTTAAGCCAAGGCGGCTCGCAAACTCAACGCCCCGTGCCAGGCCGGGCCCGCCCCAAGGCGGCAGAGCCAAAGCATATTCAATCCGATTAATAGAAAACTGCGCTTGCCGCAGCAGAGCGCCAATCTGGGCCCGTGAGAAAGGTTGCCCCCGCCCAAAGGGCGAGGCATCAGACGTGGCCCACAGCCCGCCCCGGTTCGGCACCACCAGCAAGAGCTTGCCCTGCGGCGACAAAACCCGCCAAACCTCGGCCAGCATGTCTTCAGCACTTTCAGCAAATTCCAAAGCGTGAACGAGCATGGCCACATCCACCATATTGTCGCCCAAGGGCAAATCGAGTTCGTCGACCAATGCAGATCGGACTTTCCCCGTCTGCGGCCAGCGCAAAACGCCACTGCGCGCCATCATGAAGGCCACCGTACGCGCCTCGGCAGAAAGATAGGGCAACGCATAGCCAAGCCCAACCAGCAGCTGATCTGGCCGCGGCTGGGCGCTGGGCCCGAGTTTTGCGTAAATCAACTCACGCGTCACTTTTCCCAAAGTCCCGCCATAGAATTCAGCTATATCAAGAACGGTCATGGCCTAAGTCTAGCGTGAAAGACACGGTCGGTCATCAACGAGGTTTAAAACTATGGCGCATATCAACATGCAACCCTTCACCTGCCTGCAAGATAATTTCGGGCTTATTTTACATGATACCCCAACCGGCGCCACAGCCTCAGTCGACGCGCCCGATGCGGACGCCGTGGAGGCACAACTCAAAAAATTTGGCCGCCAGCTGACCCATATTTTTACCACCCATCACCATGCTGATCATGTGCAGGGCAATTTGCGTTTGAAAGAACTCTTCGGCTGCAAAATCATTGGCCCCAAAGCTGAGGCCGATAAAATCCCCGGCATTGATCAAGCCGTAGCGGGTGGTGACAAATTCATGTGGGCGGGCCGTGAGGTAGAAGTTCTGGATTGCCCCGGCCATACCAAGGGCCACATCGCTTTTCATATCCCATCCGAGTTTTCACTCTTTGCTGGCGACACATTATTTTCCGTAGGCTGCGGCCGGGTGATTGAAGGTACCATGGATGAGATGTTCCATTCCGTAAATCAGTTCAAAGCCCTGCCACCACATTCCTATCTTTACTTTGGCCATGAATATACCGAAGCCAATTGTCGCTTCGCTCTGACCATAGACCCCAATAACATGGCCTTGCAGGCACGCCTGCGCGAAGTGGAAAAACTGCGCATCGAAAAACGCATGAGCTGCCCTGTCACGCTCAGTGATGAGTTCAAGACCAACCCCTATTTGCGCTGCAACGATCCACAGATACGCAAAAATCTGGGCATGGAAGATGCTACCGACGCTGCCGTCTTTGCCGAAATCCGCACCCGCAAAAACAATTTCAAATAAGGCGGCGCGGCCTGAAAAGATCGCGCGATGCAATGAGCGCACCCAGCGTGATCAACAGACAAGCCAGACCAATCGACCAATGCGGTGCCGCAATGCCTGCGGCCAACAGCACCAATGTTGAAAACAGCGGCGAACAGTAGGATAGTGCGCCCAAGATAAAAATATCGCCGTGTTTGAGGCCATAGTCCCAAACGTAGAAGGCAGCACCGACAGGAAACAGACCCAACGCCAGCAGTGCCAACCACTGCGTTGAAAATTGCGGCAATACATTCGGTTCGAAAATCAGATGCGCCATGAATGCAAGTACAGCGGTGGCAAGGCAAAAACCTGCCACCACATCTGTCGGCACTTGCCCGGTGCGCCGCGCCAACAGCGAATAACCTGCCCATATGATCGGCAGCGGCAGGGCCATATAATGCCCCAGCAGCAAACCATGAGAGAAAAGGCCCGTCTGCCCGCGTGTGATCACAACAACAGCACCCAGCAAGCCAAATCCCGTTCCGATCAAATGATGGCTTTTCAATTTCTCGCCCGGCAGAAAGCCAGAGAACACCACAATCAGCATCGGCCAAAGATAGGCAATGAGGCTGACATCCACCGCAGGCGCGTTTTGCACGGCAGCAAAATAAAGCGCGTGATAGCTGAACAGGCCACCAATGCCCAAGGCCCAGATGCGCCAATCCTGCTTCAAGGCTGCAAAGCTTTTGGGCCTGAAGGGCCAGGTCACCGCACACATCAAACCACCAATCAAAAAGGTGATGGCTGTCATCTCAAAAGGCGGCACTGCACCGCTCGCCGCAGACAGAGCCGCCAAAGTAGCCCACATTAGAACGGCCATAAAGCCGACCAGCGTTGCGTGGTCTTTAGACATCCCGCACATGTTTGAGGAAATGGCCGCCACCAATGCTCAAGACTACGGCGCCGAGAATGATGGCCCCGCCGATGAGCGATGCTGTCTCCGGCTTTTCCCCGACAACCGCCCAAGACCAGAAGGGATTGAACACCGCATCTAAAACTGCAATCAAAGATAAAGTGATGGCAGGCACAGCCCGCGCACCCCAGCCGTAAAAGATCAACGGCAAGGCCAGTTGCACGACACCCATGAGGACAAGCAACAAAAAGTCATGTTGGCTGATATTGAAAGCCGAGGCATGGCCCACCGTCACACTGGCAAAGCCCGCGATGCAGAAACTCAAGAACCCGCCGACACAGATTGCCGCCATCATGTCATAGTCCCGATATTTGCGCAGCAGTAATGTTTGCAATGCGAATGTGAAAGGCACGGCAAAGCTCAGCAACAGTCCAAATCCGTTGCCCAACTGCCAGCCATGTTGCGCAATCACCGCCGCACCAACCACCGCCAAAACGGCCGAAAACCAAGCGATGAGATGAGGCCGCTCTCCTGTCACCCACGGGCTGAGAAGCGCTGTGATCAAAGGCGAAGTGGCCCCAATCACCGAGACCGTCGCCGTACTCACAAAGGTGAGCGACGTCACATAGAATGTCGTGCCCACAGCGAAGCAAAGCGCTGAAATCAAAAGTCCGAAAAATGGAATAGCGTCAAACTGGTCAATCGCTTCGCGCCCGTGAACGATGACAAGATAGACCAACAAGGTTACGGCAAGCCAAAGCCCACGCCAGCAATTAATTTGCCAGCCATCAAGATCGGGCATCAACCTTACAAAAAGGCCAGAGAGACTCCATCCTATCGTCGCCAAAAAGACAAAGAAGATGCCTGAATTATAGCTTGTCCGTTGGCTCAAACTTCGCGCTCCGAATCGTCATCGACTCTAGCAAAGCCGTAAAGCATTAAAAAGCGAGTTTGCAATTCGAAACAACTTTAAATTTGAAATTTTATCCCCGGAGTTTAACATTTTCGCCATCATACGGGCTTTCAGCGATGACGGTGGCCGAAAAGATCTTGCCTAAAATCTTAATCTCGAGTCCAGTGCCCAGGGTCGCAGACTCAGGTTTCACCATGGCCAGCGCCAAAGATTTCGCGCATCGCCAACCATAGCCGCCATTGGTGGCCCGACCGATCAATTGCCCCTTGGCATAAATCGGTTCAGAGCCACGTGCATCCGAATCTGTATCGGTTACGCCGTGCACCTCCAGTGTCACGAAATTCCAGTTGAGGCCCTTCTCACGGCTGGCCACCAAAGCATCACGACCAATGAATTGACCCTTGTTGGGATGAACAAAGCGATCAAGGCCAGATTCAAAAGCCGAATATTCAATCGACAATTCACGCGGGATCAGGCGGTAGGATTTTTCAAGCGACAGTGAAGACATGGCCTTGATGCCGAAAGGCTTGATGCCGAATTCTTTGCCCGCTTCCATCAACTGATCAAACAAAGCGATTTGCATTTCGACGGGCACATGGAATTCATAACCCAACTCACCCACAAAATTTACACGCAAGACATGGGCTGTCGCGGTCCCGACCGAGAGCTCTTTGCCTGAAAGCCACGGGAAGGCTTCGTTGGAAAGATTGGCACTGGTGAGTTTGCCCAGAACTTTGCGCGCCATTGGGCCAGCCAAAACTAAAACGCCCAAACGCGTGGTGATGGCATTGAGCCGCACGGAGCCATCCGTTGGCGCCAGCTTGCGCAAATAGTCATGATCATGCCGTTCAAAAGCGCCAGCGGACACCAGATAAAACCGCCCGACCTGCCATTCATAAACCGTGAATTCAGACCGCACGCCACCACCGGGAGACAACAGATGGCAGAGCGCAATGCGGCCCTGCTTTTTTGGAATTTTATTGGCGAGAATCGATTCGAGCCATTCGCGAGCACCGGGGCCGGAAACTTCCATCTTCGCAAAAGCCGACATGTCCTGAAGGCCAACGCCATTCATGACGTTAAGGCATTCCTCGCCAACGAACTTGAAATAGTTCGAGCGGCGGAACGACCATTTCTCTTTGATCTTCCCATCCTCATCAACCGGCGCATGATTGTGATTGGTGAGCGTGTCGTCGGAATTCAATTCCGATTTCGTCAAGCCATATCCCTTTGGCGCAAACCAGCCTGGCCGTTCCCAGCCATAAACACTGCCGAACACCGCACCCAAATCTTTCATCCGGTCATAAACCGCTGTGCGCTTCAAAGGCCGCGCAGCACTGCGTTCTTCATCGGGATAATGCGGGGTGAACACATTGGCATAAGCTTCTTCATTCTTGGTGATCAGATACCCCTTGCTGGCATAAGCCCCGAAGCGACGTGGGTCCACACCCATCATGTCAATCGTCGGCTCACCATCGACGATCCATTCGGCCAGCTGCCAACCCGCACCACCAGCGGCGGTGACGCCGAATGAATGGCCCTCATTGAGCCAGAAGTTCTTCTTATCCCAAGCCGGGCCAATGATCGGAGAGCCATCTGGCGTATAAGCAATGGCACCATTATAAACTTTCTTGATGCCTACTTCGCCGAAGGCCGGCACGCGGGTGATAGCGGTTTCAATATAGGGGCCAAGACGATCCAAATCTTCTTGGAACAACTCATATTCAGATTGGTCTGAAGGTCCGTCCACGTAACAAACAGGAGCACCCTTCTCATAAGGCCCCAGCAACAGGCCGCCGTTTTCCTCGCGCATATACCAAGATGAATCCGCCTCGCGCAAAACACCCATTTCCGGCAAGCCCTTGGCTTGACGTTCTTTGATCAGGGGATGCGGTTCGGTGACAATATATTGGTGTTCGACGGGGATCACCGGAATATCCAGCCCCACCATGGCCCCAGTCTTCCGGGCAAAATTGCCCGAGCAGGAAATCACATGTTCGGCGGTAATATCGCCTTGATCGGTCTTCACCAGCCACTTGCCATCCGGCAGCTGTTCGATGCCAGTAACCGTGGTGTTACGATAAATTTCAGCGCCCCGCGAACGCGCACCTTTGGCCAGCGCCTGCGTGAGATCGGCAGGTTGAATGTAACCATCATCAGGATGTTGAATGGCACCCAGAATACCATCGATTTCACACAGCGGCCAAATGTCTTTCAATTGCTGTGGCGTGAGCAGATTGACTTTCACACCAATCGTTTCAGCAATGCCCGCATAATACATAAACTCATCCCAACGATTCTTGGTCCGCGCCAAACGAATATTGGAAACCTTCTTGAAGCCGACGCTCTGGCCGGTTTCCTGTTCAAGCTCTTGATAGAACTTCACCGAATATTTGTGAATCTGCCCAACAGAATAAGACATATTGAACAGCGGCAACAGGCCTGCGGCGTGCCAGGTGGAACCAGACGTAAGCTCTTTGCGCTCAATGAGAACGCTATCGCTCCAGCCTTTCTTGGCCAGATGGTACAGCGTTGAAACACCGACCACACCGCCACCAATCACCACCGCCCGCGCATGAGTTTTCATCTTCTGTCCTGTCAAATTTCTCTGCACTCTAGTGAGACTAGCTCAACCTTCCGCCCATTGGAACGACTGGCCTCAAGGTTTTTCCGACAGGTGGGCCATATCTTCTAGCGTGTTGAGGTTAGTGAAAGGATCGTGGTCCTGAACCGCCCATTCCACCCGCCGCGCCTTGGTGGCGGTGGCAAAATCCTGCACCCGGTGCAAGCCTGCAAGCAGTGGCAGTGTGGCCAAGGGCCAAAGCCCAGTGAGAAAATGTGCTTGTCCGCCGGAGCAAGCAATGGCAGCCCCCTCGCCTTTCAAGCGCAGGCGCAAATCTTCGGGCAGCAAGGGCGTGTCACACGGCGCGGAGAGAACAGCGTCGAAACTGTTCTCCGCAGCGTAAGTCAAAACCGCATGAAGCCCGGCAAGTGGTGTGCCGATGTCGAGGAGATCAGGAAGGAAAAGGTGAGGAACTGGAAAATCAAAGCGATCATCATTCGCATTGATCACCAGCGCGTCCACTTGTGGCCCAAGCCTTTCGGCCACATGTTCAATTAACATCTTGCCACGCCAAAGCATCAAGGCCTTGTCCTGCCCCATGCGACTGGACTTTCCGCCCGCGATGATGGCCCCCAGAACTCTCATAGCGCGTGGGGATAAATGCGTTGTTGTGGAATGAAGATTGTCACTTCATCGCCTGCCTTGATCACGCCTTCGCGCTCAACCCAAGCCGTAAGGCCGCGCTTGTGCATCGCCTTCTTGACCACCTTGTTTTGCAGCTCGGGATGATGGCGGCCAATGACTTCGGCAATTTGAGAGCAAGGATAATTTTCCATGTCCACGACAATCGTAGCACCTGAAGGAAATTGCAACCGTGTGGAAGGCGGCAGAAAGGTGAGATCGCGGATGCCGCTGAACACCACATTGGCCCCAAGCCACGAGGGGTCAACTGCTTTGATACCAAGTTCATAGGCAATCAGTTGAAGCTCTTCATGCGACAGCAAAGTCAACTGCCGAACGTTGCGAATATCAAGGCCGCGCTTGTAAAGCGTCAATGTACGGCTGTCGGATTTTCGGGTTTGGCCAGTGTGACAATCACCGGCGGGGCCATCGAGCGTGAGTTCGACTTCACCCGTTGGCGCTTTCTCAAAGCCACCCTCACGCGACGGGCGCAGATAAAGTCCTGCGACCTTGCCAGAGAATTTCAACTTTGTGAGCAGTGGCATGTGGCACCTTTTGTTTGCTAGGGTTATAGCTTCAAGCCATGACCCATGACCACCCGGAAATCACGCTCGATCTTTCAGGCCTGCTCTGTCCCCTCCCCGTGCTGAAAGCGCGCAAGAAGTTAATGCAGATGAAAGTGGGCGAAGTTTTGCATGTGATTGCAACAGATCCCATGGCCGCCGTCGACATGCCGCATTTTTGCAACGAGCAGCAGTATGATTTAATGCGGCATGAGAAAGCAGAGGCGACGCTTCACTTTTGGATTAAAAAAGCGCCTTCACCTTAGGCGGAAAGCCCGCAGTGACCGTACCATCTTCATATTCAATCAGCGGCCTGCGAATGAGCGATGTATTGGCGGCTGCAAGCTTTGCAGCTTTCTTGTCGTCAAGATCAACAGTCTCCGATGCGGGTAGCCCCCGCCAAGTATAACCGCTGCGGTTGATCATCTTCTCCCAACCGCCCAGCGCCTTGGCCCACTTTTCAATCTGCGCCACAGATGGCTTGTCGACGGAATAGTCGGTAAATTCAACTGAAACCTTTTTGTCGGCCAAATAGGTCAGTGTATTTTGACATGTCGAACATTTGTGAAGACCCCAAGCCCTTATCTTTTTTGCCATTGTTCACCTGTTCAATGAAAGTGTCTTGTCTGTAAAAGCGTCTGCACCACCTGAAACCTGATCCGTGAAAGCGCGGAAGAGATTTTCAATCTCGGCTTTTTCAATATCCTTCACGATGAAAACCAGCCGCGTTTCTTCAATCCCGTCCCTCCATGAATCAAGCCGAACTGGCGGGTGAAACACGTGCTGCACGCCGTGAATGGCCAAAGGCCGCGTCGGGTCATCACTCACTTTGATGACACCCTTCATCCGCAGCATATTGGCCCCGTGATGTGCCGACAACAATTCCAGAAACAATTCTAACCCTTGTGGCGAAATCGCATTGGCCTCACGCAAAGCAAAAGACCGAATATGTGCATCATGGCGTGAAACGTCATGGTGGTGATCGTGATGGCGCGCCACGGCTTCGTCCGCCAGCCAGCCCTGTACATTTGCCGTTTTCGTCACCGGATCAAACAAACCCATATTAAACAAACGCGGCGCTGTAGCTTCACCACGGTGCGTTGTCAGCAACCTTGCGGATGGGTTGAGTTTGCGTAACCGGCCAATGATCGCGAACAGCTTTTCTTCGCCTTCAAGCCCATGCAGGAGATCAAGTTTGGTCAAAACAATCCGGTCCGCCACTGCAACTTGTTTCAGCGCCTCAGGATGCGCATCCAAAGTCGCCCAGCCATTGACCCCATCAACAACCGTAATCACACCTTCCAACCGCAGCCGATTGAGCAAAAGCGGATCACGCATCAACGCATGAAGCACGGGTGCAGGGTCCGCCAGCCCCGTCGTTTCAATCACAATCCGGTCAAAAGCTTTGATAGTTCCTTGATCACGCCGCGCCAGCAAATCTGTGAGCGTATCGATCAAGTCACCGCGAATGGTGCAGCACAGACAGCCAGCCGCCAGCTCAACAATATTGTCATCGGATTTTTCAACCAGCAAATGATCAATGCCAATTTCACCAAACTCATTGATAATGACACAAGCGTTGGCCAGCATTGGATCTTTGAGCAGACCGTTGAGCAAAGAGGTTTTGCCGGATCCCAGAAATCCAGTCAGAACAGCTGTCGCAATGGGGGCATTGTTCACAATCGATAACTATCTGCCACGCGTAGCGTATTTGGCTTTGGGTGCCTTATGGTTCTTTGGTGGCAACACCGACTTCACGCCGTCATCATCCGAACCTTCGTCCGTGGCCAGGGCATCTGCCGATGCCTCAGGTGGCGCAGCGGCTGCCATTTGCAGCAACAACACATCCGGCATCACATCACATGTGGCACCGTCAGCTTTATACTGCGCACAAAGTGCTGACGTCTTTTCTTGCGCCAAATCCCACAGCATCGCAGAATAACCCGCCTTGTTTTCCAATTTGATGATGCCTGCCGTGCCGCCAGCATCAATGCCAGCAGGGCTGATCAACCGGCCGCGCAAAGCCATATCCGCCTTCATCGCGGTGTCAAAAGTGCCAAAGGACACGCCCCATCCCGCCATGCGGTGGGCGTTGACTGGTGTGACAGGCGCCTTCTTCTTGCACACTGTCGTCGTCATATCGGCAGGAACGATCGACCCATAGGATTGGTCAACAATCTCGCCAACTTTAGCGTGGCCAGATTTGCCAAGTTCGTCAAAACCACTGTCTAACATTTCGTGAGAGGCCTTGGCCCGCACGTTGCCCGAGCGCGCGCCCAGCACAACCGAGACAAGTTGCCGCCCGCCGCGAATGGCCGAACCAACGAGATTATAGCCAGAGTTACAGACAAATCCGGTCTTCATACCGACAGCTTCTGGCATGATGCGAATGAGGCTGTTGTGATTAGGCAAACGGCGCTTGCCCACCATCACGGCTTCCTGCGTGAAATAGTGCAAATGTTCCGGGAATTGGTTGACGATCAAAGCCGCGATAACGCCCAGATCGCGTGCGCTGGAAATATGCCTTGGGTCAAACAAGCCATTCGGATTGACAAAATGCGTCGCCTGCAAATCCATAGTTTTGGCCACGTCATTCATCTCATCGGCAAATCTTTCGCTGCTGCCGCTGGCGGCTTCGGCCAAGACATAGGCCATGTCATTGGCCGAATAAACGAGCAGCGCCTGCAAGGCAAAATCAACCGATACCGTTTTTCCAGCGGGCAAGCCGGTGTGGCTTGCAGGCTGCAAATGCGCGCGTTCTGAAATCGGAACCTGTTGGTCAAGATGCAGCTTGCCATCGCGAATTTTCCTGAAAACAACATAGCTGGTCATCAGCTTGGTGAGCGAGGCGGGGTACCACGGCTCGCCTGCACGGTTTTGCGAAATCACCTCGCCGGAGAATGGATCAAACAAGAGGCTTGGGCCAGAGATGTCATCCGCGCGCGCCCTAGCTGCCATCACAACCACGATGGCCAGAAAAAGACCTATGCGCCAAATACCCTTCACGGCTTCATTATCTCACATGTTCAATGGTTCTTCCATCTCTCGCAAGAATACGGCCATTCGAGGGCTTCTGAGATTGGATGGTGCCCTTGGAGGGACTTGAACCCCCACTCCTCTCGGAAGCGGATTTTGAGTCCGCCGCGTCTACCATT
>Ga0209583_10000161_pt1 | contig 22436 bp, 12 predicted proteins | sample Str014_FD_187201 | JGI IMG/M metagenome (GOLD analysis project Ga0209583, IMG submission 187201) | Freshwater sediment microbial communities in response to fracking from Pennsylvania, USA - Straight Creek_MetaG_SC_2014 (SPAdes) (version 2) | ecosystem: Environmental > Aquatic > Freshwater >... | reverse complement strand
GGGATCGGACGTGCCGGGTGCAGCGTCGCGTCGCGTTGCGCGTCCGCGACGTCGTTCAGCACGACGCCTCCCGCGTAGACGATCGCCCCGCCGGCTGCGACGGCGCACGCGGCGATCGCGTCCTCGCGTGTCGTCGCGCGGTGTGTGCGGGCGCGGTGGGCGTTGCTCGCCGCGCGCGCCGAATGCGGAGTTTGCGCGGCCCGGCGCGGGCGCCGGCCGCTGCATCGGCGGCGCGGGGTTGTCGCCGCGGCGCACGAAGCCTTCGGGCGGCCGTTCGCCGAATCGCTGGCGCAGTTGCTCCTGGTAACGGGCTTCGCGCTCGGCGCGCTGTGCCTGCGCCTGGGCGAGTGTCGGGCGCGCGCCCTTGGCGCCGGCTCCCGCGCCGCGCACCGGCGGGCGGTCCGGCTCGGGCGAGGGCGCTCTGGCGCCGCCGGGCTTGTTCAGTTTGATCGTGGCCATGCGTGATTGGAGCACGCGCACGATCCGGCGGCGCCAGCGCGGGCAACTTGCGAATTCCTGGCCGGCAGGTCAACGCATTCGCGTCGTCCGCCGTTTGAGGAACAGGTCTGCGAATCCCTGCAGCCTAGCCACTCTGGAGAACGACACCATGAAGAACGCACTGATCGCCCTGGCCATCGTCTTTGCTGCAGCGGGCGCCCAAGCACAAGCCGGCACCGCCGTGAAGGAAGCCGGCAAGGCCACCGCCGAAACCACCAAGCAAGGCGTCGAGAACGCCAAGGCCGCGACCAGCAGCGAGCCGATGAAGACCGTGCACAAGGCCAAGGCCAAGGTTCACAAGGCCAAGGCCAAGCAAGCCGGCGCCAACGCCAAGGCCGCCGCCAAGGAAACGGTCAAGTAAGACAGCGTCGCGACGCGACACCATGAAACGGCGCCCCTCGGGGCGCCGTTTCGCATTCTGGCGGCCCGTGTTCACCGGCCTGCAAGGTGCGTGGAAACCCGGCATTGACATCGCTCGGGCAGGCGTCCATGGTCATCCTCCCGCGCACCGGTATCGATCGATCCGTCCCCCGGATCGACGCAACGTCCAGGAGACCGCCACCATGACCGACACCTCCCCAACCGTCGCCGCGCGCGACTGGCTGGCCGGCTTCGACACCGCCCTGCAAGCCGGCGACATTGCCGGCGCGCTGGCGCTGTTCCAGCCCGACAGCTACTGGCGCGACCTGGTCGCGTTCACCTGGAACATCCGCACCCAGGAAGGCACGGATGCAATCCGCGAGATGCTCACCGCCCGGCTGGCCGACACCGCGCCGTCGAACTTCGCACTCGACGGCGAGGCGACCGAGGCCGACGGCATCGCCGACGCCTGGTTCACCTTCGAGACCCGGGTCGCGCGCGGCCGCGGCCACCTGCGCCTGAAGGACGGCAAGGCCTGGACGCTGCTGACGACGATGGTCGAGTTGAAGGGCTTCGAGGAGCACAAGGGCATGCGCCGCGTCAAGGGCGCGGAGCACGGCGCGCACCCGGGCCGCAAGAGCTGGCTCGAGCGGCGCCATGACGAGCAGGCGCGGCTGGGCTACGACGAACAGCCGTACGTCGTGATCATCGGCGGCGGGCAGGGCGGCATCGTGCTGGCCGCACGGCTGCGGCGCCTGGGCGTGCCGACCATCGTCGTCGAGAAGAACGAGAAGCCCGGCGACAGCTGGCGCAACCGCTACAAGAGCCTGTGCCTGCACGACCCGGTCTGGTACGACCACCTGCCGTACCTGCCGTTCCCGGACGACTGGCCCGTGTTCGCACCGAAGGACAAGATCGGCGACTGGCTCGAGATGTACGCCAAGGTGATGGAGCTGAACTACTGGGGCGGCACCGTTGCCAAGAAGGCCACGTTCGACGGGGCCCGCGGCGAGTGGGAGGTGCTTGTCGACCGCGCCGGAAAAGACGTGGTGCTGCGGCCCAAGCAACTCGTGTTCGCGCTCGGCGTTTCGGGCTACGCGAACGTGCCCAAGCTGCCCGGTGCCGAACGCTTCGAGGGCGAGCAGCACCACAGCAGCAGGCACCCCGGGCCTGAGGGCTACGAGGGCAAGAAGGTGGTCGTGCTCGGCAGCAACAACAGCGCGCACGACATCTGCGCGGCGATGGTCGAGCAAGGCGTCGACGTGACCATGATCCAGCGCACCAGCACGCACATCGCCCCGTCCGATTCGCTGATGGAGCTCGCGCTCGGCGGCCTCTACAGCGAGCAGGCGCTGAAGAACGGGATCGACCACCACACCGCCGATCTGGTGTTCGCGAGCGTGCCTTACAAGATCATGCACACCTTCCACATCCCGGTGTACGACGAGATGAAGAAGCGCGATGCCGATCTGTACGCACGGCTCGAGAAGGCCGGCTTCATGCTCGACTTCGGCGACGACGGCTCGGGCCTGTTCATGAAGTACCTGCGCCGCGGATCGGGCTACTACATCGATGTCGGTGCGAGCGAGCTGGTCGCCAACGGCAGCGTCAAGCTCAAGAGCCGCACGACCATCGAGCGCATCAACCCGAAGAGCGTGCTGCTTTCCGACGGCACCGAGCTGCCGGCCGACCTGATCGTCTACGCCACCGGCTACGGCTCGATGAACCAGTTCCTCGCCGACCTGGTGTCACCCGCGGTCGCCGACACGGTCGGCAAGGTCTGGGGGCTGGGCAGCGGCACCACCAAAGACCCCGGCCCGTGGGAAGGCGAGCTGCGCAACATGTGGAAGCCCACGCAGCAACCCAACCTGTGGATCCACGGCGGCAACCTGCACCAGAGCCGGCACTACTCGCAGTTCCTGTCGCTGCAACTCAAGGCGCGCTTCGAGGGCTTGCCGACGCCGGTGTACGGGCAGGCGCCGGTGCACCACCTGCGCTGAGCCGCGGCCGGGCGCTTCTCAGGCGCCCAGCCCGTAGAGCTCGCGCAGCGCCTCGCGATACTGCCGCTGGCCACGGCCGTTGGTGCTGTAGTGGGTGCCGCCCTCGACCAGCACGAAGCGCTTCGGTGCCAATGCCTTCTCGTACAGCGCGCGGCCGAGCGCCGGCGGGATCAGCGAGTCTTCTTCGCCGTGCACCACCAGCACCGGCACCTTGACCTTCGCGATGCGCCCGGCCGAGTCGAAGCGCTGCGTGATCAGCGGTGCGATCGGCAGCCAGCCCCACTTCATGCTCTCGAACACGGCCGGGATCGACGTGAACGTGCCCTCGACGATCAACCCCTTCGCATCAGTGACCTCGCTCGCGAGCCGCACCGCGATCGCGCCGCCGAGCGAGTGGCCGAAGATGTAGCGGTCGCGCGTCGGATGCTTCGATTCGATCCAGGCCCAGCCGGCGCGCGCGTCTTCGTCGACGCTGGCCTCGGACGGCAACTCGTCGCTGCTGCGCCCGAAGCCGCGGTAGTCGATCGCCAGCACCGCGAAGCCGAGTTCGCGCATGTGTCGGATGCGGAACACGCTGCTCTCGACGTTGCGGCGCGCGCCGTGCAGGTAGAACATCGCCGGCGCGCCTTTCGTCGGCCCTTCGAGCCAGAGCGCGTGCAGCCTGGGCTTGCCGGGCGACTCGGGGAGCGTGATCCAGACATCGTCGAAGCCGTCGATGTGCGCGCCGTCGTCGGTCGTGGTGAGCACGCTGGCCTGGAAGATCCATTTGCGCTGTTGCGTATCGAGGCTCACGCATCCCGCCAGCGCGGCCGTGAAGAGCAAGGCGAGCACCGGCCAGCGCCAGCGCATCGTCGTCGGGAATTTCGGCATCGGCAACAGACCGGCGAGCGCGCCAAAAGTTCAGCGTCCGCGCCAGAACAGGCCGTCGAGTTCCTTCAGCGTGATCTGGCGCCAGGTCGGCCGGCCGTGGTTGCACTGGTCGATGCGGTCGGTGCGCTCCATGTCGCGCAGCAATGCGTTCATCTCGTCCTGCGTGAGCTGGCGGTTCGCGCGCACGGCGCCGTGGCAGGCCATCGTCGACAGGATCTCGTGCTGCGCGCGCTGGATCACGCTGCTCGCATCGAACTGGGCCAGTTCGGCGAGCACGCTGCGCGCGAGTTCGACCACGTCGCCGCCCGCCAGCGCGGCGGGGTGCGAGCGCACGGCCAGCACGCTGGCCGAGAGCGGCGTCACGTCGAGGCCGAGGGCGTGCAGGTTGTCGGCCTGCGCTTCGGCGGTGGCGATCTCTTGCGGTGTCGCGGCGAAGGTGGCCGGGATCAACAGCGGCTGCGACTCGATCGCCGAGTTTCCGAGGCTCGCCTTCAGGCGCTCGTAGACGATGCGCTCGTGCGCCGCGTGCATGTCGACGATGACCAGCCCTTGCGCGTTCTCGGCCAGCACGAAGATGCCGGCGATCTGCGCGACCGCGCGGCCCAGCGGCCAGGCATCGGGTGCGGCGGCGGGCAGGGCGTAGGCCGGTGCGGCGGCAGTGCTCAGCACGGTCGGCGCAGGCGCGGCCTGGCCGTTCCAGCGCGCGGGCAACTCCTGCGCATACAGCGTCGACAGCTGTTGCAGGCCGAGCGAGCCCTGCTGGCTGCCGTCGTATCGACGCGCTTGCGGCGCGACGAACGGCGACGCGTTCGACCCTTCGGGCGCCGACCCGGCCCGCGGGATCGCGAGCGCCGTCTCCACTGCCCGCCGCACCGCCTGGTGCACCTCGCGTGATTCGCGAAAGCGCACCTCGACCTTGGTCGGGTGCACGTTCACGTCGACGCGATCCGGCGCGATCTCGATGAACAGCACGTAGGCCGGCTGACGCCCGCCGTGCAGCACGTCTTCGTAGGCGGAACGCACGCCGTGCGCGATCAGCTTGTCGCGCACGAAGCGGCCGTTGACATACACGTACTGCTGGTCGGCCCGCGTGCGCGCCGCCTCCGGCGTGCCGCTGCGCCCGCGGATGCGCAGCACGCCCGACTCGATCGCGAGCTCGCGGCTGTTGCCGACGAAGTCGTCGCCGAGCACGTCGACCACGCGCTGCGCGGCGCTCGCACGCCGCCACTGCGCGCTCAGCTTGCCCTCGTGCCACACGGTGAAGCCGACCTCGGGCCGCGCCAGTGCATGCCGGCGCACGGCCTCCAGGCAATGCGCGAACTCGGTCGCCTCGGTCTTCAGGAACTTGCGCCGCGCCGGGGTCGCGAAGAACAACTCGCGCACCTCCACGCTCGTGCCCACGCCGCGCGCGGCCGGTACGAGCTCGCCGGAGCGCGCGTCGAGCCGCTGCGCGTGTGCGGCCTCGGGCGTGCGGCTCGCGATCGACACCTCGGCGATCGACGCGATGGCCGCCAGCGCCTCGCCGCGAAAACCCATGGTCGCCACACCCTCGAGCTCGGTCAGCGAGGCGATCTTGCTGGTCGCGTGGCGGCGCAGCGCGAGCGGCAGTTCGTCGGCCGGGATGCCGGCGCCGTCGTCTTCGACCACGATCGCGCGGATGCCGCCGCCGACCAGCTTCACGGCGATCTCGGTGGCGCCGGCATCGAGCGCGTTGTCGACCAGCTCGCGCACCACCGAGGCCGGCCGCTCGACCACCTCGCCGGCGGCGATCTGGCTGACGAGCTCGTCGGGCAGTTCGCGGATCGGGCGGCGCGGGCGAGGCTGCGGTTGGGCCAGCGGGGCGGCGTTCATCGGCGCATTGTAGAAAGCCGCGAACTGGTGCGCGTTGTCGCGTCATCTCGAGCCATCGCCGTGCTGGCGGGCTGCTCACAATGAGGCGGTATTCGGGAGCACCACCGATGATCGAAACCCCCGCGCTGATCGGCTCCGCCACCGAAAGCCCGGCGTTCCTTCGCGCCGTCAGCGAGATGGGCGCGCGCCGCCCGGTCGTGACCTCGCGGGCGATCCACAACCACCAGGGCATCAAGCTGCTCGAAGGCGGCGTGGCCGTCGACGGCGGCCTGTACGACCGGTTGCTGTCGCACCGCCTGAGCGGCCCGCTCGACGAGAGCCTCGAGAGCGACGCGCCCGTCACGGGCAGGGTGCTGCGCGAAGCGGCCGAGGCGGCGATGGCGCGCCTGCCGTTCTTCGGCCTGATGGGCCCCGCGGGCCGGGTGCGCAGCATGCTGCTGCAATCGATCGAGGCGATCCCGCTGCCGGGGCCGGTCGCCTTCCACCTGACGCTGGCGCGCGAGACGCGGCCGGCCATCTTCGAGCACGGCATCCTGATGGCCTTGCTGTGCGCGCACCTCGTGCGCGAGGGCGGCGCGCCGATCCACGACATGACGGTCGCGGCTGCGGCCGGGCTGCTGCACGACCTGGGGATGCTGCACATCGACGCCGCACTGCTCGACACCGGCAACCCGCTGAGCGCCGACGAACTGCGCCCGCTGTACGCGCACCCGGTCACCTCGTCGATGCTGATCGCGCGCTTTCACGAGTACCCGGCCAGCGTGGCGCGTGCCGTGCTCGAACACCACGAACTGCTCGACGGCTCGGGCTACCCACGTGGCCTGGCCTTCGATGCGATCAGCCCGCTCGGCCGCCTGCTGTCACTGTGCGAAGTCGTCACCGCGATGTTCGACGGCGAGCGCGAGCGCCCGGAGCAGCGCGTCTCGCTGCTGCTGCGCGTGAGCCCGCGCCGCTTCGATCCGACGCTCGTGCCCTCGATCCACCGGCTGCTGAATGCGCTGCCGCCGGTCGACGAGGTCGTCGAGGCGACGATCGCCGATTCGGTCGGCCGCCTGCGCGGGCTGGCCGATCTGCTCGCCCGCTGGCACGCGACGGCGACCGCATCGACGCCGTCGCTGGACGCGCCCGCCACCGCGGTGCTGAAGGCGATGGCGGCCCAGGCCGAGACGCTGCAGCGCATGCTGTTCGAGGCCGGCATCACGCCCGAGCAGCTCGAATTCCTGACCGAACTCGCCGAACCCGACATGCGCCTGCGCGCCGAGACCTGGGCGCTCACGCGCGAGCTGCAATGGCACCTGCACTCCAGCGCGAACCAGCTGCGCCGGCGCTGGCGGTCGAGCGCTGCGGGCCAGCCGTTCCCGCCGGCGGTGGCGGCGTGGCTCGATGAGGTCGAGGCGCTCGACGCTCCTTCGAAGACGGCCGCATAGCGCGATCCACGGGCTTTCGCAGCGCGTCATGCGCGGCCCCGATAATCGCGCCGCATGGAAATCCTTCACTTCGTTCTCGACTTCATCCTGCATGTCGACGTGCACCTGCGCGACTTCGTGCAGGCCTACGGCAACTGGGTCTATGCGCTGCTGTTTTTGATCATCTTCGTCGAGACCGGCTTGGTGGTGATGCCGTTCCTGCCCGGCGACTCGCTGCTGTTCGTCGTCGGCGCGCTGTGCGGGAGCGGCTTGATGAGCCTGCCGCTGGTGCTGGCGCTGCTGATGGCGGCGGCGATCCTGGGCAACCAGAGCAACTACGCGATCGGCCGGCACTTCGGCCCGCGTGTGTTCAAGTGGGAGAACTCCAAGTTCTTCAACAGGAGCGCCTTCGACCAGGCGCATGCGTTCTACGAGAAATACGGCGGCGTCACGATCGTGGCGGCGCGCTTCATGCCGTTCCTGCGCACCTTCGCGCCCTTCGTCGCCGGTGTCGCGCAGATGACGCGCAGCAAGTTCACCTTGTTCGATGTGGTCGGCGCGGTGCTGTGGGTCGGCGGCGTCACGACCGCGGGCTATCTCTTCGGCGAGATCCCGTGGGTCAAGGCGAACCTCGACAAGATCATCTGGGCCGCGATCCTGGTGCCCGGGATGCTCGTGCTCGCGGGCGCGTGGCGCGCTCGTCGCAAGGCCCGTCCGGCCTGACGCGCCGCCGGGGCGAGACGCTCAGCCCTTGCGCCCGGCCATGAACAGGAACAGCGGCGTGCGCAGGCGCCGCGCGTAGGTTTCGTCGCTGCGGAAGTTGGCCCGCACCGGCCGCGATTCGCGCACGCTCTCGACCGTGAAGCCCGCCGCCTGCAGCGCGAGGAAATGGTCTTCGACCGTGCGGTGGTACTTGACCACCTCGGCGCCCATCCACTCGGTGACGCGCCGGCCGGTCTCGAAATAGTGGTCGACGAACCAGCCGTCTTCGCCGGGGTGATCGAACGAGGTGATCACCGGGTGCTCGACCGAGAACACGAACAGACCGCCCGGCCGCAGCGCGCGGTGCACCTGGCCGAACACCGCTTCGAGCGACGGCAGGTAGTGCAGCACGAGCCGGGCGCAGACACGGCTGCAGCTCGCGGCCTGGGCGTGCCAGTCTTGCAGCTCGCTGCGTTCGACGCGGCCCGGCGTGCCCTGCAGCGCGAGCCTCGCCTGCTCGACCATGTTGCGCGAGCCGTCGATGCCGAGGTACGAGGCGGCGCCAGCCGCCAGCAGCTCGCGCCCGAAATCGGCGGTGCCGCAGCCGAGGTCGACGATGTCTTCGCCGCGCACCTCGCCGAGCAGCTCGCGCATCAGCGGGCGCTCGAGCGTGTCGTTGGCGCTTTCGACATTGGCGCGCAGCCTGGCGTAGTTGTCGAACACGCCATCGTCGTCGTAGAAGCTCGATCCCTCGTAGCTCATTTGCCCGCCTTGAAGACGCGTCGCAACTCGGCCGCGCACAAGGCGACGGCGGTGTTCGCCTCGTCGATCACCTTGCCCATCGTGATGAAGCCGTGGATCTGCCGGTCGAAGCAGACATAACTCGCGCGGTTGCCGGCTGCGGTCAGGCGCTCGGCATAGGCCCGGCCTTCGTCGCGCAGCGGATCGAAGCCGGCGGTGATCACCAGCGCCGGCGGCAGGTTCGCGAGGTTCTCGTGCAGCAGCGGCGAGGCGCGCCAGTCGGCGTACTGCGCCGCATCGGCGATGTAGTGGCGGGTGAAGTAGTCCATCGTGTCGTTGGTGAGCAGGTAGCCCTGGCCGTTCTCGGCGTGCGAGGGCGTGTTGCGGTGCTGGTCGGTCGCCGGGTAGATCAGCAGCTGGAACGCGATCGGCAGGTCGGCGCTGTCGCGCGCGGCGATCGAGACCACCGCGGAGAGGTTGCCGCCGGCGCTGTCGCCACCGACGGCGAGGCGCGCGGCGTCGAGTTGCAGCGCCGGTGCGTTCGCGCGCACCCAGTGGGTGGCGGCGATGCAATCGTCGACGGCGGCCGGGAAGCGGTGTTCCGGCCCCATCCGGTAGTCGACCGCGACCACCGCGCAGCCGGCGCTGTTGGCCAGCTCGCGGCACAGCGAATCGTGGGTGTCGAGGTCACCAATGACCCAGCCGCCGCCGTGGTAGTAGACGAGCACCGGCAGCGCCTGCGCATCGTCCGAACCGAGCGGTCGGTACAGCCGCAGCGGGATGCTGCCGTGCGGGCCGTTCGCCTGCAGCTCGCTCACCATCGCCACTTCTGCGGGTGCGGGTTGCGTGGCGCTGCGGCGGTCGCGGTAGTAGGCGCGGGCATCGGCGACGCTCAGCGTGTGCGTCGGCGGGATCTGGCGCGCTTCGATGAGGTCGAGCAACGCACGGGTCTGGGGGTGCAGCATGGGGTGGATTCCTGTTCGAAAGGGTCAGTCGCTCGCCACCGCGAACACCTCGACCGGTGCGGCCTTGCCGTGGAACTGCACCGCGCCGAGCGCCTCGGCCGCAAGTGGTGGCGGCATGCAGGCACGCGTCGCCGCGTCGACCAGGATCGCGCGCTGCGCGACCTTGGTGTGCGCCTCCAGCCGCGCAGCGAGGTTCACGGTGTCGCCGATGCAGGTGTAGGTGGCGCGCTGCTGCGTGCCGGTGTAGCCCGCCACCATCTCGCCGGTGGCGATGCCGATGCCGATGCGGATCGCGGCCTTGCCGCCGGCCACGCGATCGGCGTTCAGCAGATCGATCATCTCGATCATGTCGAGCGCCGCACGCACCGCCGCGGCGCTGTGGTCGGGCAGCGGCAGCGGCGCGCCGAAGATCGCCATCAGCCCGTCGCCGATCATCTGGTTGACGACGCCGCCGTGGCCGCTGATGGCCTCGAACATCAGCGTGTAGTAGGTGTTCAGCAATTCGATCGTCTCTTCGGGCGGCTGCGACTCGACCAGCGCGGTGAAGCCGCGGATGTCGGAGAACATCACCGCACCCTGCACGCGCCGGCCGCCGAGCGCGAAGCCGGATTGCTGCATGTCTTGCGCCACCTCGGAGGTCGCGAAGCGCCGCACCAGCGCCGCCTGCTGGTCGCGCAGGCGCTTCTTCTCGAGGCTCGCGCCGATGCGTGCCTTGAGCAGCACCGGGTTGACGGGCTTGCTGAGGTAATCCTCCGCGCCGAGCTCGATGCAGCGCACGACGTTGGCGATGCCTTCGAGCGACGAGGTCACGATCACCGGCAGCCCGCGCAGGCCGTGGTCGGCGGTGAGCTGCTCCAGCACCTGGAAGCCGTTCATCTCGGGCATCTCCATGTCGAGCAGCAGCAGGTCGAAAGCCTGCGCGGCCAGTGCCGCACGCAGCATCTCGAGCGCGACCCGGCCGTTCTCGGCCGAGGCCACGCTGTGGCCCTGCAGCTCGAGGCTGCGCGCGAGCAACAGGCGGTTGACCTTGTTGTCGTCGCAGACGAGCAGGCGGGCGGCCGAGCCGCGCAGCTCAACCATGGCGCAATGCCGTCAGCGCTGCCTTGGCGCCGGCGTACTCGTGTGCCAGCGCATCGATCGGCGCGGCGTCGGCCGGCAATCCGCCGAGTTCGAGTTCGCGCGCCATGGCGCCGAGATTGAGCGCGCCGAAGGTCTGGCTGTTCGACTTCAGCGAGTGCGCGGCGCGGCGGAAGGCGTCGACGTTGCCGGCCGCGAGCGCGGCACGCAGCTCGTCGAACATGGGTGGCACCTCCTCGAAGAAGGTGTCGATCAGTTCGTTCACGAAGTCTTCGCCGGCGCTCGCCTGAAGCTCGGCGAAGGTGCTGCGATCGATGATGCCTTCAACCATGTCGTTGTTCCTCGCGTGCCGGCACGTTGCCCAGTGCCTCGACCAGCCGCTCGACGCGTATCGGCTTGGTCAGGTAGTCGTCCATGCCCGCTTCGAGGCACATCTCGCGGTCGCCCTGCATCGCGTTGGCGGTCATCGCGACGATGCGCGGGCGCGCGCCCGGCGGCATCAGCGCGCAGATCTCACGGGTCGCGTCGAGGCCGTCGAGTTCGGGCATCTGCACATCCATCAGCACCACATCGTAGGGCTGGCGCTGCACGGATTCAACGGCCTCGATGCCGTTCGACGCCAGGTCGGCACGGTAGCCCATCTGTTGCAGCAGCCGCAGCGCGAGTTTCTGGTTCACGACGTTGTCTTCGGCCAGCAGGATGCGCAGCGGGTGGCGTGCGGCCATGCCGGGGTCCATCTGCGGCTTGCTAGAGGTGCTCGCAACGGGCCTGGCAGTCGATGTTTTCGCGAGCAGGCTCACCAGCGTGTCGAACAGATGCGACTGGCGGATCGGCTTGGCCAGGTAGGCATCGAACAGCGTCTCGGCCTCGGCGCCTTCGCGCCGGCCGAGCGAGCTGAACAGCACCAGCGGCAGGGCAGGGTGCGCGGCGCGGATGCGGCGCGCGAGATCGAGGCCGTCGATCTCGGGCATGTGCATGTCGAGGATCGCGAGGTCGAAGCGCTCGCCCGCGGCGAGCCACTGCAGCGCCTCGGCCGGTGATTCGGTGTCGCGCGAGCCCATGCCCCACTTGCCGGTCTGCAGCGCCAGCACACGCCGGTTGGTCGCGTTGTCGTCGACGATCAGCACGCGCTTGTCTCGCAGCTCGAGCTGCACGCCGATGAAGTCGCGGCGCCGGCTCGCCGGCAACTCGGCGGTCGGCACCTCGATGGTGAAGAAGAAGGTCGAGCCGCTGCCCGCGCCGGCGCTCTCGACCCACATCGTGCCGCCCATCAGCTCGGCCAGGCGCTTGCTGATCGCCAGACCCAGGCCGGTGCCGCCGTACTTGCGCGTGGTGCTCGAATCGGCCTGCGAGAACGACTGGAACAGGCGGCTCATGCCTTGCTGGGAGAGGCCGATGCCGGTGTCGCGAACGTCGAAAGTGAGCTGGACCTTGCCTGCGGCCGAGGGCTCCGAGTGCACGGTCAGCACGACCTCGCCGGCCTCGGTGAACTTCACCGCGTTGCTCAGCAGGTTCAGGATGATCTGCCGCAGCCGCGTCAGGTCGCCGCTCACGGCGGGCGGCACCTCGCCCTCGAACACGTACGCCGTGTCGAGGTGCTTCTCGGTCGCGCGCGTGCTGACCAGATCGAGTGCCGACTCGACGCACTCGCGCAGGTCGAAGGGGTGCGACTCGATGTCCATGCGCCCGGCCTCGATCTTCGAGAAATCGAGGATGTCGTTGATGATGGTCAGCAACGCATCGCCCGAGTCGCGGATCGTTGCAACATAGTCTTGCTGTTCGACATCGAGCTTCGTGTCGAGCAGCAGGCCGCTCATGCCGATCACCGCGTTCATCGGCGTGCGGATCTCGTGGCTCATCGTCGCGAGGAACGAGCTCTTCGCGTCGTTGGCGGCTTCGGCCTGGGCGCGCGCCTCCTGGGCCTGCTTGAACAGCCGCGCGTTCTGGATCGCGATCACGGCCTGGTCGGCGAAGGTCTTGAGCAGCGTCACCTCTTTCGCCGTGAACGCATGCAAGACAAAGCGTGCGACCAGCAACGCGCCCACGCCACGGTCCTGCCAGAGCATGGGCGCGACGATCAGCGAAAAGTTGCCCACCTTGGCCGCCATGCGGCGAATCACATCGGGAACGTCCGGGCCATGCAGGGCGTCCGGGTAGACCATGGCACGGCGCTCGCGCATGGCCTCGGCGATCACGGTCTGATCAACCGTCGTGGGCCGGAACTTCGCGAACGCGCTGCCGCCAGAGCCGCGCACCGATCCCAGATGCGCGATGGCGTCCGCGTCGATCGTCATCACGCACTGGTCGGACGAAGTGATGAGTCGCTGGCAACTGTCCAGAATCTTGTCGAAGACCGGTTGCGCATCCGACACCGAGTTGCTGATCACCGCCAACACCTCAGCCGCGGCGGTCTGCTGCTCCAGCGCCTCTTTCGTTTCGTTGATCAGACGCGCGTTCTTCATCGCAATCTGCGCCTGTGCGGCAAAGGCCTGCACCAGCGCAATCTGTCGCTCGCTGAACGGCCGCACGGTGCGCCGTATCGCGCTCAGGATGCCCACCACCGATCCATCGTCGATCAAGGGCACCAGCAGGCTGGTCCTCACGCCACCCAGGTCCACGAAAAGTCTCGTGACGGGAAACCCGGCCCGGTACGCCGGGGTGTCCATCAGGTCGGGCACATGAAGGTACGCTTGCTTCAGCGGTTCGCGGCCCAGCAGCTGTTCCAGCGGAAACTCCACTTCCCCAAGCTCGTGAATAGCTTCAGGCCACTTGCCCCCCTCGCCCCAACCACCGGCAGAGCGAGCCACACCGCCTTGCACCGACCACAGACCACCGTCGTCGGCCTCGCAAAGGCGGGCAACCTTTTCAGCAATCGCATTGAAGACAGGCCGCAGGTTGCCGGGCGAAGCGGTGATGACCTGCAGCACCTCGGTGCTGGCGGTCTGCTGTTCCAGCGCCTCCTGCGTCTCGTTGAACAGCCGCGCGTTCTGGATGGCGATGACAGCCTGGTCGGCGAAGGTCTTGAGCAGCGACTGCTCTTTCTCGGTGAAGCCGCCCAGCGCCTCGCGCATCACCGCGATGCTGCCGATGCCGCGCTCGCCTTGCACCAGGGGCGCCATCATCTGCGAGTAGTTGCGACCCATCCACTGCGCAGGTGCACGCACGCCGTGCGGCACGGCGTCGCCGTGCAGCACATCGGGGAAGTTCAGCACCCGGCCGCTGGCGATGGCCAAGGCCGTGCCCGTGCTCTCCAGGGCCATGGGGTAGACGGCCGCCGTGGTCTTCTTGATCGTTTCCAGTTCCAGCTGCGTCCAGCCCGGGCGGTCTGATTGCCCGATCACCAGCGACGCGGCGAGGTGCAGGCGCTCGTCGTCGCCCACCAGATTGACGAACATGGCGTTGGCGGGCATCAGCTGGCTGCAGCTGTCGAGAATCTTGTCGAGCACCGGCTGGGCGTCGTTGATCGAACTGCTGATGGCCCGCAGCACGTCGGACGTGGCGGTCTGCAGTTCCAGCGCTTCCTTCGTCTCGTTGAACAGCCGCACGTTCTCGATGGCGATCACGGCCTGGTCGGCGAAGGTGCGCTGCAGGGCGATGTGCGCTGGCGTGAACGGCCGGGGTTCGGCGCGCGTGACGCTGATCAGCCCGATGACAGCACCGTCGCGCATGAGTGGCGTGGTGACCACGCTGCGGAAGCCGCGCTGGCGCGCCATGTCGCGCAGCGCCGGCATCTCGGCCCATTCGGTTTCGGTATCGCTGAAGTGTGTGATTTCGCCGGCGCCCATGCGGGCAGCGTTGGGATGCGCTGCAAGCGGAACGGGGAACGAGGCCCGCAACGTGTGGTCGGCCTCGGCGCTGACCGGCGTGAACGCCACCAGATGGAGCTGCCCATCGCGCACCAGCAGCACGGCAGCCGACCGGCCCTGCATCAGCCGCTTGGAGCTGGCGGCGATGGCCTCGAACACTGGTTGCACGTCGTCGGGTGACTGGGCGATGACCTTCAGCACGTCGGCCGTGGCGGTCTGCCGCTCCAGCGCTTCCTTCGTCTCGTTGAACAGGCGCGCGTTCTGGATCGCGATGACGGCCTGGTCGGCGAAGGTCTCGATCATCGCGATGTCGTGGCCCGAGAAGGGCCCGACGCGGGCGCGACCGACGAAGATGGCGCCGATGGCGCGGTCGCTCCACACCAGCGGCGCGAATACCAGCGCCTTCGTGCCGGTCAGCTCGCAGGCGCGGCGGGCGAAGAGCGGCACGTCGGGGTCGTGGGCCACGTCGGGCCAGTGCTTGACCGTGCTTTGCCCGATGCTCGCCCCCGTGGCCGAACCCGCGAACGGAAAGGGATACAGGGCCTCGTAGGCCTGCAGATCGAGCACCGGCCCACGGTGGGCGGCCAGGTGCACCATGCCGTCGTCGCCGGACAGGGTGATGCCCATGTGGGCGTCGTCGAACAGGCGCTCGCAACTGCGCAGGATGGCGTCGTACACCGGCCTGGCGTCGGCCATCGACTGGCCGATCACCTGCAGCACGTCGGCGGTGGCGGTCTGGCGCTCGAGCGCATCCTTGGTCTCGTTGAACAGGCGCACGTTCTCGATCGCGATCACGGCCTGGTCGGCGAAGGTCTTCAGCAGGTCGATCTGGCGCCGGGCGATCTCCCCGGGCTCCGCCCACGCGACGACGATGACGGCGACGGCCACGCCGTTCCTGAGCATCGGCGCGCCGAGCACCCGCCGCCACTGGCCCGTGTGGCTGATCTGCTTGTCGTAGCGGGGGTCGGAGGCGGTATCCGCGATCACTTGCACTTCACCCGACAGCAGCACGCGGCCGGATATCTGCGCCGGGTTGGGTGCGCCCGGGTAGAAGCGCCTGGCTTCCTCGAGCGCTTCGGGCGACCAGCCCGACGCCGCCATCAGATGGACCTGGCTGCCGTCGTATCGGTACACCGCACCGATGGATGTGCCGAACAGCCTGGCCGCGCTGTCGAGGATGGCCTCGAAGACGGGCGTCACGTCGGTGGGCGATTCGCTGATCACGCGCAGCACATCGCTGATGGCGGTCTGGTAGTCCAGCGACTCGGTGAGTTCGTCGGTGCGCTCTTCGACATTGCGCAGCGCCTGCTTGGTCTCGTTGAACAGCCGCACGTTCTCGATCGCGATCACGGCCTGGCGCGACATGCCGATCAGGAACTCCAGCTCGTGCGACTCGAACGGCGCGCCGCCGGTGCGCCACACCGCCATCGCGCCTTGCACCGCGTCGCCAGCGAGCAGCGGCACGACCATCAGGCGCTCGCCGCTTTGCCGTGCGGTGCCGGCGATCTGCACGGCGCGCGGGTCGGCGGCGGTGTCGTTGATGAACTCGGGCGCGCCGCTTCGAAGCAGGCTGCCGATGATGCCGACGCCGGCTTCGACCACGGTGGATCGGATCGCCTCGGCGATGTCGCCCACCGCGACGATCGCGCGGAAGTGGCGGCCATCGGGCTCGGGCAGGAAGACGGCGCTGTTGCCGGCGGCGAGCAGGTCTTTGGCGTGGCGCGCGATGCTGTCCATCAGCGCGGTCAGGTCGAGTGTCGACGACAGCTCGCGGCCCACCTCCGACAGCGCGTGAGATTCCCGCGCGCGGCGCTGCGTCTCCTCCAACAGGCGCGCGTTCTCGAGCGCCACGCCCATCGACGCGGCGATCGTCATCAGCAGGCTCACCTCGGCCTCGCCGAACGCGCCTTCGCGTTCGAAGCTCTCGATCGAGATCGACGCGATCAGCCGCTCGCCGACCCGCACCGGCACGAACACGCACGACAGGCTGGGGTCGGTACCGGGAACGAGCTTCACGTCGAGCGCGTCCATCGCCGCACGGTCGTTCATCACGATCGGCCGGCCTGCGCGCAGCAGCGCGTTCGTCGGCGAATCGGGCCGGTAGACAGTGCTTCGCTGATGAAGCCGCTGGCCATGTTCGTACACGTACAGTTGGTGCACGAGCATCGCTGTCTCGTCGCTCCAGCGAATCGCAAGATCGCCGGTGGCGAACACCTCGCGCAGCTTGTCGCCGACGAGATCGACGATGGCCTGGAAGCCCAGCGCCTTCGCCATGCCTTGCTGGATGCTGTTGATCACCGCGAGCTCCGACGACCGGCGCTCGGTTTCCTTGAGCAGCCGCTGGGTCTCGTCGAAGAGGCGGGCATTCTCCACGGCCACGGTCATGCTGCTGGCCAAGGTCTCGAGCAGTCGGACATCCGGTTCGCTGTAGGCACGCTCACGGTGCATGTCCGCGACATGCAAGACGCCTCGCAGCTCGTCACCGGAGATCAGCGGAACCGTGATCTGCGACTTGGGCAACACGCCCGTATGACTCAGTGGCGCCGAGCCCTGGCGGCGCACCGCCTCCGCAAGGCCGACGTTGACCAACAGGGTCCGCCGCGTCTGCATGACCTCGGCCGCAAAGCCGAGCGCGGGTGCCGGATCACGTGCTTCACGCTGCCCGTCGTAGATGAAGTAGGCTGTTTCAAGAAGGCCTGTTGTCGCGTTCAGCACCCTGATGCCGACGTTCGATCCCGGGAACACCTCGGCGATCCTGTCGCCGACGGCGTCATACACGCCCTGCATCGACAGCTCGTCGGCGAGCGCCTGCTGCACCGCGTTGATCACGGCCAGTTCGGCGGCGCGCCGGCGTTCGGCCTCGAAGCTCTGCGCGTTCTGCAGCGCCACCGCCATGCTCGCGGCGATCGTTTCGAGCAGTCGCACGTCAGGCGGGTCGAAAGCGTGGTCGCGCTCGTGATCCTCGAGAAAGATCGCCCCGAGCAGCCGCTCGCCGGCGCGCATCGGCACGCCGAGCACGGTGCGAGCGCGGTCGGTGCCCTCGACAACCCCGAAGCCTGCGGCACGCTGCGCGTCGACCGAGTCCAGCAACACCGTGCGCGGCGCGGCGACCCAGCGCGCCATGAAACCGCCGGGCTGCGGCACGAACGGTGCGTTCCGCAGACGCTGGCCGTGCTCACAGGCGTACAACAAGTCGAAGCGGCCGAGCGCCGCGTCCCACCACAGGATCGACATGTCGCCGGTCGCGAATACCTCGCGCAGCGCGTCGCCGACCAGGTCGCCGATGGCCTGAAAGTTCAGCGCCTTGGCCATGCCTTGCTGGATGCCGTTGATCAGCGCCAGCTCGCCGGCACGCCGCTCGGCCTCGGCCTGGGCGCTGCGGGCCTCGGCGGTGCGCGCATCGACCTTGGCCTCCAGCCCTTCGGTGAAGCGCGCGTTCGCCAGCGCCACCGCGGCCTGCGCGGCCAGCATCGCGAGCAGGTCGCGGTCGGCGTGCCGGAAGCGACCGAAGGCGCCTTCGAGGTCGGCGTACAGGAAGCCCAGCAGTTCGCGCTGCGCGATCAGCGGCGCGATCAGGCACGAGCGCTGGTCGATCGGGTCGGCGCCATCGGGGCCGTGGCGCAGCGAAACGGCGCGGCTGCGCCTGGCCTCGGCCAGCCACGGCGCGATCGCTGCGAGCAGCGCCTCGGCGTGTTCGCCGCGCGGCAGTTGCGAGCGCCCGATGCGCGGGCCGTCGGGCGCATCGAGCACGATCAGCACACGGTCGGCACCCGAGAGTTCGGTGGCTTCCTCGATCAGGAAGTCGAGCACCCCGTTCGCATCGTGCAGCTCGTTCAGGCGCAGCCCGGCTTCGGCCAGGCGCTCGAAGGGCGCGTGCTCGTGGCTGGGCAGATCGAGGTGCGTGCGGTAGCGCTCGGGTGGCAGGCGCTGCGCGCGGGCCCCGGCCACCCAGTGCGTGATCAGCTCGCGATGGCCGCCGGCCTTGTTGAACCAGCTGCGGCGCAGGCCCTCGTCGCCGAGTGCCTCGACCTCGTGGATCATCGACCGGTAGGCCTGCTCGAAGGTCTCGAACGCCTCGGCTTCGAGGCCGCACTGGCGCTGCGCCTCGGCGTGCCAGTAGAGCAACCACGCGGGCGATTGCGCGTAGCCGAGCGGCCAGCGCCCACGCGCTCGGTAGAGCGCGACGCCGCGTTGCGAGGCCTGCAGCGCCTCGCGCGGCTGGCCGGCCCGCAGCCGCGCTTCGGCGATGTCGCCGAGCAGCAGCGGCCGCGCCGCGTGGCCGGCGGGCAGCTTGCGCAGTGCCTCGCCGAGCTGCCGGCATGCGGTGCCGCCGTCGCCTCGCAGGAGTGCGAGCACGCCGCCGTACCAGGCGCCGAAGCCACGCCATGCGGGACCGGGCCGCGTGGCCATCGCCGCCCTCGATGCCTCGACGAACGGCGCGGCGAGTTCGGCCTGACCCTGACGCAGCCCGATGAGGGCCAGACTCGACAGCAACTCGTCGGCCATCGCCACGTTGCCGGCCCGGTCTGCCGCCGCCAGCAACGCCAGACCGAGCCGGCGCGCCCGGGTGTACAGGCCCATGAAGGTGTAGGTCTGGCCCAGGTTGTGGGCCACGACGTTCTGGCGTTCGAGTTGACCGCCGGCCTCGAACGCGGCCATCGCCTGGTTGAGCAGGCGCAGCTTGTCGCCCAGGCCGACGTCGCTGTAGTTCAGCGCGTTCAAGGCGTTGCCCAGGCCCAGCAGGTCGCCGGTTTCGCGGGCCAGATCGCGCGCACGTTCGGCGGCGTCGCGGTGCTGGTCCAGTCGTTTCAGCTGGCGCGCCGCGATGGCACACAGCCACAGCGCCCGGCCTGCGCCGACGCGGTCGCCGAGCGCCTCGAAGGCCGACGCGGCGGCGCGCCCGTGGCGCAGGGCGGCTTCGTGGTCACCGGTGCGCCAGCTCGCTTCGCCGATGCGGAACGTGGCGAGCGCCTGCAGCGCGGCGTCGCGGCTGCGGCGTGCATCCGCCAGCGCTTCTTCGGCGCTGGCGATCGCCTCGGTGAAGCGGCCCTGGCGCATCTGCAGCAGGCATCGCGCGCAGCCGGCGATGGCGCGCGCGCGCGTTCCGCCATCGCCCCGCGCGGCCAGCGCCTGCATGCGCGCCACGTCGTCGGCGGCGCGGGCGAGTTCGTTCTGCGCGATCAGGGCTTCGGCGCGCAGTTCGAGCAGGCGCAGTTCGAGCGCGGCGCCGAGGCCGGGTCCGGCCAGCGCAGCAGAGGCTCGAGCGATGGCGGACGGCTGATCGCCGGCCCAGGCAATGTCGACAATGTCGTGGATGACTTCGTTCATGCGACGCGCACCTGCCGGCGTTTCGAATTTGGACCACGAAGTTTACAATACCGAAATCTGACTCCGAATCTGTAAAGATGATTCCGCGATCCGCTGCCACTCGATTGATGCGCCTGCTGAAAGGCTTTCCGATCGTCACCGTGACCGGGCCCAGGCAATCGGGCAAGACCACGCTCGTTCGCACGCTGTTGCCCGAGCGGCCCTACGTTTCGCTGGAATCGCCTGCACAGCGCGAGTTCGCGCGCCAGCGGCCGGCGGAGTTTCTGCGACAGTTTCCGCACGGCGCGGTGATCGATGAAGCGCAGCATGCGCCGGAGTTGTTCTCCGAGATGCAGGGCGTGGTCGACGGCGCCGGGCGCATGGGTCTGTTCGTGCTGGCCGGTTCGCAGAACCTGTCGTTGCTTTCGCGCGTGACGCAGAGTCTGGCGGGCCGCACGGCGCTCGTCGAGTTGCTGCCGCTTTCCATCGCCGAACTGCGTGCGTCCGGCCGGCTCGACGCACGCTATGCGAGTCATCTGGTCAAAGGCTTCTTCCCTGCCATCTATGCGCGCGATCTCGTACCGCACGAGTGGTTGCAGTCCTACCTCGTGACATGCGCCGAGCGCGATGCGCGGCAACTCGCCGCCATCCAGGACCTGGGCGCGTTCCAGCGCTTCCTGAAGCTGGTGGCCGGGCGCACCGGCCAGTTGCTCAACATGCAGGCACTCGGCAGCGATGCGGGCGTGTCCGACAAGACGGTCAAGCACTGGCTGTCGATCCTCGAGACCTGCTACCTGATCCACTACGTGCGGCCGCACAGCGCCCACTTCGGCAAGCGGCTGATCAAGATGCCCAAGATCTACATGACCGACGTGGGTCTGGCTGCGGCGCTGATCGGCATTCAGGACGAGAGCCAGGTCATGGCCCATCCGCTGCGCGGCGCACTGTTCGAGACGCTGGTCGTCAACGAACTGCTGAAGGCGCGCTGCAACGCCGGCCTGCGCGAGCCGCTCTATTTCTGGCGCGACAACATCGGCACCGAAGTCGACGTGGTGGTGGAGCGCGGTAACGACATCGCAGCGATCGAGATCAAATCCGGGCCGACGGTCGCCTCGGATGCCTTCCGCGCGCTCGCGAAGTGGCGCAAATACGCGACCGAACGCGGGCACTTCGGCGCCATTCATCCCGCGCTCGTGTACGGCGGCGAATCCCGTTTCACGCGCGACGGGGTCGATGTGATGCCGTGGGCGGGCTTGTGATGCGTTCATCGCTGATTCGTTCACAGGTTCTCAGCCCACGGATTGCGGCGCCGTGGCGAGCAGGGCAGCGACCAGCGCCTCGACGCGGATCGGCTTGGTCACGTAGTCGTCCATGCCTGCGGCGAGGCAGGCTTCGCGGTCGCCCTGCATCGCATTCGCGGTCATCGCGATGATGCGGGGGCGCTCGCCCTTCGGCCAGCGGGCGACGATGCGCCGCGACGCTTCGAGCCCGTCCATATCGGGCATCTGCACGTCCATCAGCACCACGTCGTAGGTCTGGCGTTCGATGCTTTCGATCGCTTCGATGCCGTTGCTCGCCAGGTCGGCGCGGTAGCCCATCTGCTGCAGCAGGCGCATCGCCAACTTCTGGTTCACCACGTTGTCTTCGGCGAGCAGGATGCGCAGCGGGTGGCGCGTGGCGAGCGTGGCGTCGACCTTGGCCTTGGCGGCTGCGGGCGCAGTCTTGGCCGCGGCATCGGGCGCGAGCAGCGTGACCAGCGTGTCGAACAACTGGCTCTGCCGCAGCGGCTTCGCGAGGGTGGCGGCGAACAACGCATCGGCCGCCTCGCGCCGGCCGAGCGAGGTGAACAGCACCAGCGGCAGCGTGTGGCCGGCCGCGCGGATGCGCGCCGCGAGCGCGGCGCCGTCCATGCCCGGCATGTGCATGTCGACGATCGCGAGGTCGCAGGGCTGCGCCTTCAACATCCGCAAGGCCTCTTCGGGTGATTCTGTGTCTTGCGACGCCATGCCCCACTTCGCGGCCTGCAGCGCGAGGATGCGGCGATTGGTCGCGTTGTCGTCGACGACGAGGATGCGCGTGCCCTTGAGCGCCGGTTGCTCGCCGATGAAGTCGCGCTTGGCGCCCGCAGGCAGCATGGCCGCCGGCGCACGGATGCTGAAGCGGAAGGTCGACCCCCGGCCCGGGCCGTCGCTGTGCGCACTCATCGTGCCGCCCATCAGTTCGGCCAGCAGCTTGCTGATCGCCAGACCCAGGCCGGTGCCGCCGTACTTGCGCGTGGTGCTGCTGTCGGCCTGGCTGAACTTCTGGAACAGCCGGCCGATGCCCTCGGCGTTCAGGCCGATCCCGGTGTCGCGCACGCTGAAGTTCAGATGCTCGCCTTCGGTCGAAACAGTCAGCACCACCTCGCCGTGCTCGGTGAACTTCACCGCGTTGCTCAGCAGGTTGAGCAGCACCTGGCGCAGCCGCGTCACGTCGCCGAGCACGGCCGCGGGCACCTCGCCCTCGAACTGGTAGGCGATGTCGAGATGCTTCTCGGCGGCGCGCCCGCCGATCAGGTCGAGCGCCGATTCGACGCACTCGCGCAGGTCGAACGGCTGGTGCTCGATGTCCATGCGCCCGGCCTCGATCTTCGAGAAATCGAGGATGTCGTTGATGATGGTGAGCAGCGCATCGCCGCTGTCGCGGATCGTGCCGGCGAAGTCGCGCTGTTCGGCGTTCAGCTCGGTGTCGAGCAGCAGGCCGCTCATGCCGATCACCGCATTCATCGGCGTGCGGATCTCGTGGCTCATGGTCGCGAGGAAGGCGCTCTTGGCTTCGTTGGCGGCCTCGGCCTGGGCACGTGCGCTTTCGGCT
>Ga0209583_10000160_pt1 | contig 22461 bp, 18 predicted proteins | sample Str014_FD_187201 | JGI IMG/M metagenome (GOLD analysis project Ga0209583, IMG submission 187201) | Freshwater sediment microbial communities in response to fracking from Pennsylvania, USA - Straight Creek_MetaG_SC_2014 (SPAdes) (version 2) | ecosystem: Environmental > Aquatic > Freshwater >... | reverse complement strand
TGGCCGAGCTCTCCGGGATAAGTCGTGGCATGCTGAGCCGGATCGAAAACGGGCAAGCGATGCCGAGCCTCGATACATTGGCGCGCGTATGCCAAGCGATGGGTATCGCACTAACCCATCTGTTCAAGGATTACGATCTGCCCGATGGCTTAGCGCGGCATGTGCCGCAAGGGCAGGGCATGACGGTGGTGCGGCGTGGTACTAAGCGTGGCCATACCTATGAATTGCTGTCTTATGATCAAGGTCCACAAAAATTATTCGAGCCGTTCTTGATCACACTCGATGATAAAAGCGAAGTGTTTCCGCGCTTCCAACATCCGGGTGTCGAATTCATTTATATGCTGAAAGGTCGACTCGAATATCGTCATGGCAAGCAGTTATTCTTGTTGAAACCAGGCGATGCATTCACGTTCCAGGGTGATATTCCGCATGGTCCAGAACGGTTAATTCAAATGCCGATTCAATTTCTCGCGATCATTCACTATGGCAAGCCAGAGGTATAACCCGATGCTATCATTCGCGCGCAGAAAGGACCTGTGATGCGGGTTCCATCGTGGACTGGTTGTTGGGATCGTGAGTCGATCAGTGTGGCGGCGACCGCGCCGGATCGCAGCGAGGCCCAGCCACGCCACGGGCGCAACCACAATGAAGGTCCCGATGCGATGCAGCAGTTGCGCCGGTGCGCCTTCCGGCTGCGGCGCGAGTCCGGCCAGCAGCGGCTCACCCCAGGGGTTGAAGGCGCTCCACTGCCAGCCGGCGCCGCGCAGAAGGGCCGTGCACTCGGCCAGGTCGCTGCAGGCGCGCCCGGCGTGGGTGGCACTGAGCAATGCGCCGCTCACGATCTGCAGCAACACAAGTGTGGCGACGCCGAGCGCGGCCAGGCCGAGCCCCGTGTGCGCCGCAGGCTGCACCAGGCGCCCACTCTCCAGGTGATCGGTGTCGAAGGGACCGTTGACCAGCGCCACGCCACGGCCGGCCAGCGCTATTTCGAGCGCCACGGCCAGGGTGTCGACCACGATGGCCGGCTTGGCCGTGTACTCGAGCTGCGCCGATTCGCACCACTGGTCCCAGTGATGTGTTTCACTGTAGATCGCGACCAGCGGCAGCTTGAGCAGTGCGGCCGGCGTCGGCGCGGCGCCCAGTTGCGCCGCAAGTTCCGGGCTGCATACCGCGTGCAACCGATAGTCAAACAGGGGTATCCAGTGATAGTCGGGCCCGGGTTGCTTGTCGCAGTAAACCAGTCCGACATCGGCGATGGAATCGTCAAAGGCCCAGTCATAGGCGATGGTGGTGAGCAGGATATTGATGTCCGGGTGCGCGGCCACGAAGTCGGGGAGCTTGCGCGCCAGCCAACGGATCGAGGCCGTGATATAGGTCTGCACCCGCAGCGGCGAGTCGGCGCGCGTGCGGCGCACGCGTTCAGCGCCCTCGGTCAGCAGTTCCAGCGCCTGGCGCACATAGGTGTAGAGCATCCTGCCTTCGGCCGTGGGCGTCAGCGAGCGGCCGGCACGCGAGAACAACTCAACGCCCAGATCCTGTTCGAGCACCTGGATCTGATAGCTGACCGCCGGGTGGGTGAGGCACAATTCATCGGCGGCTTCACGAACACTCTGGCGCCGCGTCGCCGCCTCGAAGCCCTTGAGGGCATTCAGCGGCGGGAGCTTGCGAAGGTCGATCTTGTTGCGCATGGTGAGTGGGCTGATGCGTGAATTTGACTTCATTATAGCGGGCGCGGGCACAGCCGGCTGTGTGCTGGCCAATCGCCTGTCGGCCGACGGCCGGCACAGTGTGCTGCTGCTCGAGGCCGGCGGAAGCGATCGCAGCCCCTGGATTCGCGTGCCGCTGGGTTACGGCAAGACCTTTACTGACGCACGTTTCAACTGGAAGTACTACGCCGAGCCCGATCCCGGGCTTGCCGATCGCCGGATGTACTGGCCCCGTGGCAAGGTGCTGGGTGGCTCGAGTTCCATCAACGCGATGGTCTACGTGCGTGGGCATCCGGGCGATTTCGACGACTGGGCGGCCGCCGGCAACCCCGGCTGGGCCTACCAGGACGTGCTGCCGTACTTCAGGAAATCCGAAGCTCACGTCTGGGGCGCTTCCGCGTACCACGGCGCCGGCGGACCGATGCAGGTCAGTGAATTCCGGTCGGCCGTGCATCCGCTGTGCGCCCGCTTCGTCGCGGGCTGCGCGCAGGTCGGTATCGCGGCGAACGACGATTTCAACGGTGCGGTGATGGAAGGCGCGGGTACCTGGCACATGACCATTCACAAGGGCTTGCGGGTGTCCGCGGCCAGCGCCTTCCTGCGGCCGGCGATGCGGCGCGCCAATCTCTGTGTACTGACTGGCGCGCAGGTCACGCGAGTGACATTCAGCGGGCAGCGCGCGAGCGGGCTGGAGTACACACGCGGTACGCAGCGCTTCAGTGTGCTGGCGCGACGCGAAGTGATCGTATGCGCCGGCGCGGTGAATTCACCGCAGCTGCTGCAGCTCTCCGGCATCGGCGCCGCGGCACTGCTGCGACCGCTGGGCATACCAGTGCTGGTGGACGCGCCAGCCGTCGGTCAAGGTCTGCAGGATCACCTCGCGGTGTCTTACTATTTCCGCTCGCGCGTGCCGACGCTCAACGATGAGCTGTATCCGCTCAGCGGCAAGATCCGGGCCGCGCTGCAATATCTGCTGGGCCGGCGTGGCGTGCTGGGCATGAGCGTCAACCAGGCCGGCGCCTTTGCGCGTAGCCGACCGCAGCTGACGCGGCCGAACATGCAGATCTATTTCAATCCGCTCAGCTATGCGAGCGCGACCGGCCGGGAAACCGGGTTGCTGCAGCCCGATCCGTATCCGGCCTTCCTGATGTCCTTCAACACCTGTCGGCCCACCAGTCGCGGCTCGATTGCGATCGGCGCTGCCGATCCGTACGCGGCGCCGGTGATTCGTCCCAATGTACTCTCGACACCTGAGGACATCGCCGACGTGTACGAGGGCGCGCAACTGTTGCGCCGCATCGCCGCCGCACAACCGCTGGCCGCTATCGTTGTGAGCGAGCTGCAGCCTGGCGCCACCCGCCAGACGCCCGCCGAACTGCTGGCCGATTTCCGGCAGCGCGCCGGCACGGTCTATCACGCCTGCGGCAGCTGCGCGATGGGACCCGAACCGCGCACCGCAGTCGTCGATCATCGACTGCGGGTGCATGGCGTCGAGGCGCTGCGGGTGGTCGACGCGTCGGTGTTTCCGGCGGTCACGTCCGGCAACACCAATGCCCCCACCACCATGGTGGCGGAAAAGGCGGCCGATCTGATCCTGGCATCATAGGCCCCGCGATTAAAGGCATTGGCACACGGCTTCCGGATCGCTTAAGCATGTCGCGTGGTGATAAGCTCTGGTCGCTAAGGCGCCACCGGCGCGGGGGGCCGCGACGTACGATCCTGAATACGGCGCAGTCTGCCCCGGGCCTGGCTTGCGGCAGCGTGGCTGGATACACCAGGGAGCTTCCCGATGGGCGAGGATACGACCGACAGCTTTGACCTGAATACTCTCAACGATCAGGAGTTGACCGAGCAGGTGCACGACGACCTGTACAACGGGTTGAAGGACGAGATCGTCGCCGCCACCAACATCTTCCTGGCACGCGGCTGGGGACCCGACAAGGTGCTGAACGACGCCCTGGTCGAGGGCATGCGCATCGTCGGTGTCGATTTTCGCGACGGCATCCTGTTCGTGCCTGAGGTGCTGCTCGCCGCCAACGCCATGAAGGCGGGAATGGAAATCCTGCGACCGCTCCTGGCCGAGACCGGCGCCGAACCCATTGGCAAGGTGGTCATTGGCACCGTGAAGGGCGACATCCACGATATCGGCAAGAATCTGGTGTCGATGATGCTCGAGGGCGCGGGCTTCGAAGTGATCAACCTCGGCATCAACAATCCGGTGGAGAATTACCTGGCGGCGCTCGAAGAGCACAAGCCGGATATCCTCGGCATGTCGGCGCTGTTGACCACGACGATGCCTTATATGAAAGTGGTCATCGATACGCTCAAGCAGAAGGGGCTGCGCGATAAGTACATCGTGCTGGTTGGCGGCGCCCCGCTCAACGATGAATTCGCCAGGGCGATCGGCGCCGATGCCTATTGCCGCGACGCCGCCATCGCCGTGGAAACCGCCAAATCGCTGATTGCGGCGCGGCGCGCCGCGCGCTGACGCGCATGCCCGATGCTCCCGAAGGCCTGCTGGTCATCGCCTGCGGAGCGCTGGCGCGCGAGATCGTGGCGCTCAAACGCCTGAACGGCTGGTCGGCGATGACGGTGGAGTGTCTGCCGCCGGAACTGCACAACCGCCCGGAACAGATTCCGGGTGCGGTGCAGGCGGCGATCCACGCCGGCCGCGCGCGCTACGCGCGCATCTTCGTGGCTTACGCGGACTGCGGCACCGGCGGCCAGCTCGATGCGCTGCTCGCGGTGGAGGGCGTCGCGCGCCTGCCCGGCGCCCACTGCTACGAGTTCTTCGCGACTGCGAGCGCGTTTGCCGAGCTCAGCGCCGCAGAACCCGGCACCTTTTACCTTACGGATTTCCTGGTGCGTCATTTTGACCGCCTGGTGATCGAAGGCCTGGGGCTCGATAAACACCCGGAGCTGCGTGACGAATACTTTCGCAACTACCAGCGTCTGCTGTATCTGGTGCAATCACCGGCGGCGGACTTGAGCGCCGCGGCGCGCAGCGCTGCGCAGCGATTGGGCCTCCGCTATGCGGAGCGGCATACGGGTTACGGCGAGCTGGCGAGCGCACTGGGGCAGGCGATAGCCGTGCCCGTGACGGCGATCGGGCATCGCCGGGAGCAGGCGCCGTGGCATCCCTGATCATCATCTCCTGGCGGGACATTCCCTCGCAGGTCATCGTCAAGCGTGGCCGCGAGGCCGCCAAGGTGCCGTTGTCCGCGCGCTTTCAGGAGGCGATCGATCGCGCCGCGATGCGTGCCGGCAAAGGCAGTTCGGAAGCGTACCTGGCCGACTGGCAACGCAGCGCGCCACGCGCCTGCGGCGAGGACCTGCAGCAGGAGGCCGCCGCCGCGGCCGCGGCCCTGGAAGCGCGTTATTCCGAGGCCGACCTCGAGCGCATGATCCGCGCCAAGGGCAATGACGTGCCGGCAGCGGGCGAGGGCGGCAGCTGATGTACGCGGTGCGCCTCTGGTCGGTGCGGCACGCGCGTGGACTGGCACGCTTCTACCTGGGCTTTGAATCGCTGCTGGTGCGCCTGGCGCCGCTGTGGCGCACGCTGGGCTATCAGCGCCTCGAGCGGCCGTTCGCCACGATCGAACGTGGCGTCAAAGGTCTGCTGTTCGACTGCAAGATGTGCGGCCGCTGCGTGCTTAGTGCCACCGGTCTGTCCTGTCCCATGAACTGCCCGAAGCAGCTGCGCAATGGCCCCTGCGGCGGCGTGCGCGGCGATGGCCACTGTGAGGTCAAGCCGGCGATGCGTTGCGTGTGGGTGGAGGCCTTTGCCGGCGCTGAGCGCGTGCGCGGCGGCCTGGCGGCGATACGCGTGGTGCAGGAACCGGTCGATCGGCGGCTCGAAGGCTCCTCCGCCTGGCTGCGCGTCGCGCGCGAGAAAACCGCGGCGCCGCCATGAGATTCGACGACGAGCCCGTGCCGGGTTACCCGCTACCGATACGCCCCGGCCACACCTCGCCCGGGCGCTTCGAGCGGGTGCTGCGCACCGGCGCCTTTGTGATCACCGCCGAGCTCGCGCCGCCGGACTCTGCCGACCCGGAAGACGTCTATCGCCGGGCGCGCGTGTTTGAAGGCTATGTCGATGCCATCAACGCCACCGACGGGAGCGGTGCCAACTGCCACATGTCGAGCCTGGCGGTGTGCGCGCTGCTGACGCGCATCGGCCACGCGCCGGTGATGCAGATTTCCTGTCGCGATCGCAACCGCATCGCCATCCAGGGCGACATACTGGGCGGCGCAGCGATGGGCGTGTGCAACCTGCTGTGCCTGACCGGCGATGGCGTGCAGGCTGGCGATCACCCGCAGGCCAAGCCGGTGTTCGACCTGGATTCCCTGTCGTTGCTCACTATCGCCCGCGAGCTGCGTGACCAGCATCGCTTCCAGAGCGGCCGCAAGATCAGCTATGCGCCCCGTGTGTTCCTCGGTGCCGCGGAAAACCCCATGGCGCCACCGGTCGCACACCGTGCGCTGCGGCTGGCGAAGAAGGTGGCGGCCGGGGCCCAGTACATCCAGACCCAGTACTGCTTCGATCTGGCGCGCCTGCGCGAGTTCATGCGTGCGGCCGAAGACCTGGGACTGCTCGAACAGGTCTACATCCTCGTGGGTGTCGGCCCGCTGCGCTCGGCCAAGGCCGCGGAGTGGATGCGCAACAACGTGCCCGGCATGTTCGTGCCCGATGCGCTGATCGCGCGCATGGCGGGTGCCAGCGATCAAGTCCGCGAGGGACGCAATCTGTGCGTCGAGCTGATCCAGGAGCTGCGCACCATCAAGGGCGTCAGCGGCGTGCACGTGATGGCCTATCGCCAGGAAGAGTCGGTCGCCGAAGTGATAGAACGCTCCGGCGCCCTGGCGGGCCGGCGACCGTGGCGGCCGGACTCCGCTCCCCAGGATTCGACCAACAGGAAAACATCATGACGGACACGATCATCAGTTCGGCCACGCGCGAGGTCGTCATCGGTTTTAACCGGCCCTTCGTAATCATCGGCGAGCGCATCAATCCCACCGGACGCAAGATTCTCGCGGCCGAGATGGCGGCCGGCGACTTCAGTCGCGTCGCCTCGGACGCCCTGGCGCAGGTGGACGCGGGCGCACACATGCTCGATGTCAACGCCGGCATCCCGCTGGCCGACGAACCGGCGATCCTGGCGCGCGCCGTACAGCTGGTGCAATCGATCACCGATGTGCCGCTGTCGATCGACTCCTCGATTGTCGCGGCGCTGGCCGCTGGCCTGGCGGTCTACCAGGGCAAGCCGCTGATCAATTCGGTCACCGGCGAGGAGGAGCGGCTCGAAGCGGTGCTGCCGCTGGTGAAGAAGTATGGCGCCGCGGTGGTCGCGATCTCGAACGATGAGACCGGAATCTCCGAGGACCCGGATGTGCGCTTTGAGGTGGCCAAAAAGATCGTGCACCGCGCACAGGATTACGGCATTCCGGTGTCGGATGTGATCGTCGATCCGCTGGTGATGCCGATCGGCGCGATCAACCAGGCTGGCGTACAGGTCATGCGGCTGGTGCGGCGGCTCAAGGACGAGCTGAAGGTGAACACCACCTGCGGTGCCTCGAACGTGAGCTTCGGCCTGCCGGGCCGCGACGGCGTCAACAGCGCGTTCCTTACCATGGCGATCGCCTCGGGCCTGACCTCGGCGATCACCAACCCGCTGCACGGCGACATCGTGCGCGCCTGCATGGGCGCCGACGTGATGATGGGACACGATCCGGACTGCACGCGCTGGATCCGCAAGTTCCGCGACTCCGCACCGGCGCCGACCGGCGCGCCGGGCGAGCCGCGCGGCCGGCGCGAAGGCGGCCATCGCCGCCGCCCCTCGGCCTGAAGCTCGAGGCAGCCCCGTGACCACTGGCGATCCGCTCGTCGTCTTCTCGCCCTCAGGCAAGCGCGGACGCTTTCCAGTCGGGACACCACTGCTGTCGGCGGCACGCGCACTGGGCGTCGACATCGACTCGGTGTGTGGCGGCCGCGCGATGTGCGGGCGCTGCCAGGTGCTGGTCGCCGAGGGCGAGTTTGCCAAGTACGGCGTACAATCGGCCGCCGCCAGCCTGTCGCCAGTAGCCGATACCGAGCGGCGCTTCGCTACTCGGCTGAAACTACAGCCTGGCCGTCGCCTCTCATGTCAGGCGCGCGTCGAGTCGGATGTGGTCGTCGATGTGCCCGAGTCGAGCCAGGTGCACCGCCAGGTGATCCGCAAGGCCGCCGAAGCCCGCGACATCGAGCTGTATCCACTGGTGCGCCTGCATTACGTCGAGGTGGCCGAGCCGGATATGCACGACCCCTCGGGGGACCTGCGCCGGCTGGCGGTTGCTCTGCAGCGCGAATGGCAGCTGGCCAATCTGGAATGCGACCTCAGTGTGCTGCAACAGCTCCAGGGAGTGTTGCGGGCCGGTTCCTGGAAGGTGACGGTGGCCGTGCACGCTGACTCGCGCATCATCGCGGTGTGGCCCGGCTTCCACGAGCGTGCCTTTGGACTCGCGATCGATGTCGGCTCGACCACGATCGCCGCACACCTGTGCGATCTGACCAACGGCGAGGTCGTGGCGGCGGTGGGCACGATGAACCCGCAGATCCGCTTCGGCGAGGATCTGATGAGTCGCGTGTCTTACGCGATGATGAATCCGGGCGGCGCGGCGCAGATGACCAGCGCCGTGCGCCAGGCCTTAAGCGAGCTGGCGGGCCAGGTAGCACAAGCGGCGGGAATCGAGCGTGACTGGATCCTCGAGGCCACCATCGTCGGCAATCCGATCATGCATCACCTGGTGCTCGGCATCGACCCGGTGGAGCTCGGCGGGGCGCCCTTCGCGCTGGCCATTGATCGCTCGCTGACTGTGACGGCCGCCGAGATCGGTGTCGCCCTGCACCCGAACGCGCGTGTGTATTTCCTGCCCTGCATCGCCGGGCATGTGGGCGCCGATACCGCCGGCGTGATACTCGCCGAGCGACCCGACGAAGTGGACGAGATTACGCTGCTGGTGGACGTCGGCACCAACGCCGAGATCGTCCTTGGCAACCGCCAGCGGCTGCTCGCCTGCTCGAGCCCGACCGGCCCAGCCTTCGAGGGCGCGCAGATCAGCTGCGGGCAACGCGCAGCGCCCGGCGCCATCGAGCGCGTGCGCATCGATCGCCAGACGCTGGAACCGCGTTTCCGGGTGATCGGATCCGAGCTGTGGTCGGACGATCCGGGCTTCGCTGCGGCCACCGCTGCCAGCGGCGTCACTGGCGTGTGCGGCTCTGGGATCATCGAGGTGCTGGCCGAGCTGTACCTGGCCGGCGTCATCACCCAGGACGGCGTCATCGACGGTGCTATGGCGGCGCGCAGCCGGCGTGTCGTGACACACGGTCGCACCTTCGCCTATGTGCTGCACGAAGGCGCACAGACGCTGCGCATTACCCAGAACGATGTGCGCGCTATCCAGCTCGCTAAGGCCGCGCTGTACGCGGGCATCCGCCTGCTGATGGACCGGTTGGGTGTCGAGGCCGTCGACCGTATCCGCCTGGCCGGCGCCTTCGGCAGCCACATCGATGTCAAGTACGCCACGGTGCTGGGCATGATCCCCGACTGCGATCTGCAGCACGTGACCTCGGCCGGCAACGCCGCCGGAACCGGTGCGCGTATCGCGCTGCTCGACTCGCGCTCGCGCGCGACCATAGAACGGCTGGTTAGCCAGGTAGAAAAAATCGAGACCGCGATCGAGCCGCAGTTCCAGGCCCATTTCGTCGAGGCAATGGCCATTCCACACAAGACGGCGGACTTTACGCAGCTGCGCCGCGTGGTCGATCTGCCGGCGCCAAAAATCGCGGTCTCACCCGGCGCCGGACGCGCCGGGCGCAGCCGGCGATCCACCTGATCGACCGGTGGGGCAACTATGCCCATACGGGATCGCGCAACCCGAACCCTGCGGCTGCTGTCAGTCCTCGTCGCATCCTGTGCTGCTGTCATCACCGCACAGGCCGGCGGCAACGCGATCATCGCGCTGACCAGTGACTACGATTTCCGGGGCGAGACCCAGACGGCCAAGGACCCGGCCGCGCAGGTGACCGTGGAGTGGTTGGGCAGTGCCGGCTGGAAAGCAGGCGTGTTCGCCAGCAATGTAAGCTTCAAGGACAGTGCGCAGTTCGGCGATCCGCGTCTGGAACTGGCGCCCTACGTTGATTTCAGGAGTACGCTCAGCCCAACGCTGCGCGCTGCCACGGGGCTGGCCTACTACAGCTACCATATCCATGGCGGCAGTGACTACGACTTCGCGGAAGGGTATGCGGCGCTCGAGTACCGTGCGCTGCGCGGCGCGCTGTATTACGCGCCCGACTACGACGGCCAGTTCACACCCGGACATACTGCCGGCTGGTACGCTGCGCTCGACGGCACCACGGCGCTGTCGGCGCGCTGGCTGCTGCTCGAACACACCGGCTATTCCTGGGGGCAATACTGGCAGTCCTACGGCGGTGGCTGCCGCAGCGACTACTCGCTCGGCATCGTGCGCCACTTTGGCAGAACGGACCTGAGTGTGTCATATATCTACACGCGGCGGACGCCTGCCAGTGCGACCGACCCCGGCAGTTCGGGTCGTGCCCTGGTGGCACTGACCCGCACCGTGCCCTGGTAGCCGTGCGACCTGCGCTGGAACTGTTTGACTGGCGCACCCTGCGGCTGGCGGCGCGCCTGTTTCCGCGCCACGAGCCAACCCCGGGCGCTGCGCCGCGCCTGTTGCCCACGGTGCTGTTCATCCACGGCTGGCAGGGCGCACAGGATGCCAACGATGTGCTGCTCGCCAGCGCGTTGGCCGGCGACGGCTTCACCTGCATGACATTCGATCTGGCGGGTCATGGACACAGCGGCGGCGACGCTGGCCAGTTCACGCTCGCCGACTACCTGGACCAGACCCTAGTTGCCCACGACTTCCTGATGCGCTCTGGGCTCACTGGCGAGGGCGGCCTCTGCCTGTGCGGTGCCAGCCTTGGGTCATATTTGGCGGTACGCTTGAGTGCACTGCGCCCGGTAGCTGCCATGAGCCTGCGCGTGCCGGCCAACTATCCGGATGAGATCGTGGACTCCCAGGCGCTGGACAGCTATGTGCAGGGCACAGCCCCCAGAATCTGGCGCGAGCGGCTGCGCTTACCGGCGGACAACCGCGCGCTCGCGGCGCTGCGAGCCTTTGGCGGACCGCTGCAGATCATTGCTGCGGGGCGCGACGAGACCATTCCCTGGCAGACCGTGAAGAATTTCATTGCCGCCGCCGCTCACACGACACTCGAGCTGCATGTGTTGCCCGAGGCCACGCACGTACTTTATGAAAGCGAGGCGATCCGCGCCGAGTCCTTTCGACTGGTGCGCGAATGGCTGCGGGGTCTGGCTTAGGGCAGCAGCAGCAGGATCTTGCCTACGTGCTGCTTGCGCAGGAACTCCTGCTGGGCCAAGTGAATGTCGCGCAGTGCATACGTGGCACTGACGATGGGGTTGATTTCCTGGCGCTCGATGTAGCCAAGCAGGCGCGCGAAGGTGCCGGGTTCCGGAATCGTGCAACCCATCAGTCGCAGGTCCTTGAGATACAGCGTGCGAAGATCCAGCTCGACCATCGCACCGCCAATGGCGCCGGCCACTGCATAGCGCCCGCCGCGCCTGAGCAGCTGCAGGAATGCCGGAAACTGGCTGCCGCCGACGGAGTCGATCACCGCGTCGACCGACTCCTGACCCAGCCGTGTGACCAGCTCATCCGCGCGCATCAGCACGCGCGAGGCACCCAGCGCCCGCAATGCCGCCGCCTTGGTGGTACTCGATAGGGCGGTCACCACCGCACCACGTCGCAGCGCCAGCTGGATCGCCGCGGAACCGACCCCACCGGAAGCGCCGCTGATCAGGACCTGCTCACCATGGGCGATTGCGGCGCGCGACACCATGTTCTCGGCCGCCAAGTACGAGCAGGGGAAACTCGCCAGCTCGGCATCCGTGTACGCGCTGTGCACCGTAAACGCGTTAGCCGCAGGAACGGTGGTGAACTGCGCAAAGGCACCATCGCGATCGGCGCCCAGGTATCCGCACGGGCCCGCGTGGCCTGCGGCGCCGCGCAGTACCGGATCGATCAACACGCGCTCGCCGATACGCGCCACGGCGATGCCGGCGCCGACCGCGGCAATGTAGCCGCAGGCGTCGGCACCCTGGATGCGCGGAAGCTGGAACGCTGCACCCGTCCAGGCGCTGTCGTGCGTTCCGGCCTGCGAACGCGAGTACCAGCCAGTGCGGGTGTTGATGTCGGTATTGTTGACCGCCGCCGCCGTCACGCGCACCAGCACTTCGCCGGCGGCGGGCACCGGCACCGGCAGGTCGTCGCGTATCTCGAGCTGCCCGGCGCCGCCCAGACCTGTGAGCACCGCCGCCAGCATCGTGCGTGGCAGTGGCGATTCAGAGCCACTGTTCGTAGCGGTATCCTTCGTCCGGAATCTGGTAGTAGTCACCGCGGTCCGCACAGTAGATATGACCCTCGATCTTGAGCCCGGTGAGGCCATCGAGGGTGCCGGCCGCTATGGAGATCTGCCTGGCAGCATCGGCCTGCCAGAACAGCGTCGATCCGCAGCCGGCGCAGAAGCCGCGTTGTGCGCGCTCCGAGGCCCGGTACCAGCGCAGCGTGGCGCTGCGCAGCAGCCGAAAATCATCGAGGCTGGCACTGGTCGCCGCCATGAAGTGTCCGGTCTGCTTGCGGCATTGGCGGCAGTGACAGGCGATCACATTGCGCAGCGGCCCGTGCACCTCGTAGGCGCAGGCGCCGCACAGGCAGGAGCCCGCATGGACCCGCCCGCTCATGCGGTCCGCCGGCGCCGTGCCGGCGCGCCACGCGCCGGCGCGATCTTCGCGCTCTGGGTTGCCAGCAGCGCCGCCAGCTGCGCGGTCATCGCCGCGCCGAGCTGCTCAGGCCCGGCAATCGTCAGCGCACGCTGGTAGAAGTCGCTGACATCGTGGCCAATGCCTATGGCCATTAGCTCAATTGTCGAGCGCCTCTCTATCCAGCGCACCACATTGCGCAGGTGCTGTTCGAGGTAGCTGCCGGGGTTGGCCGACAGCGTCGCCTCATCGAGCGGCACGCCGTCGGAGATCACCATCAGGATCCGCCGGCTCTCTGTGCGGCGCTCGAGGCGCTCATGCGCCCAGAGCAGGGCTTCACCGTCGATGTTTTCCTTCAGCAGGTCCTCGCGCAGCATCAGTCCGAGATTGCGGCGCGCCCGGCGCCAGGGCGCATCCGCGGATTTGTAAACGATGTGCAGCAATTCGCCCAGGCGGCCGGGGTTCGCCCGGGCGCCGGCCGCCAGCCACTCAGTACGCGCCGCGCCACCCTTCCAGGCGCCGGTCGTGAAGCCCAGGATCTCCACCTTGACTCCGCAGCGCTCCAGCGTGCGTGCCAGCACATCGGCACACAGTGCCGCCAGCATGATGGGGCGTCCGCGCATCGACCCGGAGTTGTCGATCAGCACGCTGACCACGGTATCGCGGAAGTCGGTCTCCTGCTCCTCTTTGAAGGACAGCGGCGCCAGCGGATCAACGATCACCCGCGTCAGGCGCGCTGCATCGAGCACGCCTTCCTCGAGATCGAAGCGCCAGCGCCGCAGCTGCCGGCTGAGCAGCAGGCGCTCGAGGCGATTGGCCAGTCGCGCGACCGCGGCCTGCAGCGGCCGAGCCTCGCGGTCGAGCCGGGGACGGAGCCGTGTCAATTCCGCGTCATCGGCCAGCCGCTCGGCTCCCACGATCACATCATGGCTGCGCGTGTAGACGCGATAGTTGCGATTGGGATGGTCGAGGTCAAACTCGAGCTGGGCGCGCAGCAGGCGGCCACCGGCACTGTCCTGGTCCGGGGCGCGCGAAGTATCCGCCTGGTCCGCGGGTTTCAGTTCCGCGGGTGTCTTGGCCTCGATCTCATTTTCGTCCTGTTCAAGCTCACCGGCCTGGCGCTTGATCCGCAGGGTCGCGGGTAGCGGCGCCGGCGGCGCACTGGCCGGCGACGCCGAACGGGGCGCTGTGTCGGCCTGCTGGGCACGCTGCGCGGCGGCGCCGATTTCCGGACCCAGATCCAGACGGCGCAGCAGCTGATGCAGCAGCCGCGCAAACTGCGCCTGATCGGTGCTGGCAACTACGAGCTGCTGCAGCTCACCGGCGGCGCGGGATTCGATTTCCGTGCGCCAGCGCTTGAGCAGCGCGGCGGCGGCCGCTGGCGGCGGCCTGCCGGTCAGGCGCTCGCGTGCCAGCAGTGCGAGGGCGTAGACCATGCCGGAGTGCCGCTCGAGCTGACCGCGCTGCAGCACTTCGCGTTCCAGCTGCTCGACCAGCGCCGCCTCGAGATTGGCGGCGATGCCGACCATCGCTCTGGCGCCCAGCGCGTGGCAACGCATGTCCTCGAGCGCATCGTACAGCTCGCGGGCGCGCGCACCGCTGGGGCGAAAACGCGCATGCACCTGCTCGTCGAAGTGCGCACGGCGCAGCGCCAGGCGATCAGCTAGTCCGCGGGTGCGGGCGCGCTCGCGCGGACCACCTGGCTGCGCCAGCGGCGGCAGCAGTAGCGATTTGGCGGGCAGGTCAGCGCGCGGTGGGCCGCAGTATACCGGCAGGTTCTTTTCGCCGGAAAGCGCGCGGGTTACCTGGATCAACGTGCGCTCGAAGCGGTGTCCGCCGGACTCCGGTGCGGATGGCTGCGGCGTGCTCACACGACCTGCAGGCCGGTAATCGCCTCGGGCAGCTCCGCGCCGAAGGCGCGCTGGAAAAACTCGGCGACCGTGGGCCGCTCCAGCTCATCGCACTTGTTAAGAAAGGTGACGCGGAAGGCCAGTCCCGGATCGCCGAATATCGCGGCATTCTCGGCCCAGGTGATCACGGTACGTGGACTCATCACGGTGGAGATGTCGCCGTTCATGAAGGCATTGCGGCTCATGTCGGCCACCAGCACCATGGCCATGATCGTGCGCCGTCCCTCGACCGTGTCGTAGTGCGGCGCCTTGCTCAGCACGATGGCCGCTTCCTGGTCGTGCCCGAGGTAGTTCAACGTGGTCACGATTGACCAACGGTCCATCTGGCCCTGGTTGATCTGCTGGGTGCCGTGGTACAGGCCGCTGGCGTCCCCAAGACCGATGGTATTGCTGGTCGCAAACAGCCGGAAAAACGCGTTCGGGCTGATCACGCGGTTCTGATCGAGCAGCGTGAGCTTGCCGCTGGCCTCGAGCACGCGCTGGATCACGAACATCACGTCCGGTCGGCCGGCGTCGTATTCGTCAAATACCAGCGCCACCGGCCGCTGGATCGCCCACGGCAGCAAGCCCTCGCGAAACTCCGTGATCTGGTGATCGTCGCGCACCACGATAGCATCGCGCCCGACCAGATCGATGCGGCTCACATGGCCATCAAGATTGATGCGCACCATCGGCCAGTTCAGGCGCGCCGCGACCTGCTCGACGTGCGTGGACTTCCCGGTGCCGTGGAAGCCCTGCACCATGACACGGCGGTTGTGGGCAAAGCCGGCCAGAATCGCCAGCGTAGTGTCGGCGTCGAAGCAGTAACCGGGGTCGATATCCGGAACGTATTCGCTGCGCGAGCTGAAGGCCGGCACCAGCATGTCGCTGGGCACGCCGAAGGAGCGGGCCGAGACCCGCGCATCAGGCTGACCCTTCAGCAGTTCATCGGCACTGATCATTGAACTGCTATTGCCCCAGGTGGATCCAGGCCGATTTGGTCTGCGTATAGCCCAGCAGGCTCTCTAGGCATTTGTCACGTCCCTGGCCGGATTGCTTGTAGCCGCCAAACGGCTGCGTCATGTCGCCGTGATCAAAGCAGTTCACCCAGATCACGCCGGCCTCCAGATCGCGCACCGCAGTGTGCGCGGTGCGAAGATCGCGGGTCCACACCGCGGCCGCCAGCCCGTAAATTGAATCGTTGGCCACCGCCAGCGCCTGCTGCAGGCCGTCCACTTCGATGGCCGCGGCGACGGGTCCAAAGATCTCCTCGCGGGCGATAGTCATGCGGTTGGTGACCCCGGAATACAGCGTGGGGTTGACGTAGCTGCCCGGCAGGTCGGGCGTGTCGCCGCCAAATTCGAGCTTCGCGCCCTCGCGCTTGCCACGCTCGATATAGTCGAGCACGCGCTTGCGCTGCTTGCTGGTCACCAGCGGTCCGAGATTGGTGGCCGGGTCCAGCGGATCGCCGGCGCGATAGGCATCACGTCCCTGCTTGACGAAGCGCTCAACGAAGTCACCGGCGATGCGTTTGTCGATCAGCAGGCGCGAGCCGGCGTTGCACACTTCGCCCATGTTGCCAAAGATGCCGTTGATGGCATAGGTCACGGCGCGGTCCAGGTCCTCGAGATCGGCGAGGAAGATCTGCGGCGACTTACCGCCACATTCCAGGCTTACCCGTTTCATGTTGGACTGACCGGCATAGACCAGCATCTGCTTGCCGATCGTCGTCGAGCCGGTGAAGGCGATCTTGGCCACATCGTTGTGCAGGGCGAGGGCAGCACCAGCCACCGGACCCAGGCCGTTGACCACGTTCAGCACGCCGGGCGGCCCGCCAGCCTCGATGAACAGCTGCGCCAGCAGCAGTCCGGACAGCGGCGACTGTTCGGCCGGCTTCAGCACCACCGAATTGCCCGCGGCCAGCGCCGGGGCCACCTTCCAGGCACTCATCAGCAGCGGGTAATTCCAGGGCACGATGCAACCGACCACGCCTAAGGGCTCGCGCAGGATGTAGTGCAGCGCATCGGCTGCGGTCGCTGTCACGGCACCGTCGACTTTGTCGCACAGCTCGGCAAAGTAGCTGAAGGTCTGCACGGCAGAGGGCACGTCGATATTCAGCATGTCGTTGATCGGCTTGCCCATCGCCAGCGTATCCAGCAGCGCAAAGCGCCCGGCGTTGGCCGCAATGAGCTGCGCTAGCCGCTGCAGCACCGCCATGCGATCGCGCGGCGCCATGCGCCGCCACACTGCTGATTTGAACGCGCGCAGGCCGGAGGCCACGGCGCGATCCACGTCGGCGGCACTCCCGGCGGCCACTTCGCACAGCGCTGTGCCCGTAGCCGGGTTGATGACCGTGAAGCGCTCGCCGCTGCCGGCGACCTGTTCGCCGTCCAGGAAATGCCCGGTCGGGTAACTCAGCTCCCGGGCGCGCTGCTGCCATTGCTGCTTGGTGGGGGTATCGGTCACGGTGCCTCCTGCGGTCTTAAGCGATGATATGCCCAAAGTGAGCACCTGCTACGATTGGCAGCGCCCTCACGGTAGTGCATAGAGACGTGCCGCAAGCGGAGTACCACCAAGTGTCTGAGAGTTCGAATGTTACACGACGTCCGTCCGGGCGGGATGCCCGTCGCGCGGCCCGTGCCGCCCCCTTGCCCGATCACCTGCGTCCCGCGCTGCCCGGCATGATCAGTGGCCGCTACCGCCCGCTGAGCCAGAGCGATATCGAGCGGATTCACCATACGGCGCTGCGCCTGCTGGCGGAGGTCGGGCTCGCCGATGCGACGCCCAGCGGCATCGACTACCTGCGGAAGGCCGGGTGCACTTTGAGCCCGTCGGGTCGGGTACTGTTCCCGCGCGCGCTGGTGGAGGACACGCTGGCCCGGGCGGGGCGCAATTTCATCCTGGCGGCGCAGGATCCGCGCTACGACTTGGAGCCCTGGGGCAAGCGGGCCTATTTCGGCACGGCCGGAGCCGCGGTCAACATGGTTGATCAACACGGCGTCTACCGCGAATCGACCATCCAGGATCTCTATGACATCGGGCGCATCGTCGATGTAATGGAACATATCCATTTCTTCCAGCGTGCCGTGGTTCCACGCGACATTCCCGATCCTTACGAAATGGATTTCAACACCTGCTACGCCGCGGTCTCGAGCACCACCAAGCACGTGGGCACCAGTTGGGTACAACCCGAGCACCTCACCGCCTCGCTGCAGATGCTGCACTCGATTGCCGGCAGCGAGAGACAATGGCGCGAGCGGCCCTTCGTCAGCCAGTCGAATTGCTTTGTGGTGCCGCCGATGAAATTCGCCACTGACGCCTGCCGTTGTCTCGAAGTAGCGGTGCAAGGGGGCATGCCGGTCCTGCTGCTGTCGGCCGGCCAGGCGGGCGCGACGGCGCCGGCGGCGCTGGCCGGCGCGCTCGCCCAGGAAGTCGCCGAGGTGCTCGCGGGCCTGGTGTACGTCAACGCAATACAACCTGGGCACCCGGCGATCTTCGGTACCTGGTGCTTCGTGTCGGATCTTCGAACTGGCGCGATGTCGGGCGGCAGCCCCGAGCAGGCGCTGCTGTCGGCCGCTGCCGGACAGATGGCCAATTTCTATGACCTGACCGGCGGCACCGCCTCGGGCATGACCGATTCCAAGGTGGCCGATGGGCAGGCCGGCGCGGAAAAGGCGCTCAACCACGCGCTGGTGGGCAATTCCGGCGCCAATCTGATTTATGAATCGGCGGGCATGCACGCCAGCCTGCTCGGTTTTTCGCTGGAGAGTCTGCTGATCGACAACGATATCATCGGTGCCGCCCAGCGCACCATCAAAGGCATTGAAGTGAGCGAGGAACGCCTGTCGTTCGAGACCATCCGGGATGTCTGTCTCAACGGCCCCGGTCATTTCCTGGGGAGCGATCAGACGCTGCAGCTGATGCAGACGGAGTACCTGTATCCGAGTGTAGGCGACCGGCGCAGTCCGAACGAGTGGGCGGAGCAGGGCTCGCTGGATGTGCTGCAGCGTGCAGCCATCAAGGTGCAGGAAATCCTCGCCCGTCACTATCCGGCACACGTGCCCGACAGTGTCGATGCGGCGATACGGGCCCGCTACCCAGTGCGACTGACGCGCGCCTCAATGCGCGCGTCGGACCTGGCGCCGGCCGCAGCATCACGACAGGTACTCGCCTGAGTCCAGATGTCGCTGCCCACTCGAGCCAGCGTCGTCATCGTCGGGGGCGGCATCGCCGGATGCTCGATCGCCTATCACCTGACCAGGATCGGCATCAGCGATGTCGTGCTGCTCGAGCGCGGGCAGCTCACCTGCGGCACCACCTGGCACGCGGCCGGCCTGGTCGGGCAGCTGCGGGCCACGCGCAATCTCACCGAGCTGGCCCGCTACACGGCCGATTTGTTCCACTCGCTCGAGGCCGAGACCGGCCAGGCCACTGGGTTCCGGCAGAACGGCTCGATCAGCGTCGCCACCAATGCCGCGCGCTTCGAGGAGCTCAAGCGCGGCGCCTCGATGGGCAGGACTTTTGGGCTGCAGATCGATGTGCTGTCCAGGGATGAGATCAAGGAGCGTTGGCCGCTGCTCGAAGTCGGCGACCTGGTTGGCGGCATATTCATACCTAAGGATGGACAGACCAATCCGATCGATACCACGCAGGCGTTCGCGCGCGGCGCGAAGCTGCGCGGCGCCCGGATCTTCGAGCACACCGCCGTCAACCGTATCAGGGTCGAGCGAGGCCGGGCGGCCGGCGTGGAGACTACGGCCGGCTACATTGCCGCCGATACCGTCGTGCTGTGCGCCGGCATGTGGTCGCGAGAACTCGGGAGCGAGTGCGGCGTGTCGGTGCCGCTGCATGCCGCCGAGCATTTCTACATCGTGACCGAGCCGATTGCCGGTCTGCCCAACAACCTGCCGGTGCTGCGCGTCTATGACGAGTGCGCCTATTACAAGGAGGATGCCGGCAAGCTGCTGATGGGCTGTTTCGAACCCGTCGCCAAACCCTGGGGCATGGCGGGAATTCCGGCGGATTTCTCTTTTGCGACGCTGCCCGCGGATTACGAGCACTTTGAGCCGCTGCTCGCAGCCGCGGTGCGCCGCGTGCCGCGGCTGGGCGAGGTGGGCATCCAGCTGTTTTTCAATGGCCCCGAGAGCTTTACACCGGACGATCGCTACTACATCGGCGAGGCGCCGGAGCTGCGTGACCTGTTCGTGGCCACCGGCTTCAATTCGGTCGGCATCGCCGCCAGCGGCGGCGTCGGCAAGGTGGTGGCGCAGTGGATCGTCGACCGGCGTCCGCCGCTGGATCTGGCCGACGTCGATATACGCCGCGCGCAGCCGTTCCAGTCCAACCGGCACTACCTGCGCGATCGTACTGTCGAAACCTTAGGTCTGCTCTATGCGATGCACTGGCCGTACTACCAGTACCAATCGGCGCGCGGCGCGCGCCGCAGCGCACTGCACGATCGGCTGTTGGCGGCTGGGGCCTGCATGGGTGAGACCGCCGGCTGGGAACGTCCCAACTGGTTTGGTGAACCCGGCAGCACCCCACACTACGAATATTCCTACGGCCGCCAGAACTGGTTCGCTGCCTGCCAGCGCGAATGCACGGCCGTGCGCGATGCGGTCGCGCTGTTCGATCAGGCCAGTTTCGCGAAATTCCAGGTGCAGGGGCGCGACGCCTGCAGCGTGCTGGGCGAACTGTCCACTGCCAATGTCGATGTACCGGCCGGCCGCATCGTGTACACGCAGTGGCTCAACGAGCGGGGCGGCATCGAAGCCGACCTGACCATCACGCGCGTCGCGGAACACGAGTTCCTTGTAGTCACATCGGCGATCTGCCAGACCCGCGACCTCAGCTGGCTGCGGCGCCGGATTGAAGCGCGCGCCGATGCGCGCTGCGCGGTAACGGACCTGACTGCGGGACTGGCGATGCTCGGCGTAATGGGTCCTGGTAGCCGGGCACTGCTGGCGAGCCTGTCCGGCGCGGATCTTGCTAATGCCGCGCACCCCTTTGGCAGCTCGGCCGAGATCGAGATCGGTTACGCACGTGTGCGTGCCAGCCGCATCACCTATGTCGGTGAGCTGGGCTGGGAACTTTATATTCCGGGCGAACAGCTGTTCGATGTGTACGAGCGGCTCTGCGAAGCCGGCGCTGGTTTCGGTCTGCGGCACGCGGGCTACCACGCCATGGCCGCCTGCCGCGTCGAGAAGGGCTACCGCCACTGGAGCCACGACATCGGCGATGAGGACACGCCGCTCGATGCGGGCCTTGGCTTCACGATCGCCTGGGACAAGCCCGGCGGTTTCATCGGGCGCGAGGCACTGCTGGCCCAGCGGGCTCGCGGCGCACTGCCCCGGCGTCTGGTGCAGGTGATGCTGCAGAACGATTCGGCCAGCGCGCCGCTCCTGTATCACGAGGAGCCGCTACTGCGTGACGGCCATATCGTCGGTTCGATCCGCTCCGGCGCCTGGGGTCACCGGCTCGAGCGCTCCATCGGCATGGGCTATGTGTCCTGCGAGGACGGCGTGACGCCGCAATGGCTGCAGAGCGGCCGCTGGGAAGTCGAGGTGGCCTGCGAGCGGCATCCGGCCGCGGTGCAACTGCAGCCCTGGTACGACCCGCAGGGCGCGCGCATCAGGACCTAAGCAGCGCCCCGTATGAAATCCCATACCCAGGTGCTGGTCATTGGCGGCGGCGCGGTGGGCTGCAGCGCGCTCTATCACCTGACGCAACTGGGGGTCCGCGACGTTGTGCTGCTCGAGCGCGATGAGCTGACTTCCGGTTCGACCTGGCACGCGGCCGGCAACTGCCCCAATTTCTCGACCTCCTGGAATCTGATCAAGCTGCAGCGCCACAGCACGCGGATGTACGCGGAACTGGCGGCGCGGGTCGGCTACGACATCAACTACCACATCACCGGTAGCATCCGGCTTGCGCACACGCTTCAGCGCGTGGACGAATTCCGGCATGTGCTGGCGCAGGCGCGCGCCCAGGGCATCGAGTTTGAGATGCTGGATCCGGCCGAGATCCGCGCCCGGCATCCGTTCATCACAACTGATGACATCCGCGCCGGTCTGTACGATCCGTATGACGGCGACATCGATCCTGCTCAACTCACGCAGGCGCTGGCCAAGGGCGCGCGGGATGCCGGGGCGCAGATTCATCGCCAGACGCGCGTGACGGCGATCGAGCGCCGGCCCTCGGGCGAGTGGCGCGTGGTGACCGATCGCGGGGAGATTGTCGCGCAGACCGTGATCAATGCTGCCGGCTACCGGGGCGGTGAAATTGCGGCGCTGGTCGGCGTGTACCTCCCGATCGTGACGCTTTCGCACCAGTACCTGGTCACCGAAGACATACCTGAACTGGTGGCGCGCGGTGCGGCGCGTCTGCCACTGCTGCGCGATCCGGATGTCAGCTACTACATGCGCCAGGAGCGCCAGGGTCTGATACTCGGGCCTTACGAATGGCAGGCCACCGCGCACTGGGTGCGGGGTATTCCAGAGGAATTTGCGCAGCAGCTGTTCGATGATGACCTGCCGCGGCTCGAGTCCTATATTGAAGCGGCCTGCGCGCGCGTGCCGCTGCTCGGCACCGTGGGCGTGAAATCGGTGATTAATGGACCGATTCCCTACGCGCCGGATGGCAATCCGCTGATCGGTCCGGCGCCGGGGTTGCCTGGTTTCTTTCACTGCTGCGCCTTCACCTTCGGCATCGCCCAGGCCGGCGGCGCCGGCAAGGTCATCGCCGAGTGGGTGGTCCATGGTCAGCCGGAGTGGGACATGTGGCCGCTGGACGTGCGCCGCTACCACGACTATGCCGATCAGAAATTCACGCTGGCCAAGGCGCTGGAGACCTACCGGCACGAATACGGAATCGGCTTTCCGGCCGAGGAGCGCGCCGCGGGCCGACCCGCCAAGTCCTCGCCCGCCTATGGGCGGCTGCAGCACAAGGGTGCCCGCTTCGGCGCGCGTGGTGGCTGGGAGCGCGCCGTGTACTTTCCGCTGCCGACCGATCCCAGCGACGCCCCGGAAT
>Ga0209583_10000159_pt1 | contig 22547 bp, 23 predicted proteins | sample Str014_FD_187201 | JGI IMG/M metagenome (GOLD analysis project Ga0209583, IMG submission 187201) | Freshwater sediment microbial communities in response to fracking from Pennsylvania, USA - Straight Creek_MetaG_SC_2014 (SPAdes) (version 2) | ecosystem: Environmental > Aquatic > Freshwater >... | reverse complement strand
ACCTTGAACGCTGCGCCTGGCGCCAGGTGCAGCGCGATGTCGCCGCCGTTGTTGACCGCCGCGCGCGTGATGCCGGCGTGCGCGTAGCTGGCGACGATCTCTTGCGCGACCGCACCGGCCACCGCGGCCATCGGCGTGATGAACTGCGAATGGAACGGTCGGCACGCATGCCACATGCGGCGCGCGACCACGCCTTGCAGGGCGCAGGGGCCGCGCACCGGCAAACGCAGGCAGCGCAGTTCGGCGACAAGCTCTGGCAACACGTTCTGGAACCGCAGCCAGGCCGCTTCGTGCGCGTCCGCGACCGCGCCGGGATCGCCCTCCGCGGCGATCAGCAAGTCGATCGGCCCGTGCTGGAAATGCCAGCGGCCGTCGGGCAGGAGCGCGCGCTGCGGCTGCATGCTTTCAGTCGACTAGCCCAACAGCGGCGGCTGCCCGAGCGGCCACGGGTTGGCGGCCGGCAGCGGCTCGAAGCGCCGCGCGGTCGGCGCGCCATCGTCGTGCCAGGCGCCGCGCGCGAGGGCGTCGTCCAGGCTGCGCACGTACTCGGTGTGGCCGCCGAGTTCGCGGTAGTCGTCGAGCCGCATGCTGAACTCGATGGGTGCCACGATCGCCGGCGTCGGCACGGTGCCGAAGCTGTTGTCGGGCATGCGCGCCACGTCGACCATCACGGTGATGCCGCCGCCCGGCCACACATACGCCGGCGCGCCGCCGCAGGTCACGTTGACCAGCGCCTGCTTGATCGAGCGCGTGAGCCGCACCGGGTTGTCGGTGACGCCGGCGCGCAGGCTGCCGCCGGCGCCGCCGAGGAACAGCACGGTGGTGAGCGACGGTTCGCAGTTCTCGCCGATGCGGTCGACGACCGCCTGGATCGCCGCGGGCATCGCGGCCGGCTGCGGCACGAGCGCATCGTCGAGCACGTACCACGCGGCGTGCTCGCCGGTGGTTGAGACCATCAGCAGCTTCAGGCCGGGCCACGCAAGCGCGTCGTCCCAGCCTTCGATGACGGCGAGCGGGTCGGCGATGTCGGTGCCGCCCCAGCCGGTGCCGGGGTTCGCGACCTGGAAGTAGCGCCCCGGCGTCGACTTGCGGCCTCGGATCTGCAGGCCCGAAGGCCGCATGTCGAGGCAGCGGCCCGCCTGGTGCTGGGTGAGCACGCCGGTGATGTGGTCGTCGACGACGACGACCTCGTCGGCCTGCCCGAAGAACTGCTTCGCGAAGATGCCGACGGTCGCCGAGCCGCAGCCCACGCGCATGCGCCGTTCCTCGACACCGCCGACGATCGGCGCCTTGCCGGCCTGGATCACGACCTGCGAGCCGCCGTCGATGGAGAGTTCGACCGGCTGCTTGTTGCCGAGCGCCAGCATCATCTCAACGGTGACGCGCCCCTCTTTCTTGCTGCCGCCGGTCAGGTGGTGCACGCCGCCGAGCGAGAGCATCTGCGAGCCGTATTCGGCCGTCGTCACGTGGCCGACGACCTCGCCCTTGCATCGCACGTTCGCCTGCTCGGGGCCGAGCCAACGGTCGGTGTCGATCTTCACCTTGAAGCTGCAGTAGCTGAAGATGCCTTCGGTGACGACGGTGACCATGTCGACGCCGTCGGCTCGCGAGGCGACGATGAACGGCGCGGGTTTGTAGTCGGGGTAGGTGGTGCCGGAGCCGATGCCGGTGACGAAGACTTCGTCCTGCGTGGCGAGCGGGTTCGCGGCGAGTTCGGTGGCGGCTTGTTCGCTGCGCGCGGTGAACGGCACGAGCGCGGCGTCGCGATCTTCGAGCGTGCGCCGCAGCAGCACGACCGGGTCGACGCGGATCAGCGTGCCGTGCGCGTTTGCGTACCGGTCGCAGGCGCCGGTCTTGCCGGGCGAGATCTGGCACAGCACCGGGCAGGCGTTGCACTCGATCTTGTCGTTCGCCATGCGCTCGTTGCGCGGGCGCGAGCCGCCCCGCACCTGCGGCGCCGCATCGGGCGCGGCCATGTGCTCGGGCAGGCCATCGGTCTTCGTGTGCTCGGTCATGTCGGTGGCTGCCCCGCGGTACGATTCGGCTTCGACCTTGCTGCTGTTGGTGCGCCGCCGTTTCATGTAGTATTTACTGAACGTCGGTGTTGCAGATACTACATGGCCGATGTTGCCGACGCAATGGCCAGCGCAACGCCGCGACCCGGCGATACCTTCCCCCACTTTCCGCGGAATCACTCATGAGCGCCTTCAACGAAGAGACCGTGCTGAGCGTGCACCACTGGACCGACAAGCTGTTCACGTTCACGACCACGCGCGACCCCGCGCTGCGTTTCTCGAACGGGCACTTCACGATGATCGGGCTGCGCGTCAACAACAAGCCGCTGCTGCGCGCCTACAGCATCGTCAGCGCCAACTACGAAGAGCACCTCGAGTTCCTAAGCATCAAGGTGCCCGACGGCCCGCTGACCAGCAAGCTGCAGCACATCAAGGTCGGCGAGAAGATCATCGTCGGCAAGAAGCCGACCGGCACGCTGGTGATCGACTACCTCACGCCCGGCAAGCACCTCTACCTGCTCTCGACCGGCACCGGCCTTGCGCCGTTCATGAGCATCATCCGCGACCCGGAAACCTACGAGCGCTTCGAGCAGGTGATCCTGGTGCACGGCGTGCGCACGAAAGACGAGCTCGCTTACCACGACCTCGTCACCGAGCACCTGCCGGCGCACGAGTTCCTCGGCGAAATGGTTGCAGCCAAGCTGCGCTACTACCCGACCGTGACGCGCGAGGCCTACAAGAACATGGGCCGCGTGACCGAGCTGATGGAGAGCGGCAAGATGTTCGCCGACCTCGGGCTGCCGGGCCTCGATGCCGAACACGACCGCGTGATGATCTGCGGCAGCCCCGGCATGCTGCGCGACCTGAAGCACATGCTCGAAGGGCGCGGCTTCAAGGAAGGCAACACGTCGACGCCCGGCGCGTTCGTGATCGAGCGGGCATTCGCAGAACAATGACAGTCGCCCGCCCGCTCGGGGTTCGCGCCCAGGCGGCCGCCGCGACGCGCGAGAGCATCCTGCGCGCGGCGACCAAGGTGTTCGCGAAGCACGGCTTCGCGGGCGGGCGCATCGAGCAGATCTCGAAGGCGGCGAAGTCGTACGACCGGATGATCTACTACTACTTCGGCAGCAAGGAAGGCCTCTTCATCGCTGTCCTCGAAGAGATGTACCGGCGCTTCAACGAGGCCGAGTCGACCCTCTCGCTGGCCGAGGCGCACCCGGTCGATGCGCTCAAAGCGGTGATCCGCTTCATGTGGGCGCACTACCAGAAGCACCCCGAATTCATCACGCTGCTCAACACCGAGAACCTGCACCGCGGCAAGCACATCTCGAAGTCGCTGCGGGCGCGCGAGTATTCGTCGCCGGCCGTCAGCGTGCTCGGCGAGGTGCTGGCGCGCGGCGCGGCGCAGAAGGTGTTTCGAGCCGACGTGGCGGCGCGCGATGTCTACCTGATGATCGCCTCGATGGGGTACTTCTATCTGTCGAACCGCTTCACGCTCTCGGCGTTTCTCGGCGAGCAGCTGGAGACGCCCGAGGCGCTCGCGCACTGGGAGCGCTTCCTGATCGACGCGGTGTTGCGCACTGTCGGCCCGTCGGCCTGACGGCGCCGTGGGGCCGTTCGCAACACGGCCGGCACTAACGCACGGAGGCCGTGCGAATGCGCGGACGGCCGTTGCATGCAGACCCTAGCATCCGCAGCCCGTCAGCCCTCGAATCGAGACTTCCATGACCCGTCACCTTCCCTCGCGCCGGCTGCTCGCTGCGGCCTTCACGTTGTCGACCGCCATGCTGCTGACCGGGTGCGCGAGCCCGCCGCCAGCACCGGCGCCGGCGCCTCGCGCGGCGGTGAAGCCCTCTCAGGTGATCCCGATCGCGCAGACCGAACGCGGCGTGCTGATCCTGATGCCGACCGACAAGGTCGCGTTCGACAGCGGCAAGGCGAGTTTCACGCAACCCGAGGCGCACGAGTTCATGGACCGCGTCGCAGCGATCCTGAAGGACAAGACCAGCGCCAACATCGTGCTCGAAGGTCACACCGACACCCAGGGCGCGCGCCCGATGAACCAGAAACTCTCGGACGACCGCGCGCAGACGATCCGCCAGGAACTCGCCAAGCGCGGCGTCGGCGACGCGCGCATGAGCGCTGCGGGTTTCGCGTTCGACCGGCCCGTGGCACCGAACGACACCGAGGCCGGCCGCAAGGAGAACCGGCGCGTGGAGTTGACGATCCTCGGCGAGAAGGTCGCGACCATCACGCGCGGCGAGCCGCCGGACAGTTTCGAGGAGGCCTTCGGGCGCCTGAAGGCCATGATCGACAAGAACGGCCTCGCACCCACCGTGCTCGCCGTGCCAGCCGCGAAGAGCAACTGAGATGGACCGCCGCTCATTCCTGAACGCCGCCGGCGCGCTGGCGGGCATCGCGACCACCGGCAGCGCTGCCCGGGCGCAACCATTGCCCGGCGCCGCGCGGGCCAGGGCCGCTTCGCAGGCGGCAGCGCGGCCGCGCTGGGCGCTGGTGCTCGGCGGTGGCACCGCGCGGGGCTTCGCGCACATCGGCGTCATCAAGGTGCTGCAGCAGGAAGGCCTGATGCCCGACCTGGTGGTCGGCACCAGCGCCGGCGCCTTGATCGGCGCATTCTTCGCTGCCGGCTACAGCGGCGTGCAGATGGAAGAGGTGGCGATGAAGGTGAAGGACGGCGACGTGGCCGACCTCGTCACCGGCAACAAGCGCGGCATGGTCGCCGGCGATGCGCTGCAGGCCTTCGTCAACAAGTACCTCTACAACACGCCGATCGAGCGCCTGAAGCTCCCGTTCGCGGCGGTCGCTGCCAACCTCACGACCGGCGAGCCGGCGATCTTCCGCACCGGCGACGCCGGCTTCGCGGTGCGTGCTTCGAGCAGCGTGCCGGCGGTCTTCATCCCGGCGCGCCAGGGCGACAACGAGTACGTTGACGGCGGCCTGATCAGCCCGGTGCCGATCCGCATCGCGCGCGATCTGGGCGCGGACCACGTCGTCGCGGTGAGCGTCAGCGGCACGCCCCAGGCGGGGCACCCGGTGGGCATGTACGAGCTGCTGATGCAGTCGTTCGACATCATGGCGAGCTCGCTGACCCGGCTCGAACTGCGCGAGGCCGACGTGGTGATCAAGCCCGAGCTGGGTCGGATCGCGTTCACCGATTTCGACTCGCGCAACTTGTTGATCACACTCGGCGAGCAGGCCGCGCGGCGCGCGGTGCCGTCGATCCGCAGCAAGCTGCGCCTGGGCTGACGGCCGCGGGTCACTGCGCGCTCGACGCTTCGAGCGCCAACGCGGTGCAGGGCGAAGGCCTTGCCGCAGGCATGTTTCATGCTGTGCTCTACTTGGTATACCAAATAGAGCACCAACACGTCGCATGGCCTCGTCGAACCCTCCGCTCACCCTGCCGGATTGGCGCCGCGCCTACCGTGACGGCGCGTCACCGCGCGAACTGCTGACCGCGCTGCAGCAGCGGCTGCGCGCGCATAGCCCGCGCGAGGCCTGGATCACTTTGGCGAGCGCCGCCGAGATCGAAGCCAGCATCGCTGCGCTCGAGTACCGCGCTTCGCGCCATGCCGACCGTGCCGCAGCATTGCAGGCATTGCCGCTGTTCGGCGTGCCCTTCGCGGTGAAGGACAACATCGACGTCGCCGGCCTGCCGACCACCGCCGCCTGCCCCGCTTTCGCGCGCACCCCGATGGCGCACGCGCACGCGGTCGAAAAGCTGATCGCGGCCGGCGCGGTGTGCATGGGCAAGACCAACCTCGACCAGTTCGCGACAGGCCTGGTCGGCGCGCGCTCGCCGTACGGGCGGCCGAGCAGTGCCTTCGCGGCCGACCGCATCAGCGGCGGCTCGAGTTCCGGCTCGGCGGTGGTGGTCGCGCGCGGCGAGGTCGCGTTCGCGCTCGGCACCGATACCGCCGGTTCGGGTCGCGTGCCGGCCGGCTTCAACAACCTCGTCGGGCTGAAGCCGACACCCGGCCGCATCAGCAGCAGCGGCGTGGTGCCGGCCTGCCGCAGCCTCGACTGCATCTCGGTACTCGCGCTCACCGTGGCCGACGCGGCCGAGGTGCTGGCGGTGATGGAGGGCCCCGACGCGAGCGATGCCTACAGTGCCTTCAGGCTCGGCGCCGCCGAGTTCGGGCAATCGCCGACGGCCGCACTGCGCATCGGGGTACCGGCCGTGCCGGTGTTCGGCGGCGACGCCGGCTACGCGCCCGCGTTCGACGCCGCCGTTGCGCAGGCGCGCGCACTCGGCCACGAAGTCGTGGGGATCGACTTCGCGCCGCTGCTCGCGGTCGCGAAGCTGCTCTACAGCGGCCCGTGGGTCGCCGAACGCCATGCCGTCGTGCAGGCGCTGATGCAGACCGACCCCGATGCGATCGACGCGACCGTGCGCCGCGTCATCGAGGTCGCGACCGACTTCAGCGCGACCGATGCGTTCCGCGCGCAGTACGTGCTGCGCGACGCGCAGCGCGACACCGCCGCGCTCTGGCACGACCTCGACCTGCTGATGGTGCCGACCGCCCCCGCCCACCCCACGCACGCCGACATCGACGCCGACCCGCTCGGTGCGAATGCGCTGCTCGGCACCTACACCAACTTCGTCAACCTGCTCGGCTGGTGCGCGCTCGCGCTGCCGGCCGGCTTCACCGCGCGCGGCCTGCCGTTCGGCGTGACCTTCATCGCGCCCCGTGCCGCCGACGCGGCCCTCGCGCGCTTCGGCCAGCGTTGGGAGGCGGCCGTCAAGCTGCCGCTGGGCGCAACCGGCCGCGCGCATGCGCCCGCCGCCGCGACGCGGCCCGCAGCCTGGCCCGCGAGCCGCGCCACGCTGCCGATCGCCGTGGTCGGCGCGCACCTCGAGGGCCTGCCGCTGAACGGCCAGCTCACCGAGCGCGGCGCGACACTGCGCGAGGCCACGACCACGGCGCCGCATTACCGGCTGTTCGCGCTGCCGAACACGACACCGCCGAAGCCGGGCCTGTTGCGCGTCAGTGCCTACGAGGCCGGCGCCGCGGTCGCGGTCGAGGTCTGGGAGATGCCTCTGGACGCGATCGGCTCGTTCCTCGCGCTGATCCCGCCGCCGCTCGGGCTGGGATCGATCGAGCTCGCCGACGGCCGCCACGTGCACGGCTTCGTCTGCGAGGCGCATGCGTTGACCGGCGCACGCGACGTGACCGAGTTCGGCGGCTGGCGCGCCTTTCTGGCCGCCGCCTGGACGACGTGACAAGCACGCACCAGCACGCCACCGCTTCCAAGCTTCGCACCCGGAGATCCGCATGAACCACGACCCGTCCGTCACCACGCGCCGCCGGCTGCTCACCGCCGTTGCCTCCGGCGCCGCACTCGCCAGCATCGGCATGCCCGACGCCCTGCGCGCGCAGGCGGCACCGAAGATCCGCATCGGCTACTGGCCGGTCGCGGCCGGGCTGCCCTTCTTCGCGGCGATCGAGAAGGGCTACTTCAAGGAAGCCGGACTCGACGTGGAGCCGCTCAAGTTCGCCGGCGCGCAGCAGGTGATGGAGGCGATGCTCTCGGGCCGCTCCGACGGCAGCGCCAACGGCACCGGCTCGGCCAACCTCGCGATCGGCGAGATCGCGCAGCCGGGGCTGTTCAAGATCTTCGCGACCAACCCGAGCAATGCGAAGTACGTGCTCGAGGAATTCCTCGTGCCGGCCGCGAGCACGGTCAAAAGCGTGGCCGAGTTGAAGGGCAAGCGCGTCGCCTCCGGCCCCGGCATCCAGAACGTCACGCTCGCGAAGACGATGCTCGAGCGCGCCGGGGCCGGCGCGATGAGCGTCACCGAGTTGCCGATCGGCCAGCACGTCGCCGCGCTCGCCGCCGGCCAGATCGACGCGGCCTACACGCTGGAGCCCACCGGCACGATCGGTCGCATGAACGGCACGACGCGCGTGCTCGAGGCCGGCGTGGTGGCGCACTACATCCTCGGCGACCCGATGGCGCCCTGGCACGGCGGCTCGGCCAGCCTTACCAGCGAGTTCATCAAGAAGTACCCGGCCGAGGCGAAGAAGTTCGTCGCGGCGTACGCGAAGGGCATCGACCTCGTGCGCACGAAACCCGACGAGGCACGCCAGTTCATGAAGGGCTACACCGCGATCGAAGGCCCGCTGACGAAGGAGGTGCCGCTCGCCTCGTACATGCTCTACAGCGAGTTCAAGGCCAGCGACGTCGCCTACTTCCAGAAGTTCTACGACCTGTTCTCGGACAAGGGCATCTTCGAGAAGAAGGTGATCGTCGAGCCGCTGCTCTACAAGGCCTGAGCGATGGGCACCACTTCACCCGCGGCCGAAGCCAAGCCGTGGAGTGCGTCGACCGACGCCTCCGCCGCGCCGAGCAAGTTCTCCTGGGGCCGGTTGCTGCCCTTCGTCGGTCCGGTGATTCTGTTCATCGTCTGGGATCTGGTGGTGCGCGCCGGGCTGATCAAGGCGATCTTGTTGCCCACCCCGTGGGACACGCTCGGCGCGCTCGTCACCGGCCTGGCCGGCGGCCCGCTGCTGCTCGATTTCGGCGTCACGGTGCTGCGCACACTCGAAGCCTTCGTGATCGCCGCGGTGATCGGCGTGCCGCTGGGGGTGCTGCTCGGCAGCAACGAGAAGGCCTACCGCAGCGTCGAGTTCCTGATCGACTTCTTCCGTTCCACGCCGAGTTCGGCGCTGATCCCGCTGTTCCTGCTGATCTTCGGCGTGTCCGACATCAACAAGGTCGCGATCGCGGCCTTCGGTGCGCTGCTGATCGTGCTGTTCAACAGCGCGTACGGCGTGATCAACGCGCGCAAGCAGCGCGTGATGGCGGCCAAGGTGATGGGCGCCTCGCGCTGGCAGATCTTCAAGGACGTGTTGATCTGGGAATCGCTGCAACCCACCTTCGTCGGCTTGCGTTCGGCCGTGTCGATGGCGCTGGTGATCGTGATCGTCGCGGAGATGTTCATCGGCTCCGACAGCGGCTTGGGTCACCGCATCATCGACGCGCAGCAGGTGTTGAACGTGAAGAGCATGTATGCGGCGATCCTGGCGGCGGGGGCTTTGGGGTATGCGCTGAACGTGTTGTTTCTGGTGATGGAGCGGAAGATCGTGCATTGGAGTGGGCGATGAGTTCTTTCGTCTCGTCGGAGCGGGATCAGGCCGGCGGGGTGCACTGCTCCGCTCGTGTCCCCGGGCCTTCGGCCTCCTCCTTGACCTCGCTGCGCAGTACACCCCACCGGCCTGATCCTGCGCGGCTGCTGCGGCTCGTGGCGCTCAGGAGGCTCTTCGCCGCGGATGCGGGGTGGCCGACGCAGCGAGGTCAAGGAGGAGGGTCGGCCGCAGGCCGGGCCGGGGGACACGAGCGGAGTCGACCACCCCGCGTCCGCGGCGCGCTCCGATCGGCCACTTCACGGAGAACATAGAGATGTCCACCGTCCTCAACGCCCCCGTCATCCCCGATGTACCTGTGCGCCCTTTCCAACCCGGACCGACCGGCACCCACATCACGATCCGCGGTCTCACCAAATACTTCGCCGGCTGGCCGCTGTACGAGAATTTCGACCTCGACATCCCGAAGCACGCGATCGTCTCGGTGTTCGGCCCGAACGGCTGCGGCAAGTCGACGCTCATCAACATGATCGCCGGGCTGATCCCCATCGACGCGGGGCAGATCCTGTTCGACGGCAAGAGCTTGAAGGACACGAAGATCGGCTACGTGTTCCAGAACTACCGCGAGGCGATGTTCCCGTGGATGCGCACGATCGACAACATCGCCTACCCGCTGGTGCTCGAAGGCAAATCGAAGGCCGAGGTCGATCGACGCATGGCCGAACTGGTCGCGAGCTTCGATGTGAAGTTCGACCTGAAGCGCTACCCCTACGAACTCTCGGGCGGCCAGCAGCAGACGGCGTCGATCATGCGCGCGCTGGCACCGAACCCCGAAGTGCTGTTCCTCGACGAGCCGTTCTCCGCGCTCGATTTCGAGATGACGCTGTTCATCCGCGAGAAGCTGCAGGAGGTGTTCATGCAGACCGGCACGACGATGATGCTGGTCTCGCACGACCTCGAAGAAGCGGTCTACCTCGCCGACCAGGTGCTGCTGTTGACCAAGCGGCCGACCAAGGTGGCCGAAATCTTGCAGTATGGCGAGGCGCGACCGCGCACGGTGGCGACGCTGTCCGAACCTGGCTTCGTCGCGGCAAAGAAGCTCAGCCTGGAAATCTTCCAACGCGAGGTGCGGCGCTAGCGACATGAAAGGCTCGCCGCTCGATGACCCCTGCGCAGATAGAGAATTTTGTCGACGCGGCGGCGGCCGCCTTGCAGTTGCCGCTGGCCGCCGAGCACCGCCCCGGCGTGCTGAACTACTTCGCGCTCGCAGCCTCGATGGCCGAGCTGGTCGGCGCGCACCCGCTCGCGATCACCGACGACCCGGCCGAAGCCTTCGTGCCGATCGCCCCGGCCGGCACGCGGCCATGAACGCCGACGAGCTGCTGAAGGGCACCGCTGCCGACATGGCCGCGGCGGTGCGGGATGGTGCACTCACCGCCACCGCGCTGGTGCAGGCGAGCCTGGTGCGCATCTGCGAGACCGACGAGCGCGTCAACGCGTTCACCGACGTGACCGCCCAGCGCGCGCTGCAGGCCGCCGCAGCGCTCGACGCGCGCCTCGCGGTCGGCGACACCACCGTGCAGTCGTTGCCGCTGCTCGGCGTGCCGTTCGCCGTGAAGAACCTGTTCGACGTGGCCGGCCTGACCACCCTCGCCGGCTCGAAGATCGAGCGCGACCGGCCCGCCGCCACGCAAGACGGCCCGCTGGTCTCGCGTCTGCAGGCGGCCGGCGCGGTGCTGGTCGGCGCGCTCAACATGGACGAGTACGCCTACGGCTTCACGACCGAGAACACCCACGAAGGCGCGTGCCACAACCCGCACGACCTGACGCGCATCGCCGGCGGCTCGTCGGGCGGTTCGGCTGCCGCCATCGCCGCCGGGCAGGTGCCGATCACCTTGGGCTCGGACACCAACGGCTCGATCCGCGTGCCGTCTTCGCTCTGCGGCACCTTCGGCCTGAAGCCGACCTACGGCCGCCTGCCGCGCAACGGCAGCTACCCGTTCGTCGCCAGCCTCGATCACCTCGGGCCGTTCGCGCGCAGCGCGCTCGACCTCGCGCTGGTGTACGACGCACTGCAGGGCTTCGACGCACACGACCCGGGCTGCGTTAACCGCGCGAACGAGCCGACGGCCGCCGCGCTCGGGCTCGGCATCGGCGGGCTGCGCATCGCCACCCTCGGCGGCTACTTCCACGACAACGCCGGCCCCGAGGCCCGCGCCGCGGTGGCAAGCGTCGCGCGCGCGCTCGAGGCGACACGCAGCGTCGAGCTGCCCGAAGTCGCGCGCGCCCGCGCCGCGGCCTTCATCATCAGCAACGCCGAAGGGGCTGCGCTGCACCTGCCCGATCTGCGCGCACGCGCCGCCGATTTCGAGCCGCTGTCACGCGACCGTTTCCTGGCCGGTGCGCTGCTGCCCGCCGCGTGGGTGCAGCAGGCGCAACGCGTGCGGCGCTGGTTCGCGCTGCGCGCGGCCGAGTTGTTCGAAGAGGTCGACGTGTTGCTGGCGCCCGCCACGCCCTGCGCGGCCACACCCGTCGGCACCGAGTGGATCGAGATCGACGGCCAGCGCCTGCCCGCGCGGCCGAGCATGGGCCTGCTGACGCAACCGATCTCGTGCATCGGCCTGCCGGTGTGCGCGGTGCCGGTGTGGGGCGCGCACGCATCGCTGCCGATCGGGGTGCAGGTGATCGCCGCGCCGTGGCGCGAAGACGTGGCGTTGCGCGTCGCCCACCAACTGCAAACGCTCGGCGTCGCCGTCTCCAAGGTGGCCGTGCTGTGATCACGGTCAACCTCCCCGCTGTGCTGGCCGAGGTGACGGCGGTGTTCGCGCGCTACGAGCAGGCGCTCGTCACGAACGATGTCGAGGTGCTCGACGAGCTGTTCTTCGATTCGCCGCTCACGGTGCGCTACGGCGCGGCCGAGAACCTCGTCGGCATCGAGGCGATCCGCACGTTTCGCCTCGCGCGGCCGGCGACCGGGCTGGCACGGCGCCTGGCGAACACCGTGATCACCACCTACGGCCACGATGCTGCGACCGCGATGACCGAGTTCCACCGCGACGGCAGCACCAAGATCGGCCGGCAGAGCCAGACCTGGGTTCGCATGCCGCAGGGCTGGCGCGTCGTCGCCGCGCACGTCAGCGTGATCGACCCGATCGCGCCGTGATGCCTCGCTAAGATCGGGTCATGATCTCGACCCCGACACCGACGGCGCTGCCGCCCGCCCGCCCGAACCTCGCCGAGCAGGTGTACGCAGCGTTGAAGACCGAGATCAACGACTTCCAGCTCGTGGCCGGCGATCGCTTCTCCGAGGCCGAACTCGGCAACCGCCTGGGCGTGAGCCGCACGCCGGTGCGCGAGGCACTGTTTCGGCTGCGCAACGAGGGGTTTCTCGAAGTTGAGGCCAAGCTCGGCTGGTTCGTCAAGCCGATCGATTTCGGCAAGCTCGAAGAGCTGTACGACCTGCGCGTGGTGCTCGAACTCGCGAGCCTGACGAAGCTGTGCAACCGCGTGGAAGACCCGCCCGAACTCGACGCCTTGAAGGCGATCTGGCTCGTGCCGGTCGCCGAACGCCTGATCGACGCGCGACAGGTCGGTGCGAACGACGAGCAGTTCCACGCCACGCTGGTGCGCGCCGCCGGCAACGCCGAGATGGCGCGCGTGCACTGGGACGTGACCGAGCGCATCCGCATCATCCGGCACCTCGATTTCACGCGCGCCGACCGCATCGAGGCCACCTACGCCGAGCACGCCAAGATCCTGCGCGCGGTGATCCAGCGCAAGGCCGATCAGGCGCAATTGCTGCTGAAGACGCACATCGAGCAAAGCAAGGCCGAGGTGCGCAAGATCACGCTGCACACGCTGCACGAAGCGAGGTCGCGGCTGGCGAGGTAGGCCGAGGGGCCCCACGAAGCGACCGGTCGCAAATGACGCAAAGACGCAAAGGGCGCCGAGAAATGAAAATTCTTCTTCCTTCGCGCCCTTAGCACCCTTAGCGCCCTCCGCGTTCTTTGCGATCGAAAGGGAGCGTTCATCCCGCCCCGGCGGCAGCCCCAAGCAGGCACGTCTCTTGCTGAATCCTTGTTGGTATACCAAGGCGTGCACCAAAGTGCGGCCCGGCCCACAACCTCGCGGAGAAACTTCATGACGAACCCTCTGGACGACGCACTTTCCAATGCCTCGCGCCGCCGCCACCTGGCGCAGCTCTCTGCCCTGTCCGCCCTGTCGCTCGCTTCGATCTCGCCCTGGGCGATCCGCAGCGCCGCCGCGCAGAAGCCGCTGACCGTCGGCGTGATCTACGTCGGCCCGCGCGACGACTTCGGCTACAACCAGTCGCAGGCCGCGGCCGCGGCCGAGATCAAGAAGATGCCCGGCATCAAGCTGGTCGAGGAAGAGAACGTGCCCGAGACCGCGGCCGTCACCAAGACCATGACCGGCATGATCAAGCAAGACGGCGCGACGCTGCTGTTCCCCACTTCGTTCGGTTACTTCGACCCCTACATGATCGGTCTGGCCGCGAAGGAGCCCGACGTGCGCTTCTCGCACTGCGGCGGCATGTGGACCGAAGGCAAGCACCCGAAGAACACCGGCAGCTACTTCGGCTACATCGATGAATGCCAGTATCTCAACGGCGTGATCGCCGGCCACATGAGCAAGAGCAAGAAGCTCGGCTTCATCGCGGCCAAGCCGATCCCGCAGGTGCTGCGCAACATCAACGCGTTCACGATGGGTGCGCGCTCGGTCGACCCCAAGATCACCACCACCGTGATCTTCACCGGCGAGTGGTCGATGCCGGTGAAAGAAGCCGAAGCGACGAACAGCCTCGCCGACCAGGGCATCGACGTGTTCACGATGCACGTAGACAGCCCGAAGGTCGTGGTCGAAACAGCCGCGAAGCGCGGCAAGATGGTCTGCGGCTACCACGTGAGCCAGGCCAAGCTGGCGCCCGCCGCCTACCTGACTGGCGCGGAGTGGAACTGGTCGACCGCGTACAAGACCATCGTCGACGCGGCGCAGGCCGGCAAGCCGCACCCGAACTTCCTGCGCGGCGGGCTGAAAGAAGGCTACGTGAAGATGTCGCCCTACGGTTCGATGGTGCCCGAGGCCGCGAAGAAGCAGGCCGACGACATCAAGGCCAAGATGATCGCGGGCACGTTCGACATCTTCGCGGGCGGCTTGAAGAGCAACAAGGGCGTGGTCGCCGTGCCGAAGACGCTGAAGCAGACCGATCCCACGCTCGAAGGCATGAACTACCTGGTCGAAGGCGTAGTCGGCTCGGTGTGATGTTGGCCCCCAAGATGCCTGCGGCATCGCCCCCCCGGGGGGGAGCTCGGGCCGCTTGGGGCGGCCCGGCGCTGGCCCGAGGTTCGCGGAAGTGACCATGCACAAGAACGTCGTCGATGCGCTCTTGCCGATCGGTGCGCTGATCGGCGCGCTGCTGCTGTTCGGCTTGTTCGTCTGGCTCGGCGGCGTGAGCCCGGTCGAGACCTGGGCGCTGCTGTTCAAGGGCGCGTTCGGCGACTGGTTCTCGTGGCAGAACACGCTGACCCGCGCGGCGCCGCTGATGCTGACCGCGCTTTGCGTGGCGCTGCCGGCGCGCGCCGGGCTGGTGATCATCGGTGGCGAAGGGGCGCTCGTGCTCGGCGGGCTGGCCGCCGCGGCCGTGCCCTATCTGATGCCGCTGCCGGGCAACATCGTCGGCACGTTCATCGTCTGCGTGGCCGGCTTCGCAATCGGCGGCGCGTGGATCGCGCTTGCCGGCGCGCTGCGCCAGTACCGCGGCGTCAACGAAACGATCAGCAGCCTGCTGCTCGCCTACACCGCGATCGCGATCTTCAAGCAACTCGTCGAAGGCCCGATGCGCGACCCGGCGACGCTCAACAAACCCTCGACCCGCGCGCTCGCCGAGACGATCCAGATCGGCGGCATCTTCGGCTCCGACGTGCATTGGGGCTTCGTGATCGGCGTCGTCGCATGCCTCGCGCTCGGGGTGTGGCTGGCGCTCACCGCACGCGGCTTCTCGGTTCGCGTGGTCGGCGGCAACCCGCGCACCGCGCAACTCGTCGGCCTGCCGGCGAGCGGGTTGATCCTGCTCGCATGCGCGCTCGGCGGCGGCTGCGCAGGCCTGGCCGGTGCGATCGAAGTGGCGGCCGTGCACACGAATGCGAACGCCTCGCTGATCGCCGGCTACGGCTATGCGGGCATCCTCGTCTCGTTCATCGCACGGCACTCGCCCGTCGCGATCATCCCGGTCGCGATCCTGTTCGGCGGCTTCGGTGCGGCGGGCAGCTTGCTGCAGCGGCGGCTCGGCTTGCCCGATGCCTCGGTGCAGGTTCTGCAAGGCATCGCGTTCGTGCTGATCCTGGCGAGCGAGGCGCTGCGCGGTGTCGACTGGAAGGCCGCGGGCGAGCGCTTCCGGCGTTCGATGCAGCCGAAGGAAGTGCCGTTGAACAGCACGGTGAAACCCACCTGAGCGCGGCATGAGCGATATCTTGCTGCCCTTCCTCGCCGCGATCCTCGGCGGTGCGCTCAGAGTCGGCGTTCCCTTCCTGTTCGTCAGCCTCGGCGAGTGCCTGACCGAGAAGTCGGGCCGCATCAACCTCGGCCTCGAAGGTGTGCTGGTGCTGTCGGCAATGGCCGCGTTCGGCGGCTCCTTCCTCACCGGCTCGCCGTGGATGGGCGTGGTTGTTGCCGCTGCCACCGGCGCGGCGCTCGCCTTGCTGCATGGCCTGCTCTGCTCGCTGCCGCGCGTCAACGACGTGGCCACCGGCATCGCGCTGATGCTGCTCGGCACCGGCCTCGCCTTCTACCTCGGCAAGCCGCTGATCCAGCCGCAGGCCGCACAGTTGCCACCGCTCGATGTCCTTCACATGATGGGCGCGCGGAGCAGCTCCGCGCTGTTCCAGTCGGCGCTGCAGGTGAACCCGCTGCTGCCGGTCGGGCTGCTGCTCGCGGTCGCGATGTACTGGGCGTTCGGGCGCACGCGCTGGGGGCTGCTGGTGCGCCTCGCCGGCGATTCGGCGAGCGCCACCAAGGCGCTGGGCTACTCGGTCAACGGCATCCGCATCGCAGCTACCGCGGCAGGTGGTGCGATCGCGGGACTGGGCGGCGCCTCGCTCACGCTGTTCTATCCGGGCAGCTGGAACGAGGGCATCTCCAGCGGCCAAGGGCTGATCGCCGTCGCGCTGGTGATCTTCGCGCGCTGGAGCCCGTTGCGCTGCGTGGGCGCGGCGCTGCTGTTCGGCGGCGCGGGCGCGATCGGGCCGGCGCTGCAGTCGATCGGCATCAGCTCGGGCTACAACCTGTTCAGCGCGGTGCCGTACGTGCTGACGCTGGTGATCCTCGTGATCAGCTGCCGGCCCGGCAAGGTGGCCGAGGGCAGCCCGGGCGAGTTGTCGTCGGCGCGGTGAATCGAGAGAAGCAACATGAGTGGATTGGGTGGGCTCAACAAATCGCCGAACGGCGTCGTGATCGGCCTGGTGCAGCTGCAGCTGCCGGTCGTCGACACGCCGGTGCAGTTGAGGGCGCAGGCCGAGCGCATCGTCGCGATGGTCGGCAAGGCGCGGCGCAACAACGCCGGGCTCGATCTGGTCGTGTTCCCGGAGTACGCGCTGCACGGCCTGTCGATGAGCATCGCGCCGGAGCTGATGTGCAGCATGGACGGCCCTGAGGTCGCATCGTTCAAGGCCGCGTGCAAGGAGCACAAGGTGTGGGGCTGCTTCTCGCTGATGGAGTTCAACCCGAACGGCAATCCGTACAACACCGGCATCGTGATCGACGACACCGGCGCGCTCGCGCTCTACTACCGCAAGCTGCACCCGTGGGTGCCTGTCGAGGCCTGGGAGCCGGGCAACTGCGGCATCCCGGTGATCACCGGGCCGAAGGGTTGCAAGCTGGCGCTGATCATCTGCCACGACGGCATGTTCCCCGAGATGGCGCGCGAGTGCGCTTACAAGGGCGCCGAGATCATGCTGCGCACCGCCGGCTACACGGCACCGATCCGGCATGCGTGGCAGATCACGAACCAGGCGAACGCGTTCCAGAACCTGATGGTGACGGCGAGCGTCTGCCTGAGCGGCAGCGACGGCAGCTTCGACTCGATGGGCGAGGCGATGGTCTGCAACTTCGACGGCACGGTGATGGCCCAGGGCGGCGGCCGCGTCGACGAGATCGTGACCTGCGAAGTGCGGCCCGACCTCGTGCGCGAGGCGCGGGTGCACTGGGGTGTCGAGAACAACCCGTACCAGCTCTGGCACCGCGGCTATTCGGCGGTGAAGGGCGGCGCGATGGACTGCCCGTACACCTTCATGCAGGACATGGTGGCCGGCACCTTCAAGCTGCCGTGGGAAGGTGATGTCGTCCACACCGACGGCACATCGTGCGGCTTCGAGCCGCCGACGCGCGCGCACGCACCGCGCAACATGCTGCCCGAGTGAACGACCGGAGCGAAGCGATGAGCACCACCTTCGTCAACGCCAACCCCTACCCCTGGCCGTACAACGGCGACCTGCGCGCGGTCAACACCGCACTCGTCGTGATCGACATGCAGATCGACTTCTGCGGCGTCGGCGGCTATGTCGACAAGATGGGCTACGACATCTCGCTGACGCGCGCACCGATCGAGCCGATCAAGACGCTGATGGCGCGCATGCGCGCACTCGGCTTCACGATCATCCACACCCGCGAGGGGCATCGGCCCGACCTCTCCGACCTGCCCGCGAACAAGCGCTGGCGCTCGCGCCGCATCGGCACGAACGGCGTCGGCATCGGCGACGACGGCCCGTGCGGCCGCATCCTCGTGCGCGGCGAACCGGGCTGGAACATCATCGAAGAGCTCGCGCCTTTGCCGGGCGAGATCGTCATCGACAAACCCGGCAAAGGCTCGTTCTGCGCGACCGACCTCGAACTCGTCCTGCGCACCCGCGGCATCGAGAACCTGCTGCTCGCCGGCATCACGACGGACGTGTGCGTGCACACGACGATGCGCGAGGCGAACGACCGCGGGTTCGAATGCCTGTTGCTCGACGACTGCACGGCGGCGACGGATCGCGGTAATCATCTGGCGGCGTTGAGGATGATCGAGATGCAGGGGGGTGTTTTTGGGGCACATGCGATGTCGTCTGCAGTGCTCGAAGGGTTGGGCTGATCATGCCCGGCGCGCTCGAGCGAGGTCAGCTCGGTGGGGTGCTCTCCTGCGCTCATGTCCTCCGGCCTGCGGCCTCCCCCTTGACTTCGCTCCGCAGAACACCCCACCGAGCTGACCCGAACCGCCGCGACGCCTCAAAGGCCGGAAGCCAGAGCGACCCGAAGCCTCGGCCACCCGATGACCGAGGCCCGCGCAGTTCGTTGAAGGAACACCGATGACCGCCCCAGTTGACCCGAAGCCCACCGCCACAGGCGCGCTCACGCTCGAAACTTTCGAGCTCACAAAACGCTTCGGCAGCTTCACCGCGATGGACGCCGTCAGCATGAAGGTCGAGGCAGGTTCGGTGCACGCGCTGCTCGGCGAGAACGGCGCCGGCAAGAGCACGCTGGTGAAGTGCGTGGCCGGCTCGCAGCGGCCCGAGGGCGGCAGCATCATGATCGACGGTCGCGAGCACGACATCGGCACGCCGGTCGTCGCGCGCACGCTGGGCATCGGCATGGTCTACCAGCACTTCACGCTCGCGCCGGGCATGAACGTGGCCGAGAACCTGCTGCTCGCAGGCGGTCGCACGCCGGCGCTGATCGACTGGAAGAAGGAGCGCGCCGCGCTGCAGGCGTTCCTCGAGACGACGCCGTTCAAGCTCGACCTCGACGCCACGCCCGCGGGCCTGGCGGCGGGCGAGAAGCAGAAGCTCGAACTGCTGAAGCAGCTCTACTTGAAGCCTCGCCTGTTGATCCTCGACGAGCCCACGTCCGTGCTCACGCCGCAGGAGGCCGATGAAGTGCTCGCCTATGTGCGCGCCGTCGCCAAGCGCGGCGAGTGCACGGTGCTGATGATCACGCACAAGTTTCGCGAGGTGATGGCGTATGCCGATGAGGTCACGGTGCTGCGGCGCGGCAAGCGCGTGCACGGCGCACACGTGCTCGGCACCTCGCCCGAGCAACTCGCCCAGGCGATGATCGGCGACTCGGCCGCGAGCGCCTCTGCCATCGTCGCCGAAGGCAGCGCGGCACCGCGAAGCGCGACGCCGGCGGACGCGCCGGTCGCGCTGCAGGTCGACGGCCTCTCGGCGATGGGCGACCGCGGCACGCTCGCGGTTCAGCAACTGAGCTTGCGCGTGAAGAAGGGCGAGATCCTCGGCATCGCCGGCGTCTCGGGCAACGGGCAACGCGAGCTGGTCGAAGCACTGGTCGGGCAGCGGCCGCGCACGGCCGGCACCGTGCAGGTCGTGGGCCGGCCCTACCTTGCCAAGCGCGCCGAGAACCGAGTGCTGCAACTGCGCGCGTTGCCCGAGGAGCCGCTGCGCAACGCCTGCGTCGGCGAACTCAGCGTGGCCCAGAACATGGCGCTGCGCGACTTCGACGAAGCGCCGCTCAAGGTGGGCTGGCTGCGCTTCGGCGCCTGGCGCGAACGCGCACGCGCCTGGATCGCCGAGTACGGCGTCAAGACACGCGGCGAGAACGCGCCGATCGCGAGCCTGTCGGGCGGCAACGTGCAGCGCGCGGTGCTCGCGCGCGAGCTCGCCGGCAACATCAACGTGCTGATCGCCGCGAACCCGGTGTTCGGCCTGGACTTCGCCGCCGTCGCCGAGATCCACGCCCGCATCCTGCAGGTGCGCGCGAAAGGCGGCGCGGTGCTGCTGATCAGCGAAGACCTCGACGAACTGCTCGAGCTCTCGGACCGCATCGCGGTGATGAGCGAAGGCCGCATCGTGTTCGAAACGCCCGCCGCCGGCGCCGACCGGCGCGTGATCGGCGCGCACATGGGTGGCGGTCATCACGACGAGACGCACGCGCTTGCGGAAGCCCCATGAGCGCGTTGGTAGAAGTCGCGGCGACACCGTTCCCGTACCCGTTCGCGACCGGCGGCAAGACCGCGCTGGTCGTCATCGACATGCAGCGCGACTTCGTCGAACCCGGCGGCTTCGGCGCCTCTCTCGGCAACGACGTGAGCCTGCTGCACGCGGCGATCGGCCCGATCGCGAACCTGCTCGCCGCTTGGCGCGGCCGAGGCTGGCCCATCGTGCACACGCGCGAGTCGCACCAGGCCGATCTGTCGGACTGCCCGCCCGCCAAACGCCTGCGCGGCGCGCCCACGCAGCGCATCGGCGACGCCGGCGCGATGGGCCGCCTGCTGATACGCGGCGAGCCCGGCACCTCGATCATCCCGGCGCTCGCGCCGCAGGCCGGCGAGCTGGTGATCGACAAGCCGGGCAAGGGCATGTTCTGGTCCACCGGCCTGCACGAAACGCTGCAAGCCGAGGGCATCACGCACCTCGTGTTCACCGGCGTCACGACCGAGGTCTGCGTGCAGACCTCGATGCGCGAGGCCAACGACCGCGGCTACGACTGCCTGATCGTGGAGGACGCGACCGAAAGCTACTTCCCCGAGTTCAAGGCGGCAGCGCTCGCGATGATCGCCGCGCAAGGCGCGATCGTGGGGTGGCACACGCCGAGTGCGCTTCTGTTGAAAGCGATCGATTCGGCCGCATGACCCCAGATCTTGCCAATTTTTGCCAAGCGCCCTGGCATTCGGCGATGGGCACGATGAATGTTTCTCTTCCCGATTCGCTCCGGTCGTTCGTCGACGAGCAGGTCAGCAGCCGCGGCTTCGGCACGAGCAGCGAGTACGTGCGCGAACTGATCCGCAAGGATCAGGATCGCATGACCCTTCGTGGTTTGCTGCTCGCGGGGGCGAATTCCGAGTCGGCAGCGCCGGCCGATGCCGCGTACTTCGCCTCCCTGCGTGACCGGGTCGAACGTCGCGCCCCGCGGTGAAGCAGAAGGCTGTCGTCCCGCGCGAGGTGGCGAGCACAGACATTGACGAAGCCGTCGATCACTACATTGGGGAAGATGCTGTCAAAGCGGCGCTCGACTTCATCGACGCCCTGGAAACCGCATACACGCACATCGCTCGCCAACCGGCGACGGGCTCGCCCAAGTACGCACATGAGCTGAATCTGCCCGGCCTGAGGTTGTGGCCGCTGACGAGCTTTTCGTAACTTCGAGCGCGACGACTTCGTCGACGTGTGGCGCGTGCTTCACGAGCAGCGTGATCTCCCGGCCTGGATGAAAGACGCCTGACGCACGCGGCCTTCGATAATGCCGCAATGCATTTCGATCTGACCGACCTGCGCCTGATGGTCAAGGTGGCCGAGGCCAACAGCGTGACCGGCGGCGCGCAGGCGCTGCACCTGTCGGTGCCGGCTGCGAGCACGCGCATCAAGAACCTCGAGGAGGCGATCGGGGCGAAGCTGCTGTTTCGCACACCGCAGGGTGTGACGCTGACGCCGCCGGGCCAGACCTTCGTGCAGCACGCGCGCCTCGTGCTCGGCCAGCTCGAGCGGCTGCGCGGCGACCTGCAGGAATACGCCAAGGGCATCAAGGGCCACCTGCGCGTGTGGGCGAGCGCGACCGCGATGGGCGAGTTCCTGCCGCCCGTGCTGCAAACGTACCTGAAGCAGCACCCCGACGTGAACGTCGACCTGCGCGAGCGCCTGAGCCACGACATCGTGCGCTCGGTCGGCGAGGGCAAGATCGACATCGGCATCGTCAGCGGCTACGAGCGCACCGAGGCGCTGCAGGTGATCCCCTACCGCAGCGACCGGCTTGTGCTCGTCGTGCCGCGTGGCCACGCGCTGGCTGGCAGCGCCTCGATCGCGTTCGCCGACACGCTCGCGCACGACCACATCGGCCTGCACGAAGGCAGCGCGTTGCGCGCCTTCCTGCAGCGCATCTGCGACGACCTGCACACGGGGCTCAAGCTGCGCATCGAGGTCAGCAACTTCGAGGGCGCCTGCCGCATGGTCGAGGCGAGGGTCGGCGTCGGCGTGATGCCCGAGTCGGCGGCGCGCAGGCATGCGCAGGCGATGCAGATCGGGATCGTGCCGCTGAGCGATGCGTGGTCGTTGCGACAGATGCACGTGTGCGTGCGCAGCCTCGAGGCGCTGCCCGGGTTTGCGCGGGATCTGGTGGGGTTGCTGGTGGAGGATGCGGGGGGCGGATAGCCGCATGGCGAGTTTCGGCTGCGGCTTTCGGCCCGAGCGGTCGTCCAGTTTCCCCATCTCGCTTCCCCATCTCGCTGCCGACAAGCGGTCAGTGCTGCAGACGTGCGTCTGATCCAATCCGACATGAACAACAATGCTTCGATGCGCGCAACGCCGTGACTCTGATAGACCGACTGCTGCTGTTTAGGTTTATCCGATATTCGCCCGTGCACTGCTCCATGGCAGCGAGGCGCCACGGCTGAGGGCGGATGTTGGATAAGCCCCAAGGGAGGAAGCCG
>Ga0209583_10000158_pt1 | contig 22566 bp, 16 predicted proteins | sample Str014_FD_187201 | JGI IMG/M metagenome (GOLD analysis project Ga0209583, IMG submission 187201) | Freshwater sediment microbial communities in response to fracking from Pennsylvania, USA - Straight Creek_MetaG_SC_2014 (SPAdes) (version 2) | ecosystem: Environmental > Aquatic > Freshwater >... | reverse complement strand
ACTGGATGCCGGCGTGCGAGTGGAGTACCGGCCGGGCACGGCTCAGTACGATCCCGCGCGATCCACAACGGTGTTCAAGAAGATCGCCATCGACAAGGGCAACATCGACCGAGGCTTTGCGGCCGCCGATGCGATCATCGAGGGACTTAAGGGTGCTTTGGCGACCAAGCGCATTGGCGACCCGACAAACCCGGCGATCGACATCGGTCCCGTGATTGACGCGACGGCCCTGGATGCGCTGCGCCGCCACCGCGCGCTGTTGGAGGCGACGGCGCGGATTGTTGGGGAAGGCGCGATCGATCCGTCAGCGCAGGGGCATTACTTTGCCCCAATCATCGCCGAAGTGCCCACCCCCGACTTTCTTGAGCGCGAGGTGTTCGGGCCGATTTTGCATGTGTATCGATACGCACCTGACGAAATTCCTAAGATCGCGGCCAAGATTGCGGCGCGTGGATACGGCCTGACGCTGGGAATTCACAGTCGCATTGATCGCTTTGCGCGCGAAGTTCAGGCGCTCGTTCCGGCGGGCAACATTTATATCAACCGGTCGATGATCGGCGCGGTTGTGGGAGTGCAGCCGTTTGGTGGGGTTGGGCTTTCTGGAACGGGGCCAAAAGCAGGTGGGCCGCATGCTTTGCACCGCTTTGCCCAAGAGCGCGCCGTCTCCAACAACATCATGGCGAAGGGTGGCGATCTCTCGTTGTTTACGCTCTAGCGCGTCCAGCTCGCCAGCCAGTCTGCAAGCGCTTGGGGTGACATGTTGCGCGCATCTGAGAGCGCGGTGGTGTGTCCGGCATTGAGGACAGCATCGGTCTTCGGGTTGACGATAATAATGGCGGGCACGCCAGCGGGACGACCGAGTCCATAATGCGCTGGAACATCCATATTATGGTCATAGCGTCCAATATCGACCATAACGACGTCGTAGTGCTTCTCGATAAACGCGTGCAGATCGGGCAGCGCCATCGTTCCTGCTAACACGCGGCAATCCGGACACCAATTACCCCCCAAATCGATGAGCAACAGCTTGCCATTGGCGATGGCGCGGGCGCGCGCGGCGGCGATTGCGGCTTTAGCATTTGCGCGCGAATCGTAAGGCAATGGTAGCGGCTGCGCGAGCGCGTCGAAGGATTGCGTGGTCAAATGCGGTGCCGCAACGGGCGCGGCATATGCGGTTTGCGCGGTAAGTACACTGAGAAGGAGAACGAGTCGGCGCAAGAGCAATTCCCTTGTGAAATAGTATGTAAGACTAGCTTATCAGAAGCGCGCGACTTCACCAAATTTCGCCATCTCCGATTGTCCGGTAATGACGATGGCGCCCGTTTGCAGCCACGCGTGCGCCGAGAGCTTGCCTTTTGGGTCAGCGACCCCGAGCGAAAGCGTCGCGCCATAGCCGCGACGTGCGAGCAGCGCCTTAGCGGCAATCGCGCGGGCTAGGCATTGCGGTCGCCACGGTACCAGGCGGGCGGCACGTTCAACGCCGACGCGCACACGTTGACTGAGGATCAACGGCGCTTCTTCGGGGCGTGCCATCGCCGTAAGTCCACGCGCGGTGATCCGGAAGGGTATCCAGAAGATCACAAATTGGACCCCGATAAGCAACAACCAAGCCTCAATCACCAGCAGTGCATTGCGGGCATATCGGGTGAGCCGGGTCACGGCTATTTCCCTTTAACCTTAGCGGCCGTTGGCGCCGCCTTCGTGGCGGGCGTCTTTTTGGCGGTTCCTTTCTTCGCCGGAGCGGCCTTCTTTGCGGGTGCCTTTTTCGCGGCAGGCTTCTTCTTCGCCTTGCCGGTGCTCGGGCCTTTCGCGACTCGCGCTGCGATGAGCGCGAGCGCATCTTCGAGAGTGAACGCCTCAATATCGGCTGATTTGGGCAGTGTCGCGTTGGTTTCACCATCGGTCACATAGGGGCCAAATCGACCTTCCATAAGTTTGACCTCAACACCGGCATCGTTGACACCAAAACGCTTGAGCGGCTCCTTAGCCGCGCCGCGCCCCCGATTCCCGCCCGCCGCAGCTTCGGCGAGCTTCACAACGGCAGCGTTCATTCCCGTTTCAAAGACATCGGCAGTACTCGAAAGCCGTGCGTATTTGCCATCGTGGATCAAATAAGGGCCATAACGACCGATAGCGGCTTGAATAGGTGAGCCGCTCTCTGGATGAAGGCCAATTGTGCGCGGCAGCGACAGAAGCCTGACCGCCCAGTCCAGCCCAAAATCTTCGGCGGGAACATCTTTGGGGATGCTCGCGCGCTTGGCGTCTTTACCTTCACCCATTTCGACGTACGGCCCGAACCGGCCAGACTTGCGGTTGATCTCTTCGCCCGTTTCAGGGTGTTGCCCGAGTGTTTCGGGGCCGGAATCCGCATTGTCTCCGGTGCCTCCGGGCTGCGCGAACTTGCGCGTATACGTGCAGGTGGGGTAATTTGCGCAGGCGATGAACGCACCAAATCGGCCACCACGTAATGAGAGCAATCCCTCGTGGCACTTGGGGCATAAGCGCGGGTTGCTGCCATCGTCCTTTTCGGGGAACAAATAATCGCCAAGAAATTGATCAAGCGCTGCGGTCACTTCTGATGGCTTTTGTTCCATCACCTCCGCGGCTTTTGGCTTAAAATCTCTCCAGAAGTCCGCAAGCACTTCCTGCCATTGCGCGCGACCACCCGAAATATCGTCAAGACTGTCCTCCAGCCCGGCCGTGTAATCATAAGCGACGTAACGCTCGAAAAAGCGTTCAAGGAACGCCGTAACGAGCCGGCCACTTTCATTGGGACTGAATCGGTTTTTATCGACGCTCACATAGTCGCGATCTTTGAGCACCTGGAGCACAGAAGCATAGGTCGAGGGCCGCCCGATGCCCAGTTCTTCCATCCGCTTAACCAATGATGCCTCCGAAAAGCGTGGCGGTGGCTGGGTCGAATGTTGCTCGGCTTCAACCGATTTTTTCGCCGGGGCGTCGCCAGATTGGAGCATTGGGAGGCGCTTCGAGTCTTCGTCCTGCGCATCGTCGTGGCTCTCTTCATAAACCGCGAGGAAACCGGGGAAGAGCATGACCTGCCCCGTCGCGCGCAGTCCCGTCAGCCCGGTGCCATCGGAGAGTTCAACGGTGGTGCGCTCCAGCCGTGCGGATGCCATTTGGCTCGCCATCGCGCGCTTGAAAATCAGGTCGTAGAGCTTGGCATGGTCGCCACTGCCCAACCGATCTTTGCTAAAGTCGGTTGGGCGGATCGCCTCATGCGCTTCTTGCGCGTTTTTCGCTTTGGCGGTGTAGTGTCGCGGTTTGTCGGGGACATAGCTCCCGTTATAGCGTGTGGCGATGGCGACGCGTGCCGCCGAAATGGCACTACTATCCATTTGCACGCCGTCGGTACGCATATAGGTAATGGCGCCATCTTCATACAGCCCCTGCGCGACCCGCATTGTGTGACTGGCTGAAAAACCACATTTGCGCGCGGCTTCTTGCTGCAACGTCGAGGTTGTGAAGGGCGGAGAGGGATTCCGCGTCGCGGGCTTGGTTTCGGTCGTTGCGACAGTGAAATGACCACTCTCGACCGCGGCTTTTGCCGCATCGGCGGTGCCCTTATCGGCAATCGTCAATCGGTCGATTTTCTTATCCTGAAACTTAACCAATCTGGCGACAAAGCTTACACTATCATGCTCCATATTGGCGATGACCGACCAATATTCTTGCGCCTTAAAGGCTTCAATCTCGCGTTCACGGTCCACCACCAACCGGAGTGCGACCGATTGCACACGTCCGGCTGATTTGGCACCAGGCAGTTTGCGCCACAGCACAGGTGAAAGAGTGAACCCCACCAGATAGTCGAGCGCACGGCGGGCGCGATAAGCATCGATCAAATCTTCATCGAGCGCGCGCGGGGCCGCCATCGCTGCCAGCACGGCGGGTTTGGTGATTGCATTGAACGTGACACGTTCAACGTTTCTGGGCAGCACTTTCTTCTTCGCGAGCACCTCTTGGACATGCCACGAAATGGCCTCACCCTCGCGATCAGGGTCGGTGGCAAGTATGAGTTTATCCGCCACTTTTGCGGCATCGGTGATAGCCTTCAGTCGTGATGCCTTGTCGGCATAAGGCTGCCAGAGCATCTCGAAACCATTGTCAGGATCAACCGATCCGTCCTTGGGCGGCAAATCGCGTACGTGCCCGAACGAGGCAAGCACCGTGTGGCCCGGCCCTAGATATTTCTCAATTGTCTTCGCCTTGGCGGGCGATTCTACGATTACTAAAGTGTTTGACACCTAACCCTCACATTCGTGCGCGACGGTGAGGAGTCGGCGGGGGGGTGTCAAGGGGGATCGGCAGGGCAGATGCAATTATCGCTTGCGTTTCGCGCTGGTCTCGCCCCAATATGCTGCGTTGCAACAGAGGTTGTTCGATGCGCATTGCGATCATTGATGAAAGTGCGGCGCGCGCAGCGATTATCGAAGAGGGCCTGCGCGAAGCTGGGATGACCGACATCGTGCTGTTGAGTGGGCGCGACGCGCTGCTGGCGCGGTTGACCGCACTCGCACCCGACGTTGTGCTGATAGATTTGGCGAATCCGCGCCGCGACGAGTTGGAAGAGGCTTTTGCAGTTTCGGCGGCGTTGGCCCGCCCGATCGCTATGTTTGTTGACCAGACGGATACAGAGACGATTGGGCAGGCGATCGATGCGGGAGTGTCGGCCTATGTCGTCGATGGATTGAAGAAGGAGCGGATCAAATCGGTTCTCGATCTGGCGGTGAAGCGTTTCAACGCTTTTACCCAGATGCGCGATGCGCTTGATGCTGCAAAATCGGAGCTAGCCGAGCGCAAAACCATCGATAAAGCCAAGGCCATCTTGATGCGCAATCGCCGCTGCGATGAGGGCGCTGCATACGCTGCTTTGCGCAAAGCAGCGATGGATGGTGGGCGGCGAATAGCGGATGTGGCGGAGGCTTTGGTCACTGCCGAACGACTCTTGGGAGATAACAGATGACCAGTGACGTAATGCGGATTGGCTTTTTGCCGCTCGTAGACGCGGCGCTGATCATTGTCGCGCATGAGTTTGGTTTCGCCGAAGCAGAGGGCCTTCAGTTGCAGCTGGTGCGGGACATGAGTTGGGCTTCAGTGCGCGACCGCCTCATTTATGGGCGTACCGATGCTGCTCACTTGGTTGCGCCGCTCGCTTTGGCAACGTCGCTCGGAATTGGGCGCCCCGCAGTACCATTGATTGCGCCGTTTGTTCTGGGGCTCAATGGCAACGCGATTACCTTGCGCGCTGAGCTGGCGGAGCAATTGCCCTATGCGCTTGACGATCCCGCCGCGACGGGCCGCGCGCTCCTCGCGTTGATTGGTCAATTGGGCCGAAGGTTGCGCATCGGCGTGGTGCACCGGCATTCGAGCCATAATTTGATGCTGCGGTATTGGCTTGCGGCAACAGGAATTGACCCGCTCCGTGATGTCGAGATTGTGATTGTCCCGCCACCTTACACAGTCGATGCGCTGCGTTCGGGCGAGATCGACGGTGCCTGTGTCGGCGAGCCATGGAACAGCGGCGCGGTTGATTCGGGATGTGCGCAAATCATCGCGGTGACGAGCGCAATTTGGCGACGCGGGGTCGAGAAAGTGCTGGCGTTGCGCGCCGACACCGCCGATGCGCGTGCGCCAGAGTTAGCTGCGCTGCTCCGTGCCCTGCACCGCGCCGGCGCTTATATCGCCATGTTCGAGCATCACGAAACGGTTGCCAACGTGCTGGCGCGACCGGCCTATCTCGATGCGCCAGCCGAGCGGATTCAGCGCTCGCTTGCGCATCGGCTTGTGCTCAAGGCGGGTGGCCCCAGCGCTGAGGTTCCTAACTTTCTATTGACACATGACGAGGCTGCGAACTTCCCCTGGACCAGCCAAGCTTTGTGGCTTTATGGCCAAATGGTGCGTTGGGGGGACGCTGAATTCTCGTCACAAAGCGAGTCTATCGTTCGTTCGGTGTTTAGGCCCGACCTGTATCGTCGGGCGTTGCGCGGCACGGGCGCGCCACTGCCCGGCGCAAGCGCAAAAGTGGAGGGTGGGATCGAGTCGTCGGTCGCTGTCGGAACGACTCAGGGGCGATTGATCCTCGGCCCGGATCAATTTTTCGACAACCGATCGTTCGACCCCGAAAATCTGCCTAATTATTTGGCACAATTCTGACTGGTGCTCAGAATTTGCACTAAATTATTGCAGTGCAATAATTTTCTTGCATTCAATTCGAATCAATGAGACTTTGATCGTGTCGGGCAAGGGCGCTCGATTGAAATATCCAGTCTCCCCAATGAGGGGGAGGCAGGACAGTGACGCTTGGAAGCGATCACAAGGCAACGCCGCCGCGACGCTCAGATTAGTCTGGGCTCGGGCGGCTTTTTTTTGGCTGTTTAGGGCCAAAATTTGTAAGTTAAGGAGTAAATGCGAGTGCGACCGGTCGTTCGGGATCAGAGTGCAGGACTAGCGCCTGACCATTGCGCAAACGAGCGCAATGGCAAGCACGAGTGCAGTCAACTGCCAGAACAACACCGGATTGCGTTCCAACAAAGCGCGGCTTCGCGGCAGGTCTTGGCGCACAACGGCACCGCCTCCTTCAAGCGCGCGCAGCAGTTCAATAACATCGCCGTAGCGGTCTTCTGGTCGCAGTGCGACCGTTCGCAAAATCGCTGCATCCAACCATGCGGGAATATCGCCGCGATGCTGCGACGGCGGGGGTGCGGTGCCGAAGCGCGGACGGCTGAAGGCCTCTTGTTCCCCATAGGGATATTTGCCGGTGAACAGCCGGTAGAGCGTGACACCGAGCGCGAATTGGTCGGTTTCAGCGTCGCCCGCATTGCCGCTGAACTGCTCGGGTGCCATGAAGCTCGGCGTACCGGGGATTTCGCTGGCGTGAAAATCCTCGACGCGCGGGAGGCGTGCAACGCCGAGGTCGATAAGCTTCACGCCGCTGTCGGGCAGCAGCATCACATTGTCGGGCTTGATGTCACGATGAATGATATTCAGGCGGTGCATCGCTGCGACGCCGCGCGTGAGCTTAATCGCGATCTCGATCGCTTGGCTCATGGCGATTGGCGCTTGGGAAAGGCGCGCCAGCAAAGTCTCTCCTGGGTAAAACGGCTGGACACTATACAGCCGCGATTGGCGTTCGGCCGGGATGGGCAGTGTTGCGCCGACAAAGGGACTGTTGATGCGCTGGCCGATCAACGCCTCGCGCGTGAAGGCGAGCCGTGCGCTGCGCTCGCTGAGCAGCGTCGTTTTGGGGAATTTGATCGCGACCTCACCGCCGTTGACGGGATCAGTCGCGCGGAAGAGGCGGGTGTATTGACCATCCGCAATCTGGGTGGTCAACAAGAAGCCATCAACACTCTCTCCTTCGCTGGGTGGTGGCAAAAGCGGCAGCGCGGCCAATTCGCTCGCCAGGCCATCGTGATCGGGCGCGGGAAGCGTCACGATGTCGATCACGATCGCGGTGCAATTGTCTTGACTGCCGCCACCGAGTGCTGCCGCGACAAGCGCTTCACTGTCGCTCTCCGCCGAACCGCGCGCGTTCAAAATACGTTCAATATGCCTCGTACCGAGCGTTCCGTGAACGCCGTCGCTGGTGAGCAGCAGCCGATCATGGACGGCGAGATCGGCTTGAGTGTGGTCGAGACGCAGCCGCTCCTCAATGCCAAGCGCGCGGTAAAGAATATGGCTGACATCGGGCTGCTTGAGCGTATGGTCTTCGGTCAACTGCCGCAGCCGCCCGTCGCGAAAATGCCAAGCGCGCGTGTCGCCAACATGGATGATGTTGGCGCGCCGTCCCTTGACAACAATGGCCGTAAATGTCGTCGCAGCGCTGGCCATTTCGGGCGCGCGGCCCATACTGTGCAGCCAACGGTTGTACGGCGTCATCACGCGCTCAACAGCCGCCCCAACGCCAATCGTTTCGGGCTGACTATAAAGACCCTCCACAAGCGTTCGCACAGCGAGTTCGGCAGCCATGCGCCCGGCTTTCGCACCACCGACGCCGTCAGCAACCACCGCGACCAAGCCATGGCGCGCGCGTTCGGTATCGGTACCGAGATAAACGCCACCAAAGTCCTGATTGTCTGGGCGTTTACCGGTTTCAGACGCGAACCCCGCCGCCACCTCCAATTTTCCTTCTGGTCTCATATTATTCCCTCGCACATCCAGGGGCGAGGAAGCCGCCGCGAAGCGCCTCGTCAAGCGCAAATTTTACACCATAACAAAAAGGGAGCCAAGTTATGAATAAGTCATTCTGGCAATCGGGCCATCGGCCGACATTGATTGCCTCATTTTTATATTTCGATGTTGCCTTCATGGTCTGGGTACTGCTTGGGCCATTGGCGCCAATCATCTCGAAGGGGCTGCTGCTTTCGCCCGCCCAAAAGGGGCTGATGGTGGCAGTGCCGACGCTGGCGGGCGCTGTTTTGCGGATCGTCAATGGCCTGCTCGTTGATCGGGTCGGGCCGAAACGCACCGGCGCGATTGGCCAAATCATCGTCATCGTTGGGCTGTTGGCGGGCTGGCTTTTCGGTGTGCATAGTTTCGGTGGTACGTTGGCGCTTGGTGTTGTGCTCGGTTTCGCTGGGGCGAGCTTTGCGGTGGCGCTGCCACTCGCCTCGCGCTGGTATCCACCAGAGCATCAGGGCACGGCGATGGGAATTGCCGGCATGGGCAATTCGGGCACAGTGCTGGCCTCGCTCTTTGCGCCGTTGCTCGCCAAGGCGTTCGGCTGGACCGCAGTGCTCGGCCTGTCGTGCATTCCGCTCAGCATCGTGTTTGTCGCTTATATGATTATGGCCAAGGATTCGCCCGATCAACCCGCGCCAAAGCCGTTCAGCGCCTATTTCGAAGTGCTCAAACAGGCAGATGCGTGGTGGTTTATGTTGTTTTACGGTGTGACGTTCGGCGGCTTTGTTGGCCTCACCGCGAGCCTTTCGATCTATTTCACCGATGCGTTCAAGGTTACGCCCATCGTTGCCGGCTATTGCGGCGCGGCGTGTGTGTTTGTCGGCTCGCTGTTGCGACCGATGGGTGGCAATGTCGCGGATCGGATCGGCGGGATCAAGACGTTGAGCTGTGTTTACGCACTTGCCGCGATCACGCTTGTCGTCATCAGTTTCGGACAAACCTCGATCTGGGCGGCACTCGCATTGTTCATGTTGGTGATGGGGACATTGGGCTTTGGCAATGGTGCGGTGTTCCAGCTTGTGCCGCAGCGCTTCCGCAACGAATTGGGCATCATGACGGGGTTGGTTGGCTTTGGCGGCGGACTGGGCGGCTTCTACCTTGCATCGTCGCTCGGTTTGGCAAAGCAGCTTACCGGCACGCCGCGCATTGGATTTCTGATTTTTGCCGCACTCGCTGTCGTCGCCCTTCTCGGGCTGACCGCCGTCAAGAAGCGCTGGCGCACCACATGGGGTGCCGCACTTACCACGGTGCGTATCTAATAAGGGGGGATGCCTTGAGCGGATAACTCAGGGAGAAAAATGATGAAAAAACTATTGATTGCAACAACATGTTTGATCGCGCCATTGCCTGCGCTGGCACAAGATCCGATCGCGATCAAGCCACTCATCGACGCGCGGCTGCGCTGGGAAGACGTTGATCAAACGGGCAAGCCCAATAATGCTGACGCTGTCACAGTGCGCGTGCGCGCCGGGTTTGAGGCGCAATTGCCAAGCAAGTTCAGCCTGCTTGCCGAGGCCACGGGCACGCTCGCCATCGACAATGATTATTTCAACAATACGCTGAAGTCGGGCAAGCCAACTGCGCTCTTCCCGACCGTCGCTGATCCGCAGACCATCGGGCTAAACCGGCTACAATTGGCATATAAGGGTGTGAAGAACACCGTCGTGACGGTTGGTCGCCAACGGATCAACATTGATGACCAGCGTTTTGTTGGCTCGGTCAATTGGCGTGACAATGAACAGACGTTTGACGCGGTGCGGATCGAAACCACGCCGATCAAGAATCTTAAAGCCGAAGTCAGTTACGCGATCACCGACAATACGATTTTCGGTATTGATGGGCAGTTCAATGCCAAGGGGCCGATCACCGGACATATTACCGGCGACAATGTGTTTGCCACGCTCGGCTACACCACCAAGCTCGGCACGCTTGAGGGCTTCAGCTTTATCGTCAACCAGAACACGCCGCTGCGCGTGCAATTCTCGTCGAAGACGTTCGGCGGGCGCTTCGCGGGCAAATATGCCTTCGATAAAAAGACCAATCTGACCTACACGCTGAGCTACGCCAATGAGAGCGACGTCAATCTCAACCCCAATCGTTTCTCCACCAACTATTATTACGGCGATGTCGCGCTTAACAGCCATGGTTGGGCGTTGGGCGGCGGTTATGAAGTGCTGGGCAGCGATACAGGCGGGCACAACAAGACGACCAACGCGCTGACCACCGTCGCGTTCCAAACGCCGCTTGCAACGCTGCACAAATGGAATGGCTGGGCGGACATTTTCCTCACCACGCCTGCCAATGGCCTTGCCGATGCCTATGGCTCGATTGGCTATACCTTAACCAAGATAAAGCCGCTCACCAGCCTCGGTGTAAGCGTGATTTATCATGACTACCGCTCAGACGTGGCAAATCTGCATTACGGCCATGAATGGGATGCGCAGATTTTGGCGAAATATAAAAAATACGCCTTCACACTGAAATATGCAGCCTATGGCGCCACCGCCTTCGCCACTGACACTAAGAAACTTTGGGCCTCAATCGAATGGAGTTATTAATTACATGACCGATACGCGTCCACATCTCGTCGTGATTGGCAATGGTATGGCTGGCTGCCGTGCCGTTGAGGAAATCCTCGCTCGCGACAAATCGAAATATCGGATAACAATTTTCGGCGCGGAACCGCGCGTGAATTACAACCGTATCATGCTCTCGCCGCTGTTGGCAGGGGAGAAGAGCTTTGCGGAAATCGTGATTAATGATCATGATTGGTATGCCGATAATGCCATCACCTTGGTTGCTGGCGATGCCGTCACCCACATCGACCGCGCGGCGCAAACGGTGATGGCAAAGAATGGGCGGGTGGAACGCTATGATAAACTTATTCTCGCCACAGGGTCTGATCCGTTCATCATCCCGGTGCCCGGGCATACGCTCCCCGGTGTCATCACCTTCCGCGACATGGACGATGTCGATGCGATGCTGAAGGCGAGCGAGGGTGGCGGGAATGCCGTCGTTATCGGCGGCGGGCTGCTAGGGCTTGAGGCCGCACACGGGCTCTCGTTGCGCGGAATGAACGTGACCGTCATTCATCTCATGCCCACGTTGATGGAGCGACAGCTTGATGAGGCGGCGGGCTGGTTGCTCAAAGATGCGCTGGAGGGGCGCGGCCAATCAATTCTGACGGGCGCCGATACTGCTGAAATTGTCGGTGCCAACCATGTCGAAGGCGTGCGGCTCAAGGACGGGCGCCTTATTCCTGCGGACATTGTGGTAATGGCGGTCGGCATTCGGCCCAACACGCGGCTGGCAAAGGAGGCTGGTCTTGCCGTGGGGCGCGGTATTCATGTTGATGACCATATGACGTCATCAGATGCTAATATCCTCGCGGTGGGAGAGTGCGTCGAACATGACAGTAAGGTCTATGGGTTGGTGGCGCCGATTTGGGACATGTGCCGCGCATTGGCGGATGGATTGACTGACAATCACTCGGGCTACAAGGGCTCCGTAACCTCGACCAAACTCAAAGTTGCTGGTCTCGACGTCTTTTCGGCGGGTGATTTTTCCGGCGGTGAGGGCTGCGAGGACATTGTCCTGCGGGACGCCGCGCGCGGCGTCTATAAGCGCGTGATCGTGAAGGAAGACAAGGTCGTTGGCGCCGTGCTTTATGGTGACACGGGGGACGGCAATTGGTATTTCGATCTGCTCAAACGCCAAGAAGATGTCAGCGACATCCGTGGTGCGCTTATTTTTGGTCAGGCGTTTGCGAGTGGGGGAGGGGCATCCGCAAACCCTATTGAGGCCGTTGCGGCGCTTTCCGATAATGCGGAAATTTGCGGCTGCAACGGCGTTTCTAAGGGCCAGGTGATGGCCTGTATCGGCGGCGGGGCGCACACGCTTGATGCCGTTCGCGCGGGCTGCAAGGCCTCTGCGTCGTGCGGGTCTTGCACGGGCTTGGTGGAAAACTTGCTCGCGTTCGCGATGGGTGACGATTACGCAGGTGAGCGCGACAATAAGCCGATGTGCAAATGCACCAGCTTCACGCACGAAGAAGTCCGCAGCCTCATCCTTGCCAAGACACTGACCTCAATTCCGCAAGCGATGCAGGAATTGCACTGGATGACGCCGGATGGATGTTCATCGTGCCGACCCGCGCTCAATTACTATCTGCTGTGCGCGTGGCCAGGTGAACACGTCGAAGATCCTCAGAGCCGTTACACCAATGAGCGCATGCATGCCAACATCCAGAAGGACGGGACGTACTCGGTTGTGCCGCGGATGTGGGGTGGGGTGACGACCCCCAATGAGTTGCGCGCGATTGCCGATGCCGCCGACAAATACAAAGCCCGGCTTGTGAAAGTGACGGGTGGTCAACGGCTTGATTTGTTCGGCATTAAAAAGGAAGACCTTCCAGCGATTTGGGCAGATTTGAACGCGGCCGGGATGGTCTCTGGCCATGCGTATGGCAAGGCGCTCCGCACGGTAAAAACCTGCGTGGGCTCGGAATGGTGCCGCTTTGGCACGCAGGATTCGACGGGCCTAGGAATTAAAGCAGAAAAAATGACTTGGGGCTCTTGGATGCCACATAAGTTCAAAATCGCCGTCTCCGGTTGCCCCCGTAATTGCGCCGAAGCGACGATCAAAGATTTTGGTATCATTTGTGTCGATAGCGGTTACCAACTGCTCGTGGGCGGAAATGGCGGCATTCACCTGCGTGGCACTGATTTGCTCTGCCAAGTCGAAACCGAGCAAGAGGCGTTGGACTATTGTGCGGCGTTCATTCAGCTTTACCGGGAGGAAGCACGCTACCTTGATCGCACGGCACCGTGGATCGAGCGCGTCGGAATGGAGTACGTCAAAGCGCGAATCGTGGATGATGGTGTGGGGCGCGATGCGCTGCGTGCGCGCTTCGAATTTTCGCAGAGCTTTTCACAAATTGATCCCTGGGCGCAGCGGGCGGCGGGAGAGGAACGTGAGCTTCACCACCACATTGCCGAAATTCGTCCCTTTCGAGTGTTGGAGGCCGTCGCGTGAACTACCCTGCACCCGAATGGCTTGATATAGGCCCTGTAGAACAGCTTCCGGCACTTGGTGCGCGCACTTTGCCCGTGCAGGGCGGCGATGAGATTGCGATCTTCCGAACGGCCAACGGAAGTGTTTACGCGCTGATCAACAAATGCCCGCACAAACAGGGGCCACTCAGTCAAGGCATTGTCCATGATACGAGTGTCACGTGCCCGCTCCATAACTGGCGCATCTCACTGATTACCGGCCAGGCACTTGGCGGCGATACCGGCTGTGTGCCCACGATTCCGGTCAAGATTGAGGGGGGGCGGATCATGCTGAGCAGAGCCGAGGCGCTGGCCGGAGTGGGTTAAGCGCGTGGCAGTTTGCACGACCTGCCCCTATTGCGGCGTCGGCTGCGGTGTTTTGGCGACACCCACCGCCGCGCGTACTGCCGCGATCAAGGGCGACCCCGACCACCCCGCCAACTTCGGGCGCTTGTGTTCAAAGGGAACACATCTGGGCGAGACTATCAGCTTGGAGGGACGTTTGCTGGCTCCCGAGATCAATGGCAAACGTGCGGCTTGGGACGAAGCCCTCGACCTCGTTGCTGATAAGTTCAAACACACGATTGCCGAATATGGTCCAGATTCGGTGGGCTTTTATGTCTCAGGTCAAATCCTGACCGAGGATTATTATGTCGCCAATAAGCTTATGAAGGGGTTTATCGGCTCGGGGAATATTGACACCAATTCGCGGCTTTGCATGTCGAGTGCTGTTGCTGCGCACCTGCGCGCCTTTGGTGAAGATTTGGTGCCTTGCTCATATGACGATCTTGAAGCGGCTGATCTGGTCATTCTCGTTGGCTCGAACACCGCTTGGTGCCATCCAGTGGTATGGCAGCGGATTGAGGCGGCGCGTGTGAGCCGGGGCACGAAACTCATCGTTATCGATCCGCGCCGCACCGAAACGGCGGAGCGCGCCGATCTCCACCTCGCGATTGCGCCCGACACCGACGTTGCGCTGTTCAACGGTTTGCTTCACGAAATGCGCCGCAATTGGCAGCTCGATGGCCGCTATCTGCAAGACCATGTAAACGTGCCGCAGGGCTTTTGGGCGGAAACGGCTGTGGACAATGTCGCGCAAATCTGCGCTCTTCCGCTCGCCGACCTCCAAGCCTTCTACGATCTTTTTGCGGCGCATCCGCGCACGGTCACGCTCTTCAGCCAAGGCGTTAATCAATCGACGAGCGGCACCGATAAAGGCAACGCGATCATCAATCTGCATCTTGCGACCGGGCGGATCGGCAAGCCGGGGGCTGGCCCGTTCAGTATCACTGGCCAGCCTAATGCGATGGGCGGGCGAGAAGTCGGTGGCTTGGCATCGACACTCGCCGCGCATATGGGGTTTAGCGATCGTGAGCGAGCCTGTGCGCAACGCTTCTGGCAATCGCCCGCGATCTGCGCTGGGCCCGGGCTCAAGGCCGTCGATATGTTCAACGCAGCCGCAGTTGGTAAAATTCGCGCTTTGTGGATTATGGCGACCAATCCCGCCGTGTCGATGCCCGACGTGCGCACTGTTCGCGTTGCGCTGGCCAACTGTCGCTTCGTCGTCGTGTCCGATTGTATCGCCAAGACCGATACGATGACTTATGCCAACGTAAAGTTGCCCGCGCTGGCGTGGGGCGAAAAGGACGGGACGGTCACAAACTCTGAGCGCCGCGTCTCTCGGCAGCGCGCGTTTATGGTGCCGCCGGGCGAAGCAAAAGCGGATTGGTGGGCCTTGGCCCAAGTGGGGCAACGGATGGGGTTCGCGGGGTTCGATTATCCATCGGCGGCCAGTGTGTTTCGAGAATATGCGGCCATGACGGCATTTGAGAACTCGGGCGAACGGCTGCTCAACCTCGGTGCGCACGCGACGATTAGCGATGCAGATTATGAGCGGCTGCTGCCTTTTCAATGGGGTGGAGGATCGCCACTTGCTGCGGGCCGCTACTCGACCCCCGACGGCAAAGCGCGATTGGTCTCGGTCGTGCCATCCCCGCGCGACGATGCCGCGCGCGCCTTCCCTTTGCGGCTCAATACTGGACGCTACCGTGATCAGTGGCACACGATGACGCGCACCGGGCTCTCGCCGAAACTCTCGCAACATCGCCGCGAGCCACTGGTGGAGGTCCATCCCGATACGGTGAGGCGGATGGGCTTGCGTCATGGAGGCCTTGCGCGCGTTGCAACCCCCGCTGGTGAGAGTATTTTTCGTGTCCATAGTACCGACAGTCAGCGCCGGATGGATATTTCGGTCCCGATACATTGGACCGATCAGTTGGCGTCCGAAGGGCGTGCGGGGCGACTTCCGACCCAAGCGCGTGACCCGCATTCGGGGCAACCGGGATTTAAGAATACGCCCGCCGCGATTTTTCCAGTAAAAACAAACTGGACAGGCTTTTTGGTGACGCGCGAGGAGTCTGCGGCGCCCGACTGTGTGTATTGGACACGCGTGCGGACCGCGAAGGGCATATTGACCGAACTTGAGGGGACGGCCGACCCGGCTGGGTTGCTCAAGTTGCTCCCTGATGGTGAAGTGGCGGAGATGCGTGACGCGAGGCGCGGTGTTATTCGGGCCGCAGTGGTCAGAGACGGTGCCCTTGTGGCGGCATTGTTTATTACGCGCGATCACGTTTTGCCTCCGCGCGAGTGGTTGATTGCTCAATTGGGCGGCGAGTCGGCTTCGACGATGGAGTTACTTGCTGGACGCCCCGCAACGCCAGCGCCAGACCGAGGGCCAATCTTGTGTGTATGTTTCGATGTTGGGCTCAACACGATCATTGCGGCCATCAGGGATCAATATCTAACTGATGTCGATGCGATTGGCGCCGCGCTCAATGCGGGCACAAATTGCGGCTCCTGCCGTCCTGCGCTCGCACGGTTGTTATCGCCGGTTTCTGCTCGCTTGGGCGCAACACCCCTTGACGCTTGAGGCAAAGGCTGTAATTGAGCCGCTTCTCACATGAGGGCGCTTAGCTCAGTTGGTAGAGCATCTCGTTTACACCGAGAGGGTCGGCGGTTCGAGCCCGTCAGCGCCCACCAGTCTAACAGGCATGACCTGTTAGACTTTGTAACAATTGGCGCTGTGCGGCTGAAGTTATCAACATCACTCTTGTGCAGCGCAATAAAGTGGTTCAGACTTTGACCATGGTGAGTCGCTGCTACGACGAAATATACGGCATAACTAATCGGTCGGCGGCGCGTGCCGATCTCGAACCACTCACCCAATGGCTTGGCGCAACGCCTCATGCCGACCTTGCCCAGCGGCAGCATGCGGCTGAAAAGACATTTCGCGAATTGGGCATTACGTTTGCAGTTTATGGTGATGCGTCGGCCGCAGAACGTATTATCCCCTTCGATATTATTCCGCGCGTTTTCACGGCCAGAGACTGGACACGGCTGAAGGCAGGGCTTGAACAGCGCGCGCGCGCGATTAATCTCTTCCTTGCGGATATTTATGGCGCGCAGCGGATACTAGCGGACGGGGTGATCCCTGCCGACCTTATTTTGACGTGTCCGCAATTCAGGCGCGAACTGGTCGGCTTGCGTCCTCCGCATGACGTTTGGGCGCATATTTCAGGCATCGATTTGGTGCGCACGTCGGAAGATGATTTCTGGGTTCTTGAGGACAATGTCCGGACACCTTCGGGTGTTTCGTATATGCTCGAAAACCGAGCGGCGATGATCCGGCTGTGCCCAGAATTGTTTCGGAGCTTTCGGGTGGCGGCAGTGGACAGTTACCCCGACCTTTTGTTGGAAATGTTGCGGAGCGTGGCACCGCCGCATGCTGCTGAAAACCCCGTTTGCGTTATTCTCACTCCAGGGCCGTTCAATTCGGCGTATTATGAGCATAGTTTTCTGGCCGATAGCATCGGTATTGAATTGGTCGAATCTGCCGATTTGATCGTTGAACGCGACAAAGTGTGGATGCGGACAATCACCGGACTGGTGCAGGTGGACGTTATTTATCGGCGAATTGATGATGATTATCTCGATCCCGAGGTTTTTCGCCCTGACACGATTCTCGGCGTTCGCGGGCTAATGCGCGCGTATCGGGCCGGAAATGTGACCATCGTCAATGCGCCCGGGACGGGCGTGGCCGACGACAAAGCGATTTACAGCTATATGCCCGAAATTGTTCGCTACTACACAGACGCCGATCCGCTTCTGCCGATCGTGCAGACGTGGCGTTGCCGCGAGCCTGCGTCGCTGCGCTATGTGCTGGATCACCTCTCGGAGTTGGTCGTGAAGCTTGTTGATGGCTCGGGGGGCTATGGTATGCTGGTTGGCCCCACGGCAACTTATGCTGAGATTGATGCCTTTAGGGCTGCGTTGGTCGCGGAGCCGCACCGCTATATCGCGCAACCGACGCTTGCACTCTCCACGGTGCCGACGTTGAATGCCACAACCCAAGCGCCACGCCATGTTGATTTTCGGCCCTTTGTGCTCAGCGGTCCTAAGGGAGTGGTAAATATGGTTCCTGGCGGCCTGACGCGCGTCGCGCTAAAGGAGGGATCGCTGATCGTCAATTCGAGCCAAGGCGGCGGCACGAAAGATAGCTTTGTGCTGCTCGACGGCGCGAGCGACTGATGCTGTCGCGAACGGCTGCTTCGCTGTATTGGATTGGGCGCTACGTTGAACGCGCTGATTTCACCGCGCGGCTCATCGCAGCGACAGTACGGCTCGATGCGCTCACCTCCCAGCCAGAGGGGGCAGCGGCGTGGGCCAGTGCGCTGACGGTGATCGATGCGCTCGACGATTATGAGGCGGAAGGGTTACCGAAGAATCAGCGTCACGCGGCCCCGTTCCTCGCGTGTTCAAAAACGCATCCCGGCTCAATATTCAACTGCATTGAAACCGCGCGGGGCAATGCACGTGCGGTGAGAACCGCGCTCTCGCGCGAGGCTTGGGGCGCGATCAATCATGCATGGCTGCTTTTTCAGGCGCACACTGACGACAGCGATATTCCCGCACTGTTGCAGCTGGTCGAACAGGTGCAAGCTGATATGCTTGGGTTTACCGGCGCGCTTGATCGGATGCTCCAACATCCATCCTCGATGTTCATTCATTTGGGCGCGGCAATTGAACGTGCCGATAACACTGCGCGCTTGATTGACGTCAAATATCACATCCTTTTGCCCGAGGGAGAACTGATTGGCGGCGTGATCGATCGTGACCAGTGGACGACTATTTTGCAGACGGTGTCCGCTGTTAACGCCTACCGCTATCTCTATAGCGGCGGATTAAACGCGACTGACGTGATCGAATTTCTTACGCTGCGTCGCGAATTGCCCCGTTCGCTCATTGCGTGTGCCAATGAGGTCGTAAATCAGTTGCAGGCCATTGCGCAGGTGACTGGGCATTTCGACCAAGCGGATTCACTCGCAATGACCCGACTTGCCAATTTGCGACGCCTTAAGGTCGGCCAAATTATTGGCGAGGGGCTGCACGAATATGTGGAAGATTTTATCGATCAAAATGCGACGCTGGCTGAGGCAATTTCTCGTCAGTTTCGTTTTATCTAACTATCAGTAATTTCGACTGAAGTCGGTGGAGGAGTGGACATGCGTGCGTTGGAACCCGTTTGGATTTGGCTGATGGCATGTGTTGCTCTCGCGGGCAGCGCGATGAGTCCGGCAATCGGAAACGCTCAGACGATTGCCGCCGATCAACCGCAACTGACCGCACGGGGCAATTTTGCGGTAGGGGTTCGGCGGTTAAGTTTTACACACCCAAATCAGCCCGATTTTGAGCGTATTGGCCTGACCGGTATTCCCAAGTCGGACAGGGTCATTGAGGTTGAAATTTGGTATCCCGTTGCGCGCGCAGCAGGGCTGACAGAGCAAATCATTTACACCATTCCAACCACCTCAAACCAGGCGATCTCGCCGGATAAACTGCCCGCGATGGTGACGTATTCAGGGCAAGCGGCGCGCAACGCTGAGCCAGTGCGCGGGCATCACTTCCCGCTCGTTATATTGTCGCATGGATTTACCAACGCCGCCGATGGGTTCAGCGCCCTTGCAGAGAATCTGGCGTCGAAGGGCTATGTTGTTGCTTCGATTGAGCATCGCGATCCTGACCCGTATTATGGGCGCGGTGCCAATATTGCGATCGGAAAAGTGATCTCGCGACGCACTGTTGATCAGCGTTTTATTATTGCGCAACTTACGTTGCAGGCGACCGCCGCAGACGCGCCATTGCGCGACGTCTACGACCCGGTCAATGTCGCGCTTATTGGTTATTCTATGGGCGGTTTTGGGGCAATTTCGTCCGCAGGGGCAGGGTTTAGCAAAGACTCACCAATCTATAAATCACCGCTTGGAAAGCTGATCGAACCCTATACCGAAGGCGGCATCGGCGAGCAGGACACCGCTTTACCGTCGCTGAAAGCGATGGTGTTGCTGGCACCGTGGGGAGGGGCGCAACCGTATCGTGCATGGTCACCAGCCGCGCTTGGCAATATCAAGGTACCAACCTTAGTGATCGATGGTGATCAAGACGACATCGCTGATTTCGCCGGTGGTGTGAAATATATTTATGACAATATGACGGGAAGCAATCGTTACTTGCTCGTTTACGAAAATGCGCGGCACAATATAGCGCTCAATGAAACCCCACCAGAGTTGGCCAAAATTTATCCCTATATTGAGCATTCGGAGGAGCCGGTGTGGCGTACTGATCGGATCTTGGCGATCAACATTCATTTTATCACCGCCTTTCTCGATGCACGATTGAAAGCCGATACCGCGCACGAAGCGTTTCTTCATGTGCCTACCGCCAAATCGAATGATGGCGTTTGGCCGCAAGCGCCTGACGCGAAATATAAGGGCGATCACTATCCTGACGGGCATGATGAAGGGGCAAAAGCCTGGCCCGGCTTTCAGCGCCGTTGGGCGCTAGGGCTAGAACTTTATCACGATGGTGGGAAGTAATTCGGCGGGTGTTCTCGCGGGCGCTTGTGAGTGTCCTGAAGCGCGCATAGAGTGATATTTAGCTTACGTTCTTGGAGACTCGCATGCAGACCCTGACACGCCCCGAAGGCACTGAACCGCAAGACCTTCATTTCAGCCGCCGCACACTGACGAAAGGCGCAACAACCATGTTTTTTGCCGGGTACGCCGTAGCGGCGCTCGCGGCGGATGCCAAGCCAATAACGACGTCTTCAGACGGTATTTTTGTTGAGGAAGCACACATCCCCAATGGATCGTCTTCACCGCTTCCCGCATATATTGCGCGTCCTCGCAAGCCGGGGCGGCATCCGGTCGTGATTGTGGTGAACGAGGTGTTCGGTATCCACGCATATATCAAAGACATTTGCCGTCGTCTCGCTCATCTTGGGTACGTGGCGGTGGCACCCGCATTTTTCTATCGCTCGCCGGTGGATTTGCCCGCGTCGACCGATTTCAAGATCATCATGGCCACGGTGAGTGAGGCGAGCGATGCGCAAGTGGATGCTGATGTGCACGCTGCGACCAATTGGATGAAGGCGCAGCCGTTCGCCAACGCACATAAAATTGGTATCACTGGCTTCTGCTGGGGCGGTGCAGTGGTTTGGCGCTCATGTATGGTCAATGCAGACATCAAGGCGGGTGTTGCCTGGTATGGCCATGTCGAGAAGCTCATCGCGCGTGCGGGTGAACTCCATGCTCCGGTGCTGGGGCTGTATGGCGCGCTTGATAAAGGGATTTCGCAAGAGAGTCTGGCGGACATGCGTGCGGCGGTCGCGAAGGCGGGCAAGCAGGCCGAGATCAAGGTATACCCTGACGCCGAGCACGGTTTTCATGCCGACTACCGACCAAGTTACAATGCCACCGATGCAGCGGATGGCTGGGCGCGGATGCTTGCACATTTCAAGATGCACGGCGTGGGGTGACATATCCCATTGGCAATGCAGAGCGCTCAATGAGGAGGGCGTTTATGTCTGGCGCGCGCAGCCAATTTTGCTGACTCAATCAAGCGCGATCGTCTGCCGATAGCCTAAGCCGGGCTCGTTCATAATCACGGTCAGGGAGGCGGGGTTTCCGTCAAGCTTCAACCGCAAGCCGCGCGCTCGTCTAAGTGATTGTCGCCAATGCTGTGCGGTATTTTTGACCATTTGCGGCATAGTGCGCCACATTAAGTCGATTTGCGACGATCTCTTCCGGTGACAGATCGCGCAAATAGCGTGCAGGACGGCCCGCCCAAAGCTGCCCAGCGGGGAGGCGCTTGCCGGGGGTCATCAAACCACCCGCCGCCAGCATACCGCCACGTTCTATCGTGCAGCCATTCATCACAATGGCGCCAAGCCCCACAAACCCTTCATCTTCGATCACACAGCCATGGATCATCGCCATATGACCGACCAGTACATCGTCGCCGATGAGTGTCGGATAACCACCGCGACCATCATAATCGGAGTCACAATGGACGACCGTGCCATCTTGAATATTCGACCGCGCGCCGATTTTAATTTCGTTCACATCGCCGCGCAGCACGCAATTAAACCAAATGCTGGCGTGTGCCTCCACGGTCACACGCCCAATGATTTGACACCCCGGCGCGATGAACGCCGTCTCGTGAATTTTCGGCATTACCCCTTCAAAGGGGATTAGGCTTACACTTTGCAACGCCAGGCCTTAGCGCTCGATGCAGACAGCGATGCCCATACCGCCGCCGATGCATAGCGTCGCCAACCCTTTTTTGGCATCGCGGCGGGCCATTTCATGGAGCAACGTGGTCAAGACGCGCGCGCCTGACGCGCCAATGGGATGGCCGATGGCGATGGCACCGCCGTTGACATTGACGATGTCGGGATTGAACCCGAGCGTTTTGCCAACGGCGAGCGCTTGGGCTGCAAAGGCTTCATTGGCTTCGATCAGGTCGAGATCGGCGACGGTCCAGCCTGCTTTTTTTAGCGCCGCTTCGACGGCTGGAATAGGGCCGATACCGAACATCACGGGGTCTACGCCTGCGACTGCCCAACTCGCGATGCGCCCCATGACCTTGCTGTTCCGCTTGGCGGCCTCGGCAGCACTCATCATGACCACAGCAGCGGCGCCATCATTGATGCCACTCGCATTTCCTGCGGTTACTGTTCCAGTCTTGTCGAAGGCAGGACGAAGGGCGCTGAGTGTCTCCAGCGTCGTCTGCGCACGGATGAACTCGTCATGTTCAATGACAATGTCGCCTTTGCGGCCCTTGATTGTGAAGGGGATGATTTCGTCTTTGAACTTGCCTGCCGCTTGGGCTGCGCCCGCATTGTGCTGCGAGCGAACAGCGAACGCGTCCTGGTCTTCGCGGCTAATTTGATAATCGCGGGCAATATTCTCAATGTGAA
>Ga0209583_10000156_pt1 | contig 22635 bp, 19 predicted proteins | sample Str014_FD_187201 | JGI IMG/M metagenome (GOLD analysis project Ga0209583, IMG submission 187201) | Freshwater sediment microbial communities in response to fracking from Pennsylvania, USA - Straight Creek_MetaG_SC_2014 (SPAdes) (version 2) | ecosystem: Environmental > Aquatic > Freshwater >... | reverse complement strand
TTCTCATTTTCCAACGTAAAATTATCGCGGGCCTGACGGCCGGTTCTGTGAAGGGTTAATCATGGCGAATATTTCGATCAAGAATGTCACCAAGTCATTCGGCGCAGTCAACGTCATCAAAGGCGTTGATCTCGAAATCAAGTCTGGCGAGTTCATGGTGTTCGTGGGCCCGTCGGGCTGCGGCAAATCCACCATGCTGCGCCTGATCGCAGGTTTGGAAGACATCACGTCGGGCACGATCGCCTTTGATGGCAAAGTGGTGAATGCGCTTGCACCTTCCAATCGCGGCATTGCGATGGTGTTCCAATCCTATGCGCTTTATCCGCATATGACTGTATACCAAAACATGGCTTTCGGTATCAAATTGGGCGGTGCGACCAAAGAAGATGTTGAAAAGCGCGTGAAAGCCGCAGGCGACATGCTGCAACTCACGCCTTATCTTGACCGATTGCCGAAGCAACTTTCGGGCGGCCAGCGGCAGCGCGTGGCTATCGGGCGCGCCATTGTGCGCGATCCGAAGGTGTTCCTGTTCGATGAGCCACTTTCGAATTTGGATGCAGCCTTGCGCGTGGCCACGCGATTGGAAATTGCCAAGCTGCATCACTCCATGAACAGTGTCACCATGATCTACGTCACGCATGATCAAGTGGAAGCCATGACCTTGGCTGATCGCATTTGCGTTTTGAAGGATGGATTGATCGAGCAGGTGGGAACACCACTTGAACTTTATGAAAAACCGACCAATCTTTTTGTGGCAGGCTTCATCGGTTCGCCCAAAATGAATTTCCTCAACGGTAAGTTTGCGGAACCCTATAAGGCCAACACCATTGGCGTGCGCGCCGAACATTTGGAATTTGTCTCCAAGGGTGGCTGGACTGGAAAAGTAATCCACGCCGAAAAGATGGGTTCTGACACCTATTCCTTTGTGGACATGGGAACCGCCGAGCCGATCATTATTCGTGAAACCGGCACATCGCGCCATGATGTGGATTCCAAAGTGAATGTGGCTCCCCTCAAAGACCAGGTTCACCGATTCAATGTTGAAGGCAAAGCAATCTAATTCGAGTGAGGCAGATATGACGATCAATGTTCTCATCTGGCATGAACATCGCCACGAGCAAACCAACAAACTGGTGCAATCACTTTATCCAAAGGGTATGGATGGCGCGCTAAAGAACGGCTTTGCGGGCCACAAGGAATTCAAGGTTGATACAGCCCGGTTGGACGATGATGAGGAACACGGCCTCAGCCAAAAGCGCCTCAATGAAACCGATGTGCTCATCTGGTGGGCCCATATGGCCCATGGCGAAGTGAAGGATGCAATTGTCGAGCGCGTGGCCAAGCGCGTGCATGAAGGCATGGGATTGATCGTTCTGCACTCCGGCCATTATTCCAAAATCTTCAAGCGCCTGATGGGAACCCCCTGTTCGCTGAAATGGCGCGAGGCGGGCGAGAATGAGCGGGTTTGGATCATCAACCCCAATCACCCGATTGCCGAAGGCCTGCCGGAGCAGATTTTCATTGAGCATGAAGAAATGTATGGCGAACCTTTCTCGATTCCTGAGCCGCTGGAAACCGTGATGATCTCTTGGTTTGAGGGTGGGGAAGTGTTCCGCTCAGGCGTTACCTATCGCCGTGGTGCCGGCAATATTTTCTATTTCCGCCCCGGTCATGAGGCCTATCCCACGTATCACAACAAGCAGGTTTTGCAGGTGATCCGCAACGCCGCAAAATGGGCCTATAATCCAGCCAAGGCCTGGAAGGGCATTCATGCCGCGCCAAATGTGCCGGCAGATAAAGCCCCAGTGCCGCTGGAAATCAAAGGCCCGCGCCTTCACGCCGATGGCGAAGAAGGGTACAAGTAATTTAGAATATCGGCACTCGCCCTTCTCCCTTCGGGAGAAGGTGGCCGAAGGCCGGATGAGGGCCTCGACGCGAGGGTAATATCAAAATTTGGACTCGCGTTAAGACCCTCATCCGTCCTGTCGGGCACCTTCCCCCAATGGGGGAAGGGCATATAATTTGAATTTGCAAAATTGGAGTATGATAGATGTCCAAAAAAATCCGCCTTCTTGTTTTAGGCACAGGCGGCATGGCCTCGTCTCACATCAAGCATTTCCAAATGGATCCGCGCGTTGAAGTCACCGGCTGTTCTGATATTGATTTGCCTCGCGCCAAAAAATTCGCCGATGAGCATAAAATTCCACACGCCTTTGGCAGCTTGGATGATGCAATCAAATGGGGTGAATTTGATGCCGCCACCAATGTCACACCCGATGCAATCCATCACCCCACCACGATGAAATTGCTGGTCGCCAAAAAGCACGTGCTCTGCGAAAAGCCGCTGGCCGAGAATTTCAAACTCGCTGATGAAATGGCCACGACTGCCGAGAAGGCTGGCGTGATCAATATGGTCAACCTCACCTATCGTGCTGTGGCAGGCTTGCAAAAAGCCAAACAGATTATTGCGTCTGGCGAAATCGGCGATGTGCGCCATGTCGAAGCCAGCTACCGTCAAAGCTGGCTCGTCGGCAATCAATGGGGCGCATGGGATAAGTTGCCCATGTGGCTGTGGCGCTTGTCGGAAAAGCATGGCTCTAAGGGCGTGTTGGGTGACGTTGGCATTCACATTCTGGATTTCACAACTTATGCCATCGGCATGATGCCAACCAGTTTGCAGGCGCGGTTGAAGACGTTCCACAAAGCCCCCGGCGATAAAATCGGCGACTATGTTTTGGACGCCAATGATTCAGCCTCCATGATCGTCGAATTTGAAAATGGCGCACAAGGCGTCATCCACGCCAGCCGCTTTTTCACCGGCTATGGCAACACATTAAAGCTTCACGTTTTTGGCACCAAAGGCGCATTGGAAATCCAAAACGATCACGACCTGACCACGCTGCGCGTATGCAGCGGCGAAGATGTCCACACCCAAGCCTGGCGCGACATCGTGCGCACTGAAGCTGAACCCGCAAACTATAAAAAATTCATTGATGCGATTGTAGCAGGCAAAAATGGCGATCCGTCTTTCCGGAGAGCGGCCGATCTGCAGAAAATCCTAGATGCGTGCTTCACAGCTGAAGCCAGCAAGGCCGTGAAGCTATAAGTCCTCGCCCGCAAGCGGGCGAGGACGTTTAATCGCCTTCTCGCGTTTGTTCTTACAAATGGGAGAAGGTGGCCGAAGGCCGGATGAGGGCGCTTTGCGACCGTGCCTAGAGCGTGATCAATTTAGGTTGAACCAATATCCCAATACGTCGTCATTCCCGCGAAGACGGGAGACTGTGTTTTCTTTGATCCAAAACGCAGATGCCCGCCTTCGCGGGAATGACGATTTGAGGATAGAAGATCAATCAAAAATTGATCAGCGTCTAGTACCCAAACTTCTTGTGCAATGCTTCGACTTTCGCACTGACAGCATCACCGGGCGTGGCTATCTTATCGAAGCCAGTCATCACATCACCAACAAATACATCCCAACCTTTGACATACTGAGTATAAACGACTTTGCCAACTTTGGAAAACTTGCGGCATTCTGCATCGCCACCATTTTTTGTTTTATCGCTGACATGAAAGTGCCGCTCCGTGCACATCTCGTTCCCGTCAATTTTCCACGTCCCGTCGATGAAGCCCTCGTGGCCCTTCATGATGTCAACACCAGACAATGTTCCATCCGTATTGAAATAAACAATCGGTGTTGGTTGAAAGGTAAAGGTCTTGTCGACATAGATGGCTTTCACTTCTTCGGCAGAAAGCGCCACTGCGTCCTTAGGCACTTTTCCTTTGTTCTTCGCCTCTGCCTGTGCATTCATGAGCAAAGGAATTGTCAGCGAAACCAAACCAATCTTTAAAAATGAATTTAACATTGAACGTCTCTCCGATTAAGATCCCCTGCCAGACGCTACCTTGAATTGCAATGGACAGGCAAGAGGGGTTAATCACGTCCCCTTCACCCGCAACCGATACCCATGCAACAGCGGCTCCGTATATCCATTCGGCTGCTCAACACCCTTAAACACCAAATCACACGCCGCTTGAAACGCTAGTGACTTCTCAAAATCGGGTGACATCGGCTTGTACGAAACGTCCCCAACATTCTGCCCATCCACCACCACGGCCATGCGCTTCAACGTATCCAACACCTGCGCCTTGGAACACACGCCATGCTTCAACCAATTCGCCATGTGCTGCGAGGAAATGCGCAAGGTGGCGCGGTCTTCCATCAGGCCCACGTTGTTGATGTCTGGCACTTTGGAGCAACCCACACCTTGCTCCACCCAGCGCACCACATAGCCGAGCAGGCCTTGGGCATTATTATCGAGTTCCTTCTGTATATCTTCAGCGCTCCAATTGGGCCGCGTGACCACGGGCACTGACAGAATATCATCAAGCTTCGCTAGCGCGCGCTTGGCAAGCTCCGTCTGTACTTCAGCAACATTCACGCGGTGATAATGCGTGGCATGCAATGTCGCCGCCGTGGGAGAAGGTACCCAGGCGGTGTTGGCACCTGCCTTGGGATGTGCGATCTTCTGCGCCAACATATCCGCCATTTTGTCGGGCATGGCCCACATGCCCTTGCCGATCTGCGCATGTCCGGGCAGACCGAGCTTCAAGCCCTTGTCCACGTTCCAGTTCTCATAGGCCGCAATCCAGGTGGCTTGCTTCATGTCGCCCTTGCGCACCATGGGGCCAAGCTCCATCGACGTATGAATCTCATCTCCCGTGCGATCGAGGAACCCGGTATTGATAAACACAATGCGATCTTTGGCAGCGCGGATGCATTCTTTGAGGTTCACCGTGGTGCGGCGCTCTTCATCCATAATACCAATTTTCAGCGTGTTGGGTTTCATGCCCAGTGCGGATTCTACCCGGGCAAACAAATCCACTGCGAAGGCCACTTCCTCCGGCCCATGCATTTTCGGCTTCACGATATAAACCGAACCAGCACGAGAATTCTTTTTACTCTTGAGGTCATGCAAAGCGCACAGAGCCGTGATCATGCAATCCATAATACCTTCTGGAATCTCATGGCCATCGGAAAGCGTGATTGCCGGATTGGTCATCAAATGCCCAACATTGCGGATGAGCATCAGCGAGCGCCCATGCAATGTAAACGGCCTGCCATTTCGGTCCGTATACTGACGATCGTCATTGAGCTTGCGCGTAAAACTCTTGCCACTCTTGTTGACTTCCTCAGCAAGATCACCCTTCATCAGCCCCAGCCAATTGCGATAGACCAGAACCTTATCTTCAGCATCCACAGCGGCAACCGAATCTTCGCAGTCCATAATTGTTGACAGAGCAGATTCGAGAATAACGTCCGCCAGCCCTTCATCTGACAGTTTCACTTCTATGTGCAAACCATTGTTAACAAACAACAATGAACTATCGCCTTGCCCAACCCACTGCGCGTCTTTGGCGAATTCTATTTTGCCCTTTGCGCGTATATCAGCCCAGCTTCCGGCCTTAAGGGGAATGGCTTCATCCAAAAAATCTGCGGCCCAAGCGATGACAGCGGCCCCGCGTGATGGATCATAGGCGCCCTTGTTGCTGCCAACCGAAATGGCGTCCGTTCCATAGAGCGCATCATAGAGCGAACCCCAGCGTGCGTTGGCGGCATTCAAAGCAAAGCGCGCATTATTGACCGGCACCACCAATTGCGGCCCGGCAAGCATGGCGATTTCCGCATCCACATTCTGCGTACTCACCGCAAAGTCAGCGCCTTCTTCAACCAGATACCCAATCGACTTCAAGAAGGCGCGATATTCAGCCGCATCAAACTTCTGTTGATGGGCCTTGTTCCATGCATCGATCTTGGCCTGCATCTCATCGCGGACCTTGAGCAGCGCACGGTTGCGTGGGGCAAGCGCTTCTGCAATCGCTTTGAATGCCGCCCAGAACGCCTCAGCCTCAAGCCCCGTGCCGGGCAGGGCTTCGGTATCAATAAAATGTTTCAGTCTGTGGTCAATCTTCATGGTGTCCCTCTTGCGCCCTTGATAGATAATTCCGGGGCGGATGAGAAGGGTTCAGACGAAAGCGCCAAAGCGCTCCTTCGCAATGCGCAAAGTTTCCGCCATCGGGCGTTTCCACCAGTTCTGGGTTGAGAAGATTTCGACTTCGACGAGGCCGGAATAACCAGCCGCTTCGACCATTGCGCGCAGGGCAGGAATATCAATCACACCATCGCCCATCATGCCGCGATTATTGAGAACGTCCCCCACCGGAACCAACCAGTCACTGACATGGAAGCCAGCAATGCGGCCCGTTGCGCGGGCAATGTCGCGCGCCACAAAAGCGTCCCACCAGAGATGATAGACATCAATCAGCATGCCGAGATGTGGGTCACCCAGTTGATCACAAATGTCGAGCGCCTGCGCCAGTGACGTGACACAGCTCCGATCTGCCGCATAGACGGGATGCAAAGGCTCCAGTGCCAGGTTCACACCCAACGCGCGCGCAAGGGGCAGGAGTTGCCCAATGCCATCGATGACTTGCGCGCGTGCGTCGCTCAGGTCTTTACCAGTACCAACCACCAAGGCAAAATTCTCGGCACCCAGCTGTGCGGCTTCATGCAAAGCTACAGCATTTTCAGCAATATTTGCTCTGCGTTGAATCATAGTATCCGCCGGAAAATAAGTGCTTCGGCAATAGCCCGTGACTTTCAATCCCGCATCGCGGATGTGTTTTGTGATAGCCTTGATGTCTTGACCATCAACTTCGCGCCGCCATAACGCCAGCCCGCCAAAGCCGGCGCGGGCGATTTCATCAATCACCTCATGCACGGGCGCTTGAAAGCCAAGCGTCGCCGTGTTGATAGCGCAGAGTTCAGGATGGTCCTTAAGATCGCGCATTAGAAGCCGTGCATCGCGAGAAAATGCTTCATCCGCTTTACGGCAAGGTCTGGCTTAAGCAGCAGCCCTGCTTGTTCTGCCAGCGTGAACACTTCAACGAAATAACCCAGAGGCCGCGCCGATTGCGCACCGGCAATCATGGTGAAATGATTTTGAAAGCCATTGAGCCAAGCGAGAAAGACAATACCCGTCTTGTAATATTGCGTCGGCGCGGAAAAAATCAACCGCGACAGGGGCACTGTGGGGGCCAAGAGCGCATGAAACTTCGTCGTGTTCCCCGCTGCAAGTGCTGCCAGCGCCTGTGACGCCGCAGGCGCAATCGCATCAAAAATGCCCAACAAGGCATGCGAATGGCCCTGCGCATCGCCCACAATCAAATCGGCATAATTGAAATCATCGCCCGTATACATTTCGACAGACGCGGGCAATGCGCGGCGCATCGAAATTTCTTTGTCAGCATCGAGCAGAGAAATCTTTATGCCATCGACCTTGCTGACATTGGCATTGATCATGGCGAGGCATGTTTCCATGTTCATCATGAAACTGTTGCCGCCCCAATAACCTGCAAGGGCAGGGTCAAACATCGGCCCCAACCAATGCAGAATCACGGGGTGATCCGCCTGCGAAAGAACGTGGGAATAGACCTTGATATAATCATCGGGTGATTTTGCCATACGCACCAAAGCGCGGCTGGCCATCAGAATAATGCGCCCACCCAGCTTCTGAATGGCTTCGAGCTGCAGGTCATAGGCGCGGATCACGTCATCAAGACTCCGCACTTGCGCCAGATCCAGATGATCAGTGCCGCAGCCGGAGTATATTTTATGCTGATCTTCACCCGCATCTGCCAGAGAGTGCCGGATCAATTCCAGCGCATCATCCCAAGACAAGCCCATGCCGCGTTGCGATGTGTCCATCGCCTCAGCAATGCCAAAACCCTGTTTCAATAAATAGCGGCGATAGGCGAGCGTGGCTTTCCAATCGATGCTCCCCAGCGCCAAAGGATCAGCCACCACATGCGCTGCCGCAAAGGCCACGCGGTTGAAGGCGTGTTTGGGTTTGATCACTTTCAAAGGTGCTGTGGTCAGCTTGAAATCAATCAACTTGCCGCGTGCATTGGGTAAAGCGATTTTCATATCAATACCTCACCGACAAAAGCCCGCCATCGGCCTGAATGATTTGGCCAGTTGTATACGGCAGCAACCCCGTCGCTAAAGTCATCACAATACGACCCACTTCTTGCGGCTTGCCAAAGCGCTTGATCACCGTGAGTCCATTGTCGATCAGCGCGTCATACTTGGTCTTGGAAGGTGCCACCATGTCGGTATCGATAAAGCCCGGTTGAATTTCATAGACGCCAATATCCTCATCCGAAAGCCGCGCCGCAAAAAGTTTTGACATCATCGAGGCGCCTGCTTTCGAAATGCAATATTCGCCTCGAGCAATCGAGACAGCGATGGCATTGGCAGAAGTGATGGTGATGATCGAACGATGGCAAGGCGTCACCGTATCGCGGACGCGACGCGCAAAAGCCTGCGTGAAAAAAAATGTACCGCGCGTATTGATATTGAGACAATGATCAAAACTATCGGGGGATACATCCAAAAGATCCCCACGTGTTTTTACCGAAACCCCGGCGTTGTTGACCAGTGTCGTGAGTGGTCCAAGCATCTGGTGGGTTTGATCGAGGATCGTTCCATGTGATGAAAGATCGGCAATATCGCACGCCAAGGCGATGCTCTTGACGCCCTTGGATTGAATTTCTGACACCGTTTCTTTCAATGCAGGGGTCAATTCCAAATCTACCGCAGCAACGTCAAAACCTTCTTCCGCCAAAGCCAGCGCAATGGCTTTTCCCATGCCGCGCTGTGCGCCAGTGACGACAGCTACACCCATCATGCTCCTCCCTCAATGCAAACCAGCCGCAAGATCGTATCGGTATTAAATGCCAAACGCTTCTTCCTCGCGATCGGTGTCAACAGCTTGCGGCCATAGACAATCTCACCCGTAAATCGATTGTTCAAATAATAATAGCTCACACTGGCCAAAGTGATCAGAACTTGCACAGGGTCAAGTCCCGCACGAAAAACGCCAGACTTTTCCCCGCGTTCGAGCAGCGTTGCCATCCGGTCAACAAAGCTTTTGTTGATCGCGCGCAACCGCCGTGAAGCTTTGAGATGTCGCGCCTTGTGCAGGTTTTCAGAATTGACCAAAGTGATGAATTCAGGATGCGCCACAAAATAATGCCATGTGAATGCCACCAGCTTCTTCATGCCGGAAATCGGGGCAATCTTGTCGATCTCCAGCGCCTCTTCAGCGAGGCGGAAATCGGCATAAGCTTGTTCAATCACGATTCGGAACAGTTCGTCCTTGTTGCCGAAATAATGATACATCATGCGCTTTTGCACACGCGCCCGGCTTGAAATCACATCAACCCGAGCACCGCCCAGACCTTTGAGCGCAAATTCCTCCGTCGCCGCTTTCAGGATGCGGATTTTGGTTTTTTCGGGGTTGCGGGTCTGTTTCATGGGCATTGATAAGTGGTGCTTGAAATAACTATATAGTTATTTATGATAGGCTAAGAAGAGGCAGGTTGGCAAGCATGTATGATTATATTATCATTGGCGGCGGTTCGGCAGGATGTGTACTGGCGGCGCGCCTTTCAGAAATGGCGGATGTGAAAGTCCTACTGCTCGAAGCTGGCCCGCGCGACACTGATCCTTACATCCACATGCCCGTGGGCTTTTTCAAAATGACCAGTGGACCACTGACCTGGGGTTATGAGACGGCACCTTTAAAACACGCCAACAACCGCATCACAGCCTATCCGCAAGCGCGTGTGCTGGGTGGGGGGTCATCGATCAATGCTGAAATCTATACGCGTGGTTGCGCCGAAGATTATGATGGCTGGGCCAATGAGCTGGGCTGCAAAGGCTGGAGCGCCAGGGACTTGCAGCCTTATTTTGTGAAATCCGAAGGCAATTCGCGCTTGGGCGGCCCAGATCACGGGATCGATGGCCCACTCGGCGTTTCCGATAATGGTGCCCCCAATAAAGTTTCGCTCGCCTATGTGCAGGGCTGCATGGAATTGGGCATGCCCTATAACTCTGATTTCAATTCCGGCAAACAAGAGGGCGCGGGCCTTTATCAAACCACCACCAGGAACGGCAGGCGTTGCAGCGCCGCCGTAGGTTATTTGAAGCCCGCCCTGAAGCGCAAGAATTTGGAGCTGCGCACAGGGATCACAGTGCTGCGCATTGTCGTCGAGAAAGGCAAAGCCACGGGCGTTGAGGTCATTGAAAATGGCGCGGCGAAAATCTTGACTGCCACAAGCGAAGTGATCTTGACGGCTGGCGCGATTGGGTCCCCGAAATTGCTGATGCTCTCCGGCATTGGTCCCGCAGCACACCTGCTTGAGCGAGAAGTGAAAGTTGTGCATGATCTCAAAGGTGTGGGCCAGAATTTCCATGATCATTTCTCAACGGACGTCGCCTGGGTTCTCAATGGCCCCCATGCCTATGACAAATATAAAAAGCCGCATTGGATGCTCTGGGCCGGTTTGCAATATGCAATGTTTAAAACAGGCCCCGTGGCTTCAAATATCGTTGAAGCAGGCGCTTTCTGGTGGGGCAACCGCAAGGATAAGACGCCGGATTTGCAGTTTCATTTTGTAGCAGGCGCAGGCGTTGAGAAGGCCGGGGACACGTTGCCCGGTGGTAATGGCGCATCCTGCAATTCCTATTTCACCAGACCGCGTTCACGCGGCGCGGTAACGCTGCGCTCCAACAACCCCAAAGACGCGCCCATCGTTGATCCCAATTCATTCGCTGAACCCTATGATTTGGAACGTCATATCGAGGCGATCAAGATCAGCCAGGAAGTGGGCCACACAAAATCGATGAAACGTTATGTGAGCGCCGAGCATCTTCCCGGCGAGAATTGCAAAACCAAACAGGACTATATTGAATTATCGCGGGCCACGGCGCGTTCATCTTATCATCCTGTGGGCACTTGCAAGATGGGCGTTGATGATATGGCGGTTGTTGATCTGGCGATGCGTGTGCACGGCATTGAACGCCTGCGTATTTGTGACTCCTCAACCATGCCCCGCGTCGTGTCGTCCAACACCAATGCGCCAACCATTGCCATGGCCGAAAAAGCCGCTGATCTGATCCGGGGGAACAGATGATGCCTAAAATCGTCTCTGCCGCAGAAGCCGTCTCTCACATCAGGGATGGCGTCGTTGTCGCCGTCAATTCATCTTCTGGCCTTGGCTGCCCTGATGCCACACTTAAAGCCTTGGGCGAGCGCTTCGCGAAACAGCAAAGTCCGCGTGGCCTCACGATGATCCATCCGATCGCGGCGGGTGATATGTGGGGCATCAAAGGCATCGAACATTTGGCCCAGCACAAGGGCCAAATTGCGCGTGTTATCGCCGGTTCCTATCCATCAGGTCCCTCATCATCAGAGCCACCGCATATCTGGCAGCGGATTATTGCCAACGAAATCCCCTGTTACAATGTGCCCTCTGGAATTGTGTTTGACATGCTGCGCGAAGCCGCCGCCAAGCGCCCCGGCACTTTGACAAAAGTGGGTATGGATACATTTGTCGATCCGGGCCAACAGGGCTGCGCGATGAATGCGCTGGCCGCAGCGTCGCCAATTGTGAAGAAGGTCAAATTCGAAGGCGATGAGTGGCTTTATTTCCCCGCTATCACTCCCCATGTCGGCATCATCCGCGCTTCCACGTCAGACCAGCGTGGCAACTTATCGTTCGAAAATGAAGGGGCTTATCTCGGTGCGATGGAAATTGCACTGGCCGCCCATAATAATGGCGGCATTGTTATCGCGCAAGTAAAACGCATTGTGGAAAACGAGACGATCAAGACCCATGATGTCCGCGTGCCCGGAATTCTGATCGATTACATCGTCGAAGCGCCAGACCAATGGCAGACCACGCAAACCCGTTATGATCCCGCGATCAGCGGTGAAGAGCTAAAGCCTCTCAACTCATTTGCGCTGATGGAGTTCGGCACAGGCAAAGTGATTGCGCGCCGCGTGGCGCAGGAATTGCAAGCGGGTTGGGCGGTGAATCTTGGCTTTGGCGTTTCCGCTAATGTGCCGCGCATTTTGCTGGAAGAGGGCCAGCACGGCCAAGTCACCTGGGTGATTGAACAGGGGGCCGTGGGCGGCATTCCCCTGTTGGATTTCCAATTCGGCTGCTCATCCAACGCGGAAGCCATTGTGCCATCGCCCCAGCAGTTTACCTATTTTCAAGCCGGCGGGTTTGATTGTTCGCTGCTCTCATTCCTGCAAATTGATCAATGGGGCAGTGTCAATGTCCACATGCTGGGGGCCAGGCGTCATGTGACCGCAGGGGCGGGCGGCTTTGTCGATATTACGGCGCGCGCCAAAAGAATTATCTATTCTGGATTTTTCAATGCAGGCGCCAAGATGGATATTGTTGACGGAAAGTTGCGCATCGAAAAAGAGGGCAAAATCAGGAAGCTGGTCAAAGCCTGCGAGCAAATCACTTTCTCTGGCCCGCGCGGCGTCGCTCAGGGGCAGGATGTCACTTACATTACCGAGCGCTGCGTGATGAAGCTCACACCAGAGGGCGTCCTTCTCACTGAAATCGCACCGGGCGTGAATTTGCAGGAGAATATTTTGGACCAAAGCGAATTCCCGCTGGCGATCTCGCCGCGCCTCAAGCCCATGGCTGCAAATTTGTTTGCAACTGCCAAACTCGGAGGCGTAATCCATGCTTGAAACTGGCGATCCAAGGGTATTGCTCAACACAGAAGGCCCCTTGGCCATCATCACTTTGGCCCGGCCTGAGAAACTGAACGCCCTCGACAAGATGATGATCTTGGCACTGGAACGTGCGGCCCACATGATTGATGCCGATCAAACCATAAAAGTCACGATCATCACTGGCCAAGGCGATAGAGCTTTTTGTGCAGGTGGGGATATTGCCGCATGGTCTGCCGAAGCGCCGGAGGCTTTCGGTCTACAATGGGTGCGCCTCGGCCACCGGGCGTTTGATGCGCTGGCGCGGCTGCGCCAGCCCCTGATCGCAGCACTGAATGGTTCCGCCATGGGCGGCGGATTCGAATTGGCGGCCTGTGCCGATTTTCGCATTGCCGAAGATCATGTCAAATTCAGTTTGCCAGAAACTGGTCTGGGCATCATCCCCGGCTGGTCGGGAACCCAGCGTGCCGTCAACCGTTTTGGCGCACAAGTGATCCGTCGCATGTCACTGGCGGGTGAGGTGTTGGACGCGCATCAGGCCCGTGATCTCGGTCTCGCCGATAAAACCGTCGCCAAGGGTGAAAGTCTGAACGCTGCAAAAGCCTTGGCGCAGGCCATCGCGGCACGATCAGCGCTTGCCACAGCCGCGGCAAAACTCATGATCAACGCCGCGGAAGGCGAAGATGCCCCTCGCGCTATTGAGGCTTTGGGTGGTATAGCCGCCGCCCACAGCGCAGAATTGAAAGCCGGCATTGCAGCATTTAAATCCAAAAAGAAAAATTGAACTCGTCATCTTCGATTGTGATGGCGTGTTGGTGGATAGTGAATTGCTCAGCGCGCAAATGGTAATCGAGGTTCTCGCAGAAATCGGCGTCATTGTTGATCTGCCCTTTGTCTATCAGAATTTTGTGGGCCACAGCTTCACCACCGTTGCCGCAAGTTATGCGCATGAACATGGCCGCAACGTACCCAGCGATTTTGTGGAGGAATACCGCCGTCGCCTGTTGGAAAGCTTCGAGGGCAGGCTAAAGCCGATGGCTGGCATTGAAGCTGTTCTGGCAGATTTAACCGTACCAACATGCGTGGCAACCGGTTCAAGCCCTACACGCGTCGCAAAATCCTTGGACGTCACAGGATTGGCGCATCACTTCAGCGGAAATGTTTTCAGCACAAACCTGGTTGGGCGCGGCAAACCACACCCAGACATTTTCTTTTACGCCGCCAAAGCCATGGGCGTTGACCCGCAAGCCTGTTTGGTGATTGAAGACAGCACGGCAGGCGTGAATGGTGCCAAAACAGCGGACATGACAACCTGGCACTTTACTGGCGGCGTTCACTTTAACCATGGCTATCAGCATGTCACACCACCCCCGTTGGTAGATCGTAAATTTGATCGTATGAGTAAATTCTTCGATGCAGCGCCAGAGCTGAGGCGCAAGAGTGAAAGTTGAACGGCCACCATGGTGCGAAATGTTGAGCAAGAGAATGCGCGCCTAGACGAGGCCGCCCGGGCAGGCTGGCTTTATTATATCGCGGGCAACACGCAGGATGAGATTGCGCGCAAACTGGGTGTTTCGCGGCAGACAGCTCAAAGGCTCGTCTCGCTTTCGATCACCGAGAAGCTCATCAAGGTAAGGCTCGATCATCCCATCGCCAATTGCCTCGAACTGTCTGAACGCCTCAAACAGAAATACGAAATCAGTTTTTGCGAGGTGGTACCGAGCGATCCGGATTCGGACTCTTCAACATTAGGTGTGGCGCAAACGGCTGCCGCTGAGTTGGAGCGATACTTTATCTCGCAACATCCTGTTGTGGTGGCCATGGGCACGGGCCGTATGTTGCGCGCCATGGTCGATCAATTGACACCAATGGATTGCCCGCAGCACAAGATCGTATCGCTCGTCGGCAACATTGCATCGGATGGATCAGCCTCGCTTTACGATGTGGTGAGCCGCGTAGCTGATGCAGTGCGCGCGCCGCATTATCCCATGCCCCTGCCTGTCATCGCAACAACAGTGGCCGACAAGGCTTTGCTGCTCAGCCAAAAACCCGTGCGTAACGTCGTGGAATTGGCCAAGCAGGCGGATGTCACATTTGTCGGCGTGGGCACGATGGGCGATGATGCCGCCTTGGTCCGTGATGGTTTCGTCAAGCCCGATGAAATGCGCGCTTTGGTCAAAGCGGGCGCGGCAGGCGAAATCATCGGCTGGGCCTATGATGACAAAGGCCAGCTGATTGATGGCTATACCAACGACCGTTGTGTGAGTGTTCCGCTCGATCAACCTGCAAAGCGAAAAGTGCTCGGCTTGGCCATGGCGATTCCGCGTTTACGCGCCATTAAAGGTGCTTTGGTTGGCAAATTGATCAACGGATTGATCACCAACGAAGCCATGGCAGGGCTTTTGCTAAAATAAAGAGCAAAAGCTCATATTGATAATTACTATATAAAATCAGTACCTTAAACAGGCAGTGCAAATGCAATATTGCACTGCAATGACGAATTGCCATTGACTCTTTACCCTATGCGTTGTGACTTATTCCCACTTCACGGGCAAATGCTCGGAAGGCTCATGGGAGGATTTAATGAATATTGCTTTAAAGGGCACGATTGCTGCCTTTGCTTTTGCCGCTATGGCAGGCACGGCTTTGGCCGCTGATACCACGCTGACCATCGCCACCGTGAACAACGGCGACATGGTTCGTATGCAAAAATACACCGATGATTTCACCGCTGCAAACCCCGGCATCAAGCTGAACTGGGTCACTTTGGAAGAAAATGATCTTCGTCAAAAAGTAACAAAAGACATTTCAACCAAGGGCGGCCAATATGACGTGCTGACCATTGGTATGTATGAAACCCCAATCTGGGGCAAAAAGGGCTGGCTCGTTCCACTCGCTGGCCTTGATGATCCAAAAGACATTTTGCCAGCTGTTTCAGGCGGTCTTTCTTATGATGGCAAGCTCTATGCAGCGCCATTCTACGGTGAATCGTCTTTCGTGATGTACCGCAAAGACCTAATGGCAAAAGCTGGCCTCACAATGTCAGACAAGCCAACATGGACAGAAATCATTACTGCAGCTGATAAGATGACTGATCGTGCCAATGGCATCAACGGCATCTGCCTCCGCGGCAAAGCTGGTTGGGGCGAAAACATGGCATTCCTCGGAACCATGGCAAACTCCTTCGGCGCACGGTGGTTTGACGAAAAGTGGCATCCACAATTTGATACGCCAGAATGGAAGACAGCGATCACCACTTATTTGAAGGTGATGAAGGATGACGGTCCAGAAGGTGCCTCAGGCAACGGCTTCTCTGAAAACCTTGCTCTGTTCCAATCCGGCAAATGCGGCATGTGGGCAGATGCGACAGCAGCTGGTTCGTTCGTAATTGATGCTAAGGCATCCAAGAACGCAGCTGATGTTGGCTTCACCATTGCTCCAGACGCAGGCTTTGGCAAACGCGCCAATTGGCTCTGGGCTTGGGCTCTTGCAATTCCAGCAGGTTCCACAAAAGTTGACGCTGCTCAAAAGTTCATCGGCTGGGCAACGTCTAAGCACTACGGCGAATTGATTGCCGCCAAAGAAGGCTGGGCGAATGTTCCTCCAGGCACACGTACATCGCTGTACGCGAACCCAGAATATCAGAAGGTGCCATTTGCTGCGATGACTCTTGCATCAATGAACGCCGCTGATCCAATGCACCCAACTGCAAAGCCAGTTCCATATCAAGGCATTCAGTTTGTTGCTATTCCTGAGTTTGCCGGTATCGGCACGAAGGTTGGTGAAATATTCTCAAGCGCGCTCGCAGGCCAAATGAGCGCAGATGATGCACTCAAAGCGGCTCAAGATTATACAACTGCTGAAATGACCAAGGCTGGTTACATCAAGTAAGAGACAACATCGGCCCTCTCCGCCGCGAAAGCGGAGAGGGCCATTTCAATCACAAGAAAGAGCCTTCATCCGCCCTTCGGGCACCTCCTCCCATGCCCGCGAAGGCACGGGTGAAGGCCAATATAATTGCCTGCTCCCGTGCGCTTTCGCATCGAAGAAGGTGCCGGAAGGTCGGATGAGCGCTATTTTGAATGTAGTAGCAATTGCTCTAAGCGAAGCGGGCGCTCCAAAAACATGGCCACAAAACAAGCACAAGCAATCGGCAAATGGGCGCTAGCTCCATCACTTGTGGTGCTGTCTGGCTGGGCTTTTATCCCTCTCGTCCTCACCATCTATTTTGCCTTCCTCCGCTATAATTTGCAGGACCCCGACAACACAAGTTGGTTTGGCGTTTCGAATTTCTATTATTTCATGACGGATCCCTATTTCACCAAGGATCTGCTCCACACCCTGATGTTGGTTTTTGCGACGATTGTAACAACGGTCGTTGGCGGCACATTCTTGGCGCTTTTGCTTGATCAACCCTTCTGGGGGCGCGGCATTGTACGCCTGTTGATGATCTCGCCATTCTTTATCATGCCCACCGTATCGTCTTTGGTGTGGAAGAATTTGCTGATGCACCCGGTGTTCGGATTATTTGCCGGTATTCAAACCTATTTCGGGGTGCTGCGACCGATAGACTGGTTCGGAACTTACCCACTTATTTCCGTTATCATCATCGTATCATGGCAATGGCTGCCCTATGCGGCGTTGATTTTGCTCACAGCTTTGCAATCGCTTGATGAAGAGCAAAAAGATGCGGCCGCCATGGATGGCACACCTGCGTTCAGCTATTTCCGCTACATTGTGCTGCCCCATCTGGCGCGGCCGATCACCGTTGTGATCTTGATTGAGACGATTTTTCTGCTGAATATTTTTGCAGAAATCAAACTGCCCGGTGTAGGCGGTGTTGCGGGCAACCTCACTTATCTCGTTTTCTCGCAACTCAACGACGCCAATGACGTGGGCGCAGCAGCAGCAGGCGGCATCATTGCGGTTGTGCTCGCCAACCTCGTTTCAATTTTCCTCGTCCGCCTCGTCGGCAAGAATTTGGAGGCTTGATTTTAATGGCCCGCAAACAATCAACCAGACGCACCGTCGCGGTCACAGCCTTCGCATGGTTCATCGGATTGCTGATGTTCTTTCCAATTTTCTGGACAGCTGTAGCCGCGTTCAAATCAGAATCTGATGCTTACTCATTGCCTCAAAATATGTTGACGACACCGTGGACACTGGAAAATTTCGGCATTGTTCAAGAACGCTCTGATTATTTCCGCTATGTCTTCAATACGGTGATGATCGCGGTTTTGTCGACATTGTTGGGGCTTGTATTCGCCGTGCCTGCGGCATGGTCGATGGCATTTGCCCCTCGCACCAAAGCCAGCAGCACAATGAGCGGTTGGTTGTGGCTGGCCATCATTTTTGGTTGTGGAATTTTCGCAGGTCTGATCCTTTATGCTAATAACTGGCATCCGCAAAATGCCATAGTTGGATTTGGTTTGCTTCTGCTGTGCATCATCCCGCCTGCTGCATGGGTTTGGACACGTGGCACCACAGACACACTGCTGTGGATGCTTTCAACCAAAATGATGCCGCCTGCTGGTGCGCTGATTGCAATCTATCTCATGTTCAATCGCAACGGTTTGATCTTCAAGGATTGGGGCTGGATTAACTTGGGCGACTATAATTTGATCGACAGCTTTTGGGGCATGATCCCGCTGGCCATGCTGCTCAATCTGCCGATCATCATCTGGATGCTTTATACTTACTTCAAAGAAATCCCCGTCGAAATTCTCGAAGCCGCGCGTATGGATGGTGCCTCATTGTGGAATGAAATCGTCCGCGTGCTAACGCCAATGGCGCTCCCTGGCATTGCCTCAACCTGTTTGCTTAATTTGATCTTGGCATGGAACGAGGCTTTCTGGTCGCTGAATTTGACCAACAAATTTGCGGCACCCCTCAGCTTCTTCATATCAGAATATTCCAGCCCTGAAGGGCAATTCTGGGCCAAGCTTTCGGCAGCTTCTCTCATGGCTATTGTGCCTATTCTGATCGTGGGTTGGTTCTCACAAAAACAACTGGTGCGTGGCCTCACATTCGGAGCGGTTAAATAAAATGGGAACGATTCAACTAAAAAAAGTTCGTAAGGCTTTTGGCGAAACGGTGGTTATCCCCGGTGCCGATCTCGACATCAAGCATGGTGAATTCATTGTATTCGTTGGCCCATCGGGATGCGGTAAATCTACATTGCTACGCATGATAGCGGGCCTCGAAGATTTAACCTCCGGCGAAATTTTGATCGACGGCAAAGACATGACGGAAACCGCGCCCGCCAAGCGCGGGCTTTCGATGGTCTTCCAATCCTATGCGCTTTATCCGCATATGAGTGTGCGCAACAACATTGGCTTCGGCCTGAAAATGGCTGGCGAAAGCAAAGAAATGATTGATGGCAAAGTGGCCAAAGCTGCGGCCACGCTCAATCTGACTGATTATCTTGATCGCAGGCCAGGCCAGCTTTCTGGCGGTCAGCGCCAACGCGTCGCCATCGGGCGCGCCATCGTGCGCCAACCGGAGGGCTTCTTGTTTGATGAACCCTTGTCAAACCTCGATGCCGCCCTGCGCGTGAATATGCGAATTTTCATTATGCAGCTGCACAAAGATCTGGGTGCCACCATGATTTACGTCACACACGATCAGGTCGAAGCCATGACCATGGCTGACCGGATTGTGGTTTTGAACAAAGGCCACATCGAACAGGTTGGCAGCCCGCTGGAACTTTACAACAAACCAAACTCGCTCTTTGTTGCGGGCTTCATCGGCTCACCAAAAATGAACTTCGTGGAAAATAACACTCTTGGCATCCGGCCGGAACACGTTGCGCTTTCAGATAAAAAAGGTGAATGGGCGGGAACTGTTAAACTGGCCGAACACTTGGGCTCAGACACTTTTCTGCATATTGATGGTGGCCAACGCGGGCAATTGACGGTGCGCGCATCGGGCGAAAGCCACTTTGCACCCGGAAGCCAGATTTGGATGACGCCGGATCCATCGCGCCTCCACCGCTTTGATGCCAGCGGCAAGGCCATTCAGAAGTGAAATCGGACTACGACTATATTATCGTCGGTGGTGGCTCTTCTGCTTGCGTTGCGGCTTGGCGGCTGGTGAAAGAAAAACAGGCACGAGTGCTCATGCTGGAGCGCGGTCCCGCAAAGGCATCTGGCCTTTCGCGCTTCTTGCTGCCAATGCCTGCGGCTTGGATGAAAGGCATCACAGGCAGCGAAATCGTGGAACTCCACCACCCTGTTCCACAAAAGCACCTGAATGGCAGGATGCCCAATGTGGGCCAAGCCAACATCCTGGGCGGCGGCACATCAGTCAACGCCATGGTCTATACCCGCGGCCAGGCCGAAGACTATGACCATTGGGACCGCTTTCTCAGCAGCAAAGGCAAATGGGCCTATGCCGAGATGCTAAAACATTTTCGCGCCATGGAATGTAATCACAGCTTCAACAATGAATATCACGGTGTGGCTGGCCCGCTGCATGTTTCAGACACGGGCACCAAATGCCAGATCACTGAGGATTACATCCGCGCAGTGCAAGCCTTGGGCGTACCCTATAGTCCAGACTTCAATGGCAAAACCCAAGCCGGCGTCGGCACCATGCAATATACCACATTCAACAAGCGGCGCTGGAACGGAGTCGAAGCGTTTTTGGCGCCCATCATGGGTGACGCGCGCTTTGCGGTTGAATGTGATGCACAAGTGAATGCTCTGGCATTTGCAGGCAAGCGCTGCACAGGTGTCAGCTATACGCGCAACAGCCAAACCAAAACGGTAAACTGCAACGAAGCTGTCTTACTAGCGGCGGGCAGTTACAACACCCCCAAATTACTCATGCTGTCCGGCGTCGGGCCAACTGCCCACCTAAAGACCCATAATATTAAAACAGTCGTTGATCTATCAGGTGTGGGCGAAAATTTGCAGGACCATCACGAAGTGCCCGTCGTTTCCGCCACCAATGGCCACTTTGGCTATGACGGTGAAGACAAGGGCCTGCGCGCACTCAAAAACGGCTTGCAATATCTGATGTTTAAAACTGGTCCGGTGACCAGCAATGGCGTTGAAGCTTGTGCTTATATTGATCCCGATGGCGGCAAGCGCCCGACAATCAAAATGTATTGTGTGCCGTCGGTATATCTTGACGCAGATGTGCAAGGTGCAAAACCAAAGAATGGCGTGACATTGAATGCTTGCCTCTTGCGCCCGGCCTCACGCGGCACAGTGCGCCTGCGGTCTGCCAACCCGCTCGACAAACCACTCATCGACAATAATTATCTGGCAGAGCCAGAAGACTTGCGCCTCGAAATCGCAGGCCTGCGCTATGCCCGCGAAATCTTGAAGCAGAGTCCTATCTCTGCGCGCATCACGGTTGAAGTCTTGCCCGGCAAGGATGTCACCAGCGCAAAGGATTTGGGCGAACATTGCCGCCGTACCGTCAAAACCAATTGGCACCCGGTCGGCACAGCGCGCATGGGCAAAGCCAAGGATAAGTTCGCCGTGTTGGATGATGATTTGCGTGTGCGGGGGCTTGATGGTCTGCGCGTAATTGATGCCTCGGCCATGCCCTTCATCCCTTCCGGCAACACCAATGCGCCCGTCATGGCCTTGGCCAGCCGCGCCATAGACTTGCTTTGAATGTTCAAGTGGAGAAACACCCCATGACAAAACTCAATTTCGCCAATCTCCCTGAAATCGGCAAGCGCATGCGTGTGCCGCATTACCCGCGCTCAAGCCTGAAAGGCGGCATTCTCCATTTTGGTTTGGGCAATTTCCATCGCGCGCATCTTGCGGTCTATATGGATGACTTGTTCAACCAGGGCCTGAACCACGATTGGGCTTTGATCGGCGCTGGCGTAATGAGCCAAGATGAAGCCATGCGCCAGTTATTGTCTGCGCAAGACTTTCTGACGACTGTGGTCGAACAAGACAACGATCTTTCCACAGCCCACGTGACAGGCGCGATGATTGATTTCATTTCGCCCAATGACAAGAAGGCGACTTTGGAAAAGCTCGCTGATCCCACCATTCGCATCGTCTCGATGACGATTACCGAAGGGGGCTATTTCATCGATCCTGCCACCCAGAAGTTTGACCCTGCGCATCCCGCAATTGCCAAGGATGGTGCGCATCCAGACGACCCCGCAACTGTTTTTGGTTTTATAGTTGCAGGCCTCAAGGCGCGCAAAGCCAAGGGCATTGCGCCATTCACGGTCATGTCCTGTGATAACGTACCTCACAACGGAGTCGTCGCTCGCAATGCCGTCGTGGGCTTGGCCAAACTGTCAGACCCCGCACTGGCAGAGTGGATCAGCGCCAATGTCGCTTTCCCCAACGCAATGGTGGATAGAATCACCCCAGCGACGGGCGATAGAGAACGCAAAGTTTGTGCCGAGCAATTTGGTGTGACCGATGCCTGGCCTGTGTTTTGCGAAGAGTTCAAGCAATGGGTGGTCGAAGATAACTTTCCGCAAGGCCGCCCAGCTTGGGAAAAGGTTGGCGCACAATTTGTGAAAGACGTGACGCCATGGGAATATATGAAAATCCGCATCCTCAATGGCGGCCACGCTGTCATCGCCTATATCGGCGGCCTGATGGATATTCATTTTGTCCATGAAGCCATGGAGACGCCTTTGATCAAGGCCTATCTCAAAAAGGTGACGGATGAGGAAATCCGCCCGACCATTCACCCTGTGCCGGGCACCGATCTCCTAGATTATCAGAAGCTGATTGAGCGTCGCTTCGCCAATCCCAAAATCGCCGACACGATCCGCAGGCTCTGTCTTGATGGCTCTAACCGCCAACCCAAGTTCATTGTCCCGCCAATTGCCGATCGCTTGAAGGGCGGAAAATCCATTGAAGGCCTGGCCCTCGAATCCGCACTCTGGTGCCGCTATTGCTATGGCACGACCGACAGTGGCAAGGTGATTGAACCCAATGATCCGAGCTGGGATGCCCTGCAAACCAGAGCAAAAATCGCAAAAAACAATCCGCAAAATTGGCTGGATATGGCCGAAGTTTATGGTGACGTAGGCAAACATCCCGAG
>Ga0209583_10000155_pt1 | contig 22699 bp, 22 predicted proteins | sample Str014_FD_187201 | JGI IMG/M metagenome (GOLD analysis project Ga0209583, IMG submission 187201) | Freshwater sediment microbial communities in response to fracking from Pennsylvania, USA - Straight Creek_MetaG_SC_2014 (SPAdes) (version 2) | ecosystem: Environmental > Aquatic > Freshwater >... | reverse complement strand
GTTCCATACGTAATATTCGTTCCCGTCTGAATATCCTCATTGGCATAAAACGCGCCAACCAGCCAGCTCAACGGGCCTTTGCCGGTTGATGTCAAACGGAACTCTTGTGTGAACGTTTTATACACATCGGATGATGTTTGGTTCGCCAGGTCCGCGCCGGTGAAATCAACATCCTGCGACGTATCATATTGCTGCTCGCGATAGGCGGTGATGGATGTCAGTTTGGCAAAACCTAGGCCGAGATTAGCTTCCCCCGAAATACCCTTGCCGACGAGATAATTGGTCGGAAGTCGGTTAGTCGTCGTTTGATAAGGGTTGGTAGCAAAATTCGAAATCGCTTTACCTAGACCACCGAATGCGACCGGCGCACCGATAAACTGAGTTTGGCTACCATTGTGGATCGAAACCACCGTGCAGCATACTTCGTTGATCTTGTTGTAATCGGCGATGACGCGCAGCGAGAAGTTGTCAGTCGGCTTCCAGAGCAGATCACCGCGCAACGACCAGCGATTGCGATCATTGACCTTGCCGGGAACGCCGGGAGTGATGTTCTGCGTATAGCCATCACGTTGATCAACGCTGCCATAGAGGCTGACGGCAAGGGTATCGCTCAGTGGCGCGTTGATCTTGGCTTTGGCGAGCAGCTCGCCATAATTGCCCAGAGTCGCCTCAGCGAAACCGCCCCATTTGAAGGCTGGCGCCTTGGTGACAATGCTCACGGCGCCCACTTCCACGTTCTTGCCGAACAAGGTCGATTGCGGGCCGCGCAGTACTTCTACGCGCTCAACCTCGGGCAAATCGGACAACGACGACGCGGAGCGCGAGCGATACACGCCATCGATGAAGATACCGACCGAGGCCTCGATGCCCGGATTGCCGGTGCCGTTGCCGAAGCCGCGAATGGAGAAGCCAGTTTGGCCGGTATTCTGGAGCTGATAGACTTTGAGCGAAGGGACTACCGATTGCAGATCGATAATATCGGTGATGTTCGCCTTCTGGATGGTATCAGCGCTCGTCACAGAAACGGAAATCGGCACATCCTGAAGCGTTTGCGCGCGCTTGGTAGCGGTCACCACAATGTCGCCGTTATTCGAATCGGGCGCGGCATTCGCGGCAGTTCCCCATGCCACCATTGCCAACGTGCTTACCCCGATAAGGTTAAATTTAATCATACATCATCTCCCTGCGACACTATGTTACAACCTGTCATTTACTGACAGCGTTGTTAGGAGCATGCCCTGTGTTCCGCATGAGGTCAAGCGCATAAGCGCGAGATTGCGCCAGATGCCAGACGATTTTTGTTTTGTCGCAGCGCACATGTTGCGCTATGATCTTTCCATGGCAGATTATGATCATGCGCTGGTTCCTGAAGCTGGCAAGCCGCACGTCCCGCACCGTGTTGAAGCGGCGATCCGCACTCTGATCGAATGGGCGGGTGAGGACCCGACACGCGAGGGGCTGGTCGATACGCCAAAACGCGTGGCGCGGGCATGGCTCGAATATTGCTCGGGCTATGCGCAAGATCCGGCGGAATATTTGGAGCGCACTTTTGAGGAGGTCGGTGGCTATGACAACCTCGTGCTGCTCAAGGACATTCCCTTCCAATCGCATTGCGAGCACCACATGGCGCCCATCATCGGCAAGGCGAGCATCGCGTATATGCCAAAGGATCGCGTGGTCGGCATTTCAAAATTGGCGCGCGTGCTCAATGGCTATGCGCGTCGGTTGCAGGTGCAAGAACGGCTCACTGCGCAAGTGGCAACCTGCATCTGGGAGGGGCTGAAGCCTCACGGCGTGGCCGTCGTGATCGAGGCCTCACACGGCTGCATGACCGGGCGCGGCGTGATGACGCCCGGTGTAGGCATGACGACATCGCACCTCTTGGGGTGCTTCCTCGATGATCATCGCAGCCGCAAAGAAGTGCTGGGGCTGATGGGGTATTGAGGGGGGTGACTTGACAGCAATTCACGCCTCTGAGATAGTGAACATCACTAGAACGGAGGGTGAAATGCTGGCACGCAGTCTTGATCAATTTTTCACGAAACCCAGCGTTGCCTTGGAATGTGTGAAAGCGCTCGACGCATATATGTCCAGCTCGATAAATAGCTGGCTATGGGTAGAGCCCTCCGCAGGTAGTGGCGTTTTTTTTGATCTGATGCGCCATCCCAAAATCGGTTTAGATATTATGTCGCAGCGTGCAGACATCACCCAAACCGATTTCCTGAGTTGGCATCCGGGGACAGTACGCAGGAAAATTGCAGTGGTGGGGAACCCGCCCTTTGGCAAAAACGCGTCATTAGCGCGACGGTTCTTCGATCATGCCGCCAGTTTTGCCGACGTCGTAGCTTTTATCGTGCCCCGCACTTTTGAAAAGCCGCTATTCGTCAATAGGCTGAACCGTCATATGCATCGTGTGCACGCACAGATTTTGGATGAATGCTCATTTGAATTTGAGAACGCGCCTTATTCCGTGCCAACGGCGTTTCAAATATGGGAGCGGCGCACTGCGGTACGACCTCTTATCGAGAGTGTCCGAACACACCGCGATTTTGATTTTGTTACTAAGCCTTTTGCTGATTTTGCGTTTCAGCGCGTGGGCGCGCGCGCGGGCCTTGTTTCGCTAGAGGGATTAGCCAAGTCCCCGCAATCCCATTATTTCATGTCAGCCAGAGCCCCAAGGCGCACCGTTTTTGATCGGCTTCGCGCGATTGATTGGGAACCAATCAAGCATCGCACCGCTGGCAACCCGAGCATCGGCAAAGGCGAGTTGGTGGCTGCATACAGGGCGGCGCATGGATGACTCGAAATCAGTTACACGGGAAAACGTTTGAGGATTATATTAAGGCCTGCGGATTATTCGCAGGATCATCAGACGGTGGCCGATCAGCAACCGCTACATTCGATATAGAGGCTAAATATGATAAATCGTCGGGCTTGCCGACGAGTATAAAATCGACGGGGAGCAATACGGTTGAACTCGCTGACGCGCGACGTTTCTGGATGATCGACGAACCGCACCGGATGATTGTGGGCCAGTATAAGCAAGATGGGGCCTACAAAATATTTACCGTGGTTCATGAGTTCATCATAACCAACAGTAATTTAGCGCATCTGAGAGGTGAATTAACACACCACTCGGTCGCTGCATTCCATAACGGGCTTCTGCTTAATCATTTTCCCAAAGGCACGCACATTGAGGCGCGTAAATGGGCTAAAACACAGAAAGTAGCCTTGGCAGGCTACAATACACTGATCAAACTTCATCCCAAGATCGACAGTAGGTCACAGAGACGATTGCAATGTTCTGTGGCGCTAGATGTTCTAATCGAAACGAGTGAGCCAAATGGCCATTACACGCGCCATACAGAATCCATTGGTGGATTTCCGCTGCCGCAACGATTAATGAGCACCGCACGCGAGTTTAATGCGCGGCGATAGTATCTTGAACCGCTAAACGGAGTCCGCACACACCGAGAGTTTGCCATCGTCACCTACCAACCCCACAAAAAAGCCCGCCGTTTGATGGGCGGGCTCTCTCGTTAGGGTTTCGGTGAACCGCTTATGCCGCCGCCTCAGCAGGTGCCGCATCAGACACAATCTCGCCGGGCTCGGCATTCGGATCATAGGCCTCGGTGAAGCCTGCCTCATCGCGCTCGAACAGTGTTGCCGTCACATCAACGCCCTGCGCTTGCAGCTCTGCCTCTTCTGGCGATCGGGCGACGTTAACTTTCACGGTGACCACCACCTCAGCGTGCAGCGCAACCTTGACCTCATAAAGGCCAATCGCCTTGATCGGCTTGTTCAGCACAATCTGCGTTTTCTGCACATGCGCGCCATCAGCAACCAGCGCCTCTACAATGTCGCGCACCGCAACCGAACCATAAAGCTGGCCGGTGTTCGATGATTGACGGATCAGCGTGACGGACTTGCCTTCAAGCGTCTTCGATTCAGTTTCGGCGGTGGTCTTCTTTGCGGCATTATCCGCAACGATGGTCGCTTTGTTGGCCTCAAACACCTTGAGGTTTGCGGCGTTGGAACGCAGCGCCTTTTTGCGCGGCAACAGAAAGTTGCGGGCAAAGCCATTCTTGACGGTGACAACATCACCAATATGGCCGAGCTTTTCAACGCGTTCGAGCAGGATCACTTCCATGTCAGCACTCCTTACTTAACGATGTAGGGCAGCAGGCCACAATGGCGTGCGCGCTTGATGGCTTGGGCGAGTTCGCGCTGCTTCTTACCAGAAACGGCGGTAATCCGCGACGGAACGATCTTGCCGCGCTCAGAGACAAAGCCCTGCAGCAAACGGACATCTTTATAATCAATTTTCGGCGCATCCTTGGCCATGAACGGGCAGGATTTACGACGACGGAAAAATGGGCGTGCCATTGCTTATGCCTCCACTTCATCACGGTTGCGGCGCGGTGCGCGGTCATCACGATCATCGCGATCACGACGTTGTCCGCTGTCGCTGTCACGACGGGGCCGATCTTCACGATCACCACGCGGCGAACGCTCATCACGATCGGAGCGCTCCGAGCGACGCATCATCGCGGAAGGACCTGCTTCGTGCGCATCAACTTTAATGCTCATATAGCGGATGACATCTTCGTTAATCTGCGTCTGGCGCTCAAGCTCGGCCACCACGTTGCCGGGGGCTTCAAACTCAAGCATCACATAATGCGCCTTGCGGTTTTTGGCGATCTTGTAAGCGAGCGTGCGCAAGCCCCAAGTCTCGGTCTTGATGACCTTGCCGCCATTAGTTTCAATAATGCTGGTGGCGTTTGCTGCGAGCACATCAACCTGAGCCTGAGCCAGATCCTGCCGCGCAAGAAACACATGCTCGTAAAGAGCCATAGTCTTACCTCGTTCTTACCGATCGCTGACGCGGCCCCATGCCAACGCCCCTCCGGCTTTCGTGTTTCGCTCGAGTCAACCCCAACGAAGCGCGGCCTATGGCAGATACGCGCGGCACGTGCAACCTGTGTGGCGGTTCTTGCTGCAGAATTCGCTAGCTAATCTGCGGACACCCGATAAACTCTGGCAATAACGACAAAGGAGAGTGCCATGCTTGCGAAATTTATTGGGACAGATCGTGTTGAAGTCGCTGTCAATGCCGCGCAGGTCACTTTCGTCTCGCCTGTCGCTGCCGGCACGCGGATCAGATTTGGAGCCGGGCGCAGCGTGACCGTGATTGAGCCCTTGCCCGAAGTCATGGAAACGCTCAACCGTAAGTTTCGCGGACCGCAAGAATAGCAGCATTTAACGGTGTGGACAGCCTATTTGGCTCCAAACGCGCGCCGCGTCACCTATTCTTGGCCTTTATAAATGCGAACCAATCGATCGAGCATTGCGAGTGCATCGGCGCGGGGGCGTTGGAACGTATTGCGTCCGATGATCGAGCCATTGCCGCCGCCTGCCAGAATGTCGCGTGCGTCTTGATAAACGGCGTCAGCATCTTTAGCGGCGCCCCCTGAAAAGACAACAATCCGGCGCCCATTGAAGCAGGCTTGCTTGACATGTGCGACGCGATCAGCCTGGTTCGACCAGTCGCGATCGTTATAGTGTTTCTGCGCATCGGCCTGCTCGATATGTCCGCCCGGAAGTTTGACCTTGATAATGTGCGCGCCAAGGAGCGCGGCCATATGGGCCGCATAAGCCCCCACATCGAGCGCGAGCTCGCCTGATTTGGGCATGTTCTCGCCGCGTGGGTACGACCAAATCACGGTCGCGATACCAACCGATTTTGCCTCGGCGGACATTTCGCGAATTTCTTCCATCATCTCGAACACGCCGTTGGAGCCCGGATAAATAGTGAAGCCGATGGCAGCACAGCCGAGCCGGAGCGCATCTTCAGCACTCGCCGTGAGCGCTTGATCGGCAACATGTGCCCAACTGTTGGAGCTGTTACATTTTAAAATCGTCGGGATTTGGCCAACAAACGTGTCTGCACCGGCCTCAAGCATGCCGAGCGGCGCCGCGTATGCCGACAGACCGGCATCGATCGCTAATTGATAGTGATAATGTGGGTCATAGGCGTCGGGATTAACGGCAAAGCTGCGCGCAGGCCCATGTTCAAACCCTTGATCCACTGGCAGAATGATGAGCTTGCCGGTGCCGCCGAGCTTGCCCGCCATGAGAATACGCGCGAGGTTCGCCTTTGTGCCAGGATTATCACTCTCGTAGTTCGCTAAAATGCGTTTTACTGTCGGTGTAATCTTCATGGCGCTGCTCCCTATTGACGTCGCGAGTCTATCGCATACGTATGCGGTTGGCCCTAAATGTGCGAAAACGGGCGGTCAAGCGCTGAGAGCGCTAACACCCGGCAAAACCTTGCCCTCCATCCATTCAAGGAACGCGCCGCCCGCTGTCGAGACGAAAGTAAAGTCGCCAGCGACGCGCGCCTGGTTGAGCGCGGCTACCGTATCGCCGCCGCCGGCAACTGACACGAGTGAACCATCTGCGGTGAGTGCTGCTGCCATTTTGGCTAGCGCAACTGTGGCGGTATCGAACGGAGGCGTTTCGAAAGCGCCTAGCGGGCCGTTCCAAACCAGCGTGCGGCAGTTTTTAAGTACGTCGCTAAGCGCTTCAACGGCGGCGGGACCAATGTCGAGGATCATTTCATCCGCAGCGACCTCATGCACATTGACTGTACGTGTCGGTGGGTTGGCTCTGAATTCCTTCGCGACCACGACATCGTAAGGCAAATGCACCGTGCACCCCGCTTTGTCTGCGGTCTCTAATATGCTGTTTGCCGTGTCGGCTAAGTCATGCTCGCACAGCGATTTTCCAACATTAACTCCCCGCGCTGCGAGGAAAGTGTTTGCCATTCCGCCGCCGATAATAAGATGGTCTACGCGCGTTACGAGGTGCGTCAGTACATCAAGTTTACTTGAAACCTTCGCTCCCCCCACGACAGCCGCGACGGGCTTCTCAGGGCTTCCTAGCGCTTTTTCAAGGGCAATCAGCTCCGCTTCCATTGCGCGACCAGCGAATGCGGGGAGGGCATGCGCAAGGCCCTCGGTCGAGGCGTGCGCCCGGTGGGCGGCCGAAAAGGCGTCGTTAACATAAAGATCGCCGAGCTGCGCAATTCCCGCCACGAGTGCGGGGTCGTTCGTCTCTTCACCGGCATGAAAACGCGTGTTTTCGAGTACGGTGATCGTGCCGTTGGGACGTGCTGCGACAGCGGCCTTAGCGGCATCGCCCTGACAATCCGCGATGAAACCGACGTCGCTTCCAAGCACCGCACTAAGTGCGGGCACCACAGGACGCAATGACATTGCGAGGTTCGTCGCGCCTTTGGGCCGCCCGAAATGTGCTAGGACAAGCACTTTCGCGCCACGCCTTGCTAGTTCGGTAAGAGTCTCAACGGTTGCACGCAACCGCGTGTCATCACTTACCTTCCCGTCAAGCATCGGAACGTTCAAATCTTCACGAACAAGCACGCGTTTGCCAGTGATATCGCCCATATCGTCGAGCGTTTTGAACGTCATCGTAGCAACTTTGCCATCGCAGATGCCGTGTCCACCATCCGATTCGAGAAACCCCATTCATTGTCATACCAGCTTACGACGCGCACGAGATGCTCATCGAGTACGGTGGTCTCGATGCTGTCGACCGTTGAAGAAGCTGGGTTATGGTTATAATCGTGGCTGACCAGCGGCTCATCGGAATAGCACAGAATCCCTACCATCGGTCCGGATTCTGACGCCGCTTTGAGCGCACCGTTGATTTCGGCAATCGTTGTCGCGCGCGCCGGAGTGAACGTGAAGTCCACCAGGCTGACATTTGGCGTCGGCACCCGAACTGAAATCCCGTCGAGCTTACCTTTAAGTTCTGGAATGACTTCACCGACCGTCTTGGCCGCGCCTGTTGACGTTGGAATCATCGACACCGCCGCCGCCCGCGCGCGCCGCGGGTCTTTGTGATACACATCGAGCAACGATTGATCATTGGTGTAGCTGTGGATTGTCATCATCAAACCGCGCTGTACGCCCACCGTGTCGTGTAATATCCGAACGAGTGGCGCGAGACAGTTGGTCGTGCAACTCGCATTCGATACAATGTGGTGGTCGGCTGTGAGGAGGTGATTGTTGACGCCCATCACGACGGTGAGATCAACGCCCTTTCCCGGCGCCGAAATAAGTACGCGTTTTGCTCCTGCCGCAATGTGCTTTTCAGCACTGGCACGATCAGTGAAAAGTCCTGTACACTCAAGTGCGATATCAACGTTGTTTGCAGCATGTGGGAGGTTCGCCGGGTCGCGCTCCGCCGTTACTTTGATGCGCGTGCCATTAACGATAATGTCGCCGCCATCCGCCTCAACAGTGCCATTGAAAGGCCCATGACAGGAGTCGCGCTTAAACAACATCGCGTTCGATTTTGCGTCTGCTAAGTCATTGATGGCGACCAACTCAAGTCCCGATTCGGGGCGTTCCAGAATTGCTCGTGCGACGAGGCGACCGATGCGGCCAAATCCGTTAATAGCAACGCGAGTTGTCATGATAGTTTTTCCTAATTAACTAAGTTTTTCAATAATTTGTGGGATAATCTTGCTGGGTGTTAAGCCGAAATAGTCGTAAAGCGTTGCGATCGGACCAGAAGCGCCGAACGTGTCGATGCCAAAACGCAAACCGTCGCGCCCCGTATAGCGCTCCCAGCCCCACGTGACTCCGGCTTCAATCGAGACAATCAGCGGCCCTTGCGGAATAATATCGTTTTTGTAATCATCACGTTGCGCTTCGAAATGCTGCCAACACGGCATCGATACGACATCGGCACCAAATCCGTGTTCTTCAAGCCGATCAGCGACCGAAATCGCCAGTGAGACTTCGGAGCCGGTGGCAATAAGGACGACGCGCCGTGCCGCATTCGCTGCCCGCAGCCGATAACCACCGCGTGCCGAGAGATTTTCCTCAACGTCAGTCCGGAGTTGTGGCAAGTTCTGCCGACTAAGTGCGAGCAGCGACGGTGTGCTGGTATTTGCCACCGCAAGTGCCCAACACTCGGCGGTCTCCACGGCATCGCAGGGCCGATAAACGTTCAAGTTCGGAATCAGGCGAAGACTCATTACATGCTCGATCGGCTGATGCGTAGGGCCGTCTTCTCCGACGCCGATGCTGTCGTGCGTCATGACATAAATCGCTCGCAATTTTTGGATCGCTGACATCCGAATGGCGTTGCGGCAATAGTCACTGAACACCAGAAACGTACCACCATAAGGAATGATGCCACCATGAAGCGCCATACCATTCATAGCCGCAGCCATGCCGAATTCGCGGATGCCATAATTGATATAACGACCGGAATAATCATTTGCATCAAAGGTAGATGTCGATTTTGTCTTACAAAAATTCGAGCCATTAAGATCGGCTGATCCGGCCATCATTTCGGGCAGTGCCGAGGTTAGAACGGTGAGCGCCATTTCCGATGACTTGCGCGTCGCAACCTGCGCCGGATTTGCGATGAGGTCGTTGAGATAGGCCTTGAATGGTGCATCCATCACGCCAAGTTCGCCCACCATTTGACGCTTAAATTCGGCGGCATGCGCGTTTGTAGCAAGCCGTTCGTTCCACGCGGCATGATCGGCAGCACCGCGTGCGCCAAACGCGCGCCACCCGGCGAGAACATCGTCAGGAATCTCGAAGGGATCAGCCGTCCAACCGAGTTCAACGCGTGCCGCAGCAACCTCATCTGCGCCAAGTGGCGAGCCATGCGGCGCCTTAGTGCCTTGCTTATTCGGAGCACCTTTTCCGATGAGCGTACGGCAAGCGATCAGTGACGGACGCGGGTCGGCTTTCGCCTCGCTAAGCGCGCGCTCAATATCCGCAAAATCATGCCCGTCACAGCTGGTCGTGTGCCAACCGGTGGCCGCATACCGCGCAAGAATGTCCTCGCTGGTCGACAGGCTGGTCGCCCCGTCAATTGTGATTTTATTGTCATCCCACAAGACGTTGAGCCGCCCGAGGTTGAGATGTCCGGCAAGCCCGATGGCTTCGTGGTTGATCCCCTCCATCAGGCAACCGTCACCCGCGACCACCCACGTCGCATGATCGACAAGCGCATTGCCAAAAACGGCGTTGAGATGGCGCTCGGCGATTGCCATCCCTACCGCCATTGCGATACCCTGACCGAGCGGGCCGGTGGTGGCCTCCACACCGTCGAGTTCAAAATTCTCAGGATGACCCGCGCACGGGCTGTGCAATTGGCGGAAGTTGCGAATATCCGCCATAGAGGGCTTCGCATAGCCTGTGAGGTGCAACAGTGCATACGCAAGCATTGATCCATGCCCAGCCGAGAGGACGAACCGGTCACGATCAGCCCATTTCGGAGCGTGTGGATCAAATTTCAGGAATTTGGCGTAAAGCACGGTCGCGACATCGGCCATGCCCATTGGCATCCCGGGGTGACCCGATTTGGCGGCCTCCACCGCGTCCATCGCAAGCGCGCGGATCGCGTTCGCAAGGTCTTGCTGATGTGCCGTCATCATATCCCCAATATCATTAGCGTGGTGCGCTCGACTCGCCCGAGGCGTCAGCGCCCAGATGACGCCTAGCGACGTTCAGGTCAACCGCCACACGTCAAACCTTGCTCCGTGGCGTCGTCATGCTATACAAACCGATATGGCGAGTGAGACTGACATGCTTTTAGCGAGACTTGATGCGGCATTGCATCGAATCGAGCTCGCGCAGACCCAAATTTCCGACCTTTCGCCCCCTGACATGGTGCCTCTCGCTCGTCATCAGACGCTACGTGCTGCGGCACAAAATGCTGTCACGGTGCTTGAAACCCTGATTGAAAGTGGCCAGCCGCATGGCTGAGGTGACGCTCGCAATTGGCGGTAATAGTTACACGCTGGCCTGCCGCGACGGTGAGGAAGGGCATCTGCGCGCAATGGCTGCGCTGATTGACGCGAAAGCTACCGAGGCGCGCGCCGCCGTCGGCGGTTTAAGTGAAGTACGTCAATTGCTGTTCGCAGCGCTTCTATTGGCTGATGAACTGACCGAGGCACGGCGGGCGCCAAGCGCATCGATACCTATCGACGCCAATCTGCTCGTTTCGCTTGCGCAATTTGCGACGCGCGCTGAGGCGCTTGCATCAAGGCTTGAGAAGCACACACAATGAGCGTATGTGATAGGCTGGTGGGCTCTGCCCGACACGAGCTTTAGCGAACATCCCTGAGGCGATTCATCATCCAAAGGGGGCTGTCTCTGGGTAGATCCTGGTCTATCTAAATGGTCCCCACCTGACGTTAAGCGGCGTCAGTGGATTTCCAGGCAAACGATTATGGCGGTCCCACCAACCTATTCTAAAGCCGATTTGAGGAACATGTTGCGCCAGCGGCGTAGGGTGTTTGCGGAGGGGCGCGCTTTCCCGGCGATTGCTGCGGCTGCGGCACCACTTTATGCACTTATCGCCGCGGCGTCTTGCGTTGCGGGCTATCTTCGCGTGCGTGGCGAGCCCGACGTGAGTGCGTTAATGGCGGTTGCCACCCAGCAAGGTGTGCAGGCTGCGTTGCCGCGTGTTGAGTCTGATGGGTCAATGAACTTTCGGCAATGGGGGGAGGGTGACCCGCTCGAACAAGCCGCGATGATCATGCAACCGCAGGCGAGCGCGGTGTTGGCCGCCCCCAATCTCATTCTCGCGCCGCTGGTCGGGTTTGATCGGCGCGGTAATCGATTGGGGCAGGGCGGTGGCCATTATGACCGCGCGCTTGCTCGCTATCCAAGCGCCTTTGTTGTTGGTATCGCCTGGAGTGTGCAAGAGATTGTCGAGATTCCGACAGAACTTCACGATATTCGGCTGAATGCCGTGCTCACAGAATGTGAATGGATTGTTATATGAAACCAAGTTGGCGTAAACCCGCAGGAATTTTTATCATGATAGGAGAGATTGTGATACTTGCGATCATTGTTGGCAGTTTCAGCCAGCCGATCGCGCGCTTGTGGTTTCCAGCGCAGATGCTCGTGTATTTGGTTGCGGGTGTGATCTGGATCGCGCCACTTCGCCCGCTGATGATCTGGATGGAAACGGGGCGCTGGTGTGCGCCCAAGCGATAACCGCAGATGACATTTTTCATAAAAAGGATGGCGCGAGAGACGGGACTCGAACCCGCGACCTCCGCCGTGACAGGGCGGCGCTCTAACCAACTGAGCTACTCCCGCTTACCGGGCTGAGGGAGCGCGGATAAGCGACCCGGATGAAGCTGTCAAGGCAGGTGGTGGGCAAAATCGTCATCTTTAGCCGTGCTCACGCTCGCCACAAAGCGGGGTGAATTGTTACGATTGTTTTCAAGATGCAATCGATTTGGGTAAGCGTAACTCTAGGCTATACAGCTTTAAATTCCGCCATTTTTCAACGATTTCAGGGACTTAGCCGTGTTCGCGGTCAACATCCACATCGGACGGCATATTAACTAAATAGTATCCATTTTCTGCGCATATCTCAGTCCGCCTAACAAAGGATTGGACCGAAAATTGCGTAACACATTTGCAGACACCGCCCAGATCGTGCGATTTACCGCCGTGGCAATCTTGGCCGCTTTCGGGGGGGTGTCGTCTTCTGCGCAAGCAGCCGGCACCGCTGCGGGCACCTCAATTACCAACACCGCGACTGCGAGTTACAATGACTCGACCGGCAAGCCTGTGGTTATTTCGTCGAACACAGTTGCGATCACTGTTGATGAAATCCTGAACGTCAAGGTTGCTGCCGCTGACCCGGGTAACATTGTGACGACGGCAGGGGCAACGAATGTTGTGATGACATTCAATGTCACCAATACTGGCAACGGCAAAGAGGCGATGAAGCTGACGCCGGTGACGGCAATCACAGGCGATCAATTCGATCCGACCGAAACCTCGGTAGTGTTGGATACCAATGGCAACGGCGTTTACGATCCGGGGGTGGATGTCATTTACACGCCGGGCACGAATGATCCCGTGCTTGCCCCCGATGGCTCGATCAAAGTCTTTGTTCTCTCGACGATCCCGGCAACTGCGGTGAATGGCAATCTCGGTCAACTTAACCTGACGGCGCAGGATGTCGTGGGCAGCGGCGCGGCTGGCACTGTGTTTGGCGGCAAAGGGAATGGCGGGGTCGATGCGGTTGTCGGCGCGTCGGGTGCGACGAGCACCGACAAGAATTTTTATATCATCCAACAGGCTAGTGTTGCTTTCCTGAAAAGCGCAACGATTGCCGATCCCTTCGGTGGTGTTACTCCGGTTCCCGGTGCCACGATCACTTATACTTTAACAGCGACAGTTGGCGGGGCCGGGTCATTGTCGGGCATCGTTATTACCGATGCGGTACCGGCCAATACGACCTACGTCGCCGGAAGTATGACGCTGCAAGGCACGGCGTTGACCGATGCCGCGGATGCTGATGCCGGGTCCTTCACCAACAATGTCGGCATAAATGTGGCGCTCGGAACCGTTCCAGCGGGGCAGAGTCGCGCAGTCACCTTCAAAGTGAAGATCAATTAAAGGTATATATGATGCGCTTACTCATTTGTTTTGCCGCCCTTTTGCTCCCAACCCTTGCATGGTCCCAGGAGCAAGTTTCGGTCAAGTTCACGTCCTTTGTTGAAAAGCCCGCGACGGTGAATGGCACAACCAAACTGGTCCTGCAGGAAGCGACGAAAGTCTTTCCTGGTGACAAGGTTGTTTATGTTTTGAGTTACCACAATTCGGGTCGAACTGCTGCGAGCAATTTTGCGATTACGGATCCGATACCGGAGCATGTTGTTTTTGAGGGGACGCCTGATGCGACGGCGTTGGTTTCGGTTGATGGCGGCAAGAGCTGGGGATCTTTGGCGACGCTGAAAGTGGCGAGCGCGACAGGTTTTCGCGCGGCGCGTCCTGAAGATGTCACGCATGTGCGTTGGGCTCTGAAGAGCGCCATTCCGGCGGGTGCTGATGGCAAATTGAGTTTCCGTGGCACGGTTAGATAAGCGGTCACAGAAGAATAAACCCGCCAAGCGAGGCTGCGGGGGTGAGAACGAAGCGTCGCATAACGAAACGAAGAGAAATGAGACTGGCTATGACATTTAAGATTAAACTGCTGGCGGGTTCCGCTGGCCTGACATTGGCGGTGCTGGGGGCGACCCCCTCCTTCGCCACGGGGACAACGGCGGGAACGGTGATCACCAACACCGCCAACGTCAATTACACAGTGGGCGGTGTGGCGCAAACGCAGCAGAGCGCTGTGAACACGCTGACGGTTGATCGTAAGGTTATCGTTGCGGCGACTGTGGTTGATACGGCAGCGGTTTCGGTGACACCGGGTCAGGTCAACCCTGTGATGGTGTTCTCGGTTGTCAACAGCGGCAACTCGGTGATCGACGTTGATCTGGCGGCTGCCGTGCAAGCCACCGCAACGGCCACCAACTTTAGCAAGACCACCAGCTTTTTAGCGGGATCATCGATCGTGCTGCACACCGGCTCAGCCACGGGCCCTGTGGTGACCTATTTGGATGAGCTTGCGGTTGATACTCCTACCACGATTTATGCGGTTGATACGACCGCTTATGTTAGTGGCACGCCAACCAGCGGTGCCATTCCGCTCGCAACCGCCAATGGCGCCTTTTCGGGCATCACTTTGACCGCCACCGCGCGTCAGGGCGGCGCAGCCGGTTCGGAAGGGGCTGTCATCTCGACAAGCACACCTTATGGCGGTGCCAATAACGTGTTCGCCGATGTGGCCAACACGCTCGCCACCACAGGTGCTGTCGATGCCGCGAACAACGGGGTCTCGATTGCCGCCGACGTCTTCCAGGTCACGGCTGCCAATCTGGCGATCACCAAAACCTCAACGATCATCTCCGATCCGATCAATGGGACCACCAGCCCTAAAGCGATCCCCGGAGCCACCGTGCGCTACTGTATCCAAGTCGCAAACGGTGCGGGTGCCGCCACCGCCACTGCGCCCGTCGTCACCGACAATCTCTCAACGCTTCCCGTGACCTTTGTCGCCGGCAGCATCAAGATTAACGGCTCGGTTACCGGCGCCGTCTGTAACTGGGATGGCAGCGCAGGCGGGTCATACACCGCGCCAACCGTCTCCGGAACACTCGCAGACGTCGCCGCCGCAACAACCAAAACACTCTATTTCGACGTCACAATTAATTAAGGTCACGCGAGGGGAAAGGGCGTCATCCTCTCCCCGCGCGCAAATTTGAACAGATATGTACACGCGCATTTACCATAAACTAGCCCGCTGGGCCGCAATGAGCGCCATAATGGCGTCGGGCGGACTGTGCGCGGCGAATGCGCAAACAATTACGAACACCGCCACCATTCAGTGGCAAATCGGCTCCACCATTGTCGCCGAAAGCTCAAATCAAGTTGATATTACGGTCAAGCCACTGCCGCCGCAGAGTTTGACGCTCTATCAATTCTCAACGCCACCGGGACAGGTGTCGTTTAATATTCCAACGACGACCTGTCATGGGACGAAAGGCGATCAACCGATCGTGCTGGGCGGGGTGTTCGCCGGAACATCCACCGCACCGGCATCGCTCAACCCCGCGACGCAAATTCGGGCGGGTGAACCGCTGGTCGTTGCGATCAACTCGCCATCGGATAATCATGATCCAGCTGTGATTGATACGCTTTTGATCAAAATCAGCACAGCCAGTGGAGATTCGGAATCGCTCACGCTGACCGAAACAGGTCCCAACACAGGGAATTTCGTCGGGATCATCGATACCGCCGCAATTCCTCCCTCGCCGGTTTCGGGCGATTGCATTTTGAGCGTTCAACCGGGTGACGCGATCAATATTATCGGTACCCGCGTAAGTGATGGCAGTCAGATTGCGTCGGCCAAAGTTAATGTGTTGATTGACCCTTACGGGATCACTTTTGATTCGAGCAATGGGAAGCCCGTCGCGGGCTCGCAAGTCACGTTGATCGATGCCGCCACAAACCAGCCTGCGCAGGTTTTTGGCGAAGACGGAATCGCGACATTCCCCTCAACGGTAGTGACCGGATCAACGGTAACCGATGGCGCGGGGAATAGTTACGTGTTTCCGACGGGCGACTATCGCTTTCCATTCGTCAAAGCGGGACGGTATCGCCTGCTGGTTAAGCCTCCTGCACCGTATTCGGCACCCTCCGTGGTTCCCGCGAGCGCGTTGAGCGGGCTTTTGCGCCCAGACGGTAATCCTTACGCGATTACGACGGGCTCATACAGCGACGTTTTTTCCCTGGCAGATCCCGCGCCGGTGCGGATTGACATCCCACTTGATGCACCGGGAACACCACTTGTTGTCACCAAAACGGCGTCTAAGCCGGTCGCCGTTCGCGGCGATGCGGTTCAGTACAGCGTTACAGTTCAGAATGCCGACCCAGCGCGGGCGACGGCGAGTGTCACCTTAACCGATGTTTTACCGAAACCGATGCGACTTATATCCAATACGGTTCGAGTTAATGGTATAAAATCACCATATAATATCAGTACGGATGGCCGCACGTTGCAAGTGCCTGTCGCACCTCTCGCGACCGGGCAATCGGATACCATCACTTACGTGCTTCAAGTGCGCGCCGATGCACCCGCGGGCAATACGATAAACATTGCGAGTGCGCGGGATTTGCGCGGCACCACCAGCGCGATTGCTTCCGCTAATGTTCGCATCGCAACCGACGGCATCAGCGACCGGCTAACAGTTATCGGCCGGGTTGTTTACAGCGCTTGCAAGATTGACCCGACGAAAGCCAAGGGTGTCGCGAACGTGCGCGTCATGATGGAGGACGGCAGCTACATCGTTACTGACAGCGATGGTCGTTACCATTTTGACAACGTTCTGCCCGGTTCGCATGTTGTTCAAGTTGATCCTTCGACCTACCCAACCAATCTTGTACCGATTGATTGCGCCCAGAACACCAGCACGGCGGGGAGCGCGATCTCGCGCTTTGTCAATGGCGGCGGCGGGGCATTGCTCAAGGCCGACTTTTATGCAGAACCAGGTGAGAATAAGGCTCGCGCTGCCTCGCAGGTCGTCAAGCACGCGGCACCGCCAACCGATCAAGAGGCCGCGGCCACGAACCGCGATTGGATCGACGGTCAAGCGCCAGGCGTCGAATGGCTATATCCGGCAATTGATCAAAATCCGCGGACGAAAGCAACGCGCGTCGCGATCAAACATCTCGCAGGTCAGACGGTTAAACTCTTTGTCAACGGCGCGCCTGTGAACCCCCTCGCGGCCGATGGCGAGCGTAAAAGTGGCGATGGCCAAGTGGTTGTGAATTTATGGCGCGCGGTTGACCTTGAGACCCGTGATACTGTGTTGACGGCTGATGTGGTTGATGTTGATGGTAAAACCGTCGCGCATCTCAGCCGTAACGTTCACTTTGCGGCAAATGCGATCCACGCAGAGTTGGTGCGTGCTCAATCCTTACTGATCGCCGATGGTGTCAATCGCCCAGTGATCGCGGTACGACTCACTGATCGCGACGGTAAGCCGATCCATCACGGTCAGGTCGGAGACTTTAATGTTCCTGCCCCCTATTTCCCCGCAGTTGAAGTTGATGCGCAAGCCGCGCGCGGATTGTCTGGTCTTGAGCGTGCGCGACCTGTTTGGCATGTCGAGGGGGATGACGGCATCGCTTATGTGGAGCTCGAACCGACCACCGCTTCGGGTTCACTCTCGATTAGCTTTCCTTTCCGCGACGGTGATGTGACGAGTGCCCAACGTGTCGATGCCTGGCTTGCGCCTGGAAATCGCCCCTGGACGATTGTGGGATTGGCGGAGGGGACGATAGGTTTCAACCGGATCGACAAAAATATCCAGAACGTCGCTGATGACGGCAAGACTTGGCACATAGATGGTCGCATCGCGCTTTATGTTAAGGGGCGGATCTCCGGCAAATGGCTGCTGACGATGGCGTATGACTCTGCGAAGAACAGCACCAATACAACCTATGGTAGCACCATTGACCCGCGCGCCTATTACACTGTTTATGCAGACCGCAGCGACAAGCGCTACGATGCATCATCGGTACGTAAACTCTATCTGAAGCTTGAGCGCCCGCAATTTTATGCTTTGTTCGGCGACTATGATACGGCAATCACCGAGCCACAGTTGTCGCGGTATGTGCGTGCGTTTAATGGGTTGAAGTCGGAGTATCGGAACGAGCAGTTCAGCGCCGTCGTGTTTGCGGCAGATACGCCGTATAGTCATCGACGCCAGGAAATTCAGGGCAATGGGCTATCAGGGCCGTTTCAACTGGCGGTTCGCGATATTGTGCCAAATTCTGAAACGATTACGATCGAAGTGCGTGACCGGTTGCATTCGGAACAGATCGTCAGCACGCAATCGCTGGTACGGTACATCGACTACAGCCTCGATTATGTTACGGGTCAATTGCGTTTCAATCGTCCGATTTTGAGCCGGGATAGCAATTTCAACCCACAGTTCATCATCGCAGACTATGAGGTTGATGGCATAGCGCAAAGTGTCATCGATGCGGGCGGCCGTGCGACGCTACAAAACAAGTCCAAAACGTTGAAAGTGGGCGTTACCGTAATCCACGACGAAACGGACACGTCGAAGGTCAACCTCGGCGGTGTGGATGTGCGTTATCGTCCAAATGCGTCGAATGAACTGCGTGGAGAGTTTGCGGCCACAAGCGCCACAGCAAATATAGGGACAACGGGTGTGAGTTCCGGTTTGGCAACCGCATGGCTCGTTGAAGCCGAACATCACGGACCGCACTACGATATGTTGGCATATGTGCGCGATCAACAAAAGAACTTTGGTATCGGGCAAACCAATATTGGCGATGCCGGAACGCTTAAATATGGCTTTGATGGTCGGGTGCGGTTGACCTCAGCATTGTCGCTTTCGGGCAACGCCTATGAGGAAAAATATCTCACGACGACGGCCGTTCGTGATGCCGCAGAGGCCAAGCTTGAGTATCGCGGCAAATATTTTACGACAAATCTCGATCTCAAATATGTGCACGACACGCTTGCGGACGGGACGACGGCTGTGTCCGAGATCGTGCAATTCGGTGCCTCTAAGCGCTTCTTTAGCAACAGGCTTGAACTCGATGCGCAGACTGAATTTTCGCCTACCGGCCAGACAAATAGCGTTGATTTTCCGGCGCGGCACCTGCTGACCGCGCGGCTGAACTTCTCGAAGGCCGTAACGTTGGTCGGGAGTTACGAAATTGCCGAGGGCAAAGCCGTCGCGGCTCGAACAGCGCGCATTGGCTTTGATCTCAAGCCCTGGACGGGGGCGAAATTTACGACCAGCGTCAATGAGCAAACGGCAGCCGACTATGGACCGCGCATGTTTGCCGCTTATGGTTTGGCGCAGTCATTACCGATTGGCAAAAAACTGACGGTCGATTTTACGCTCGACGGCAATAAGACCTTGAGCGGTATCAATCCCGCTAATGTGCTCAACGCCGCACAACCAGTTGCTTCGGGTGGCTCTTTGAGTGGAACGGGCACTTTGACCGAAGATTTCACCGCCGTCACGGGGGGGGCGACGTTCCGCGCGACTGATTGGAGCATCACCGGACGCGCCGAATATCGCAAAGGTGCGATTACGACACGTTACGGGCTGACAACCTCGGCCTTGCGTCAGATCAGCGATGGCAAGGCGTTTGGCGCGACGCTGAGCTATGGGCACGCGACGCAAGCAGGCGGTGCCACCACCGATTCGACGAGCTTTGCGATGAGCTGGGCCAATCGCCCGACGCACAGTCATTTTGCCTGGCTTAACAAGACCGAAGCGCGCGAGGACTATGTCTTCAACGCTATTGCTGGGCAATCTGGGCCAATCGGTGGCGCGGCGCTCACCGTGTCGGGCAACGTGTCTTCAAAGCGGATCGTTAACAGCTTCTCCGCAAACTGGTCGCCAACTGAAAAAATTGATGGTCACTATCTTGGCCGTTCCGAGGTGTCGTTCTTCTGGGGCGCACGGTATGTATTCGACAGTTTCAATGGCGATGATCTTAAGGGTTTCAGCAACACGATTGGCACCGACATCAAGTTTGATCTAAATAAAATGGTCACGCTTGGGGGGAGCGGGACATTGCGCGAAAACCCGGGCGGACGTTCATATAATTTTGCAGCGGGGCCGGTGATCGACGTCTCGATCATGAAAAATAGCAACATTTCGGTGGGTTACAACGTGATCGGCTACCGCGATCTTGACTATCAGGATAGTCGCTACACACGGAACGGGCCCTATATCACGGTGCGGCTGAAATTTGACCAAACTTCGCTCGCGGGGCTCGGACTGCTGAAACATTAAACTTTTGTATCATAGTTGGGGATGAATTGTGCCGGTGTCAGATAAGCGACACAATGCCACTCTAAGTTAAAATGGCCAGTGACTGGCTATTGTTTAGAGGAGTAAACCAAATGGGAATTTTTTCTTCAATTAAAGACGCCATTTTTGGGCATCATGACGCCGCTGCAGCAGCGCTTGCCCCCGTATCTGCCGCTGCAGCCGAAGCCGCACCAGCCGCGGCTGCCACGCCAGCGCCTGCACCAGCACCAACCGAACCCGTCGACGTTGAGGCCATTCTCGATAAAATCGCAGACGACAAAGGCGTTGAGTCGAATTGGCGCGTGTCAATTGTCGATCTAATGACCCTTCTGGGTCTCGACGCCAGTCTCGCGCACCGGAAAGAACTGGCCGAAGAACTGCACTATGATGGCGACACGGACGATTCAGCGTCGATGAATATCTGGCTGCATAAGCATGTCATGACTGAACTGGCCGCAAATGGGGGCAAAGTTCCCGCCGATATGACTGCGTAGTCACGACGACCGCAAACAATGGCGAGTCCTAGTCTCCGCCATTGCCTTTGACACTGAGATTCGTCTATTGGGCGGAGCAAGATGACGATTTTGTTCCGCCCACAATTCACCCTCGCCAAGCGCTCTAAGGCCCTCGATCGGCGCGTGGCACCAGTCCGTGGCGACTTAGCAGATGTCGCTTTGGCCGGAGCGGTGTTTGTTCCCCATTATGCGCGACAAATAACCAAATCAGTTATTTTTTCACATGCGAGTATCTATCAAAAGCCTGAAGCCGTAGCGATGATGGTGTCGGAACTTTTGCAAGATGAGCAGTTCGCGGTTTTAGACGTCGTCGGCGAATGGGCGTGGGGCTATTGCGTACATGATCATTACGTTGGCTATATACGGCGCGCTGCGTTGGGATCCGCAACCGATGTGCGGACGCGTGATGTTGATCCAGATTACGTAAAAGCAGCACTTTCGTATGTTGGAGTGCCGTATTGTTGGGGGGGGCGAAGTCGAGACGGCATCGATTGTTCGGGTCTCGTTCAAGTCTCGCTAGCAAATGCGGGGGTTTCAGCACCGCGCGACGCTGACCAACAGATGTCGGCGCTCGGTCAAGAAATTCCCACGCATGACACGTTACAACATGGCGATCTCATCTTTTTCCCGGGTCATGTCGGTATTATGACAAATAGTACCGATATGGTTCATGCGACTGGGTTTCATCATCAGGTTATTGTCGAACCGCTGGCGACGGTTTCGACGCGTATTGCCGAGCAACATAGCCAGCCGATCATTGGACGGAAGCGGCTCCCATGACACCGCGTGTTTTTATCGATGGTGCAGTGGGAACGACAGGGATCGAAATCCACGACCGCCTAGTCGCGCGGCCAGACTTGGTGGTTAGCATATTGGACGACGAGCTCCGCAAGGACACTGCCGCGCGCCGTGATGCGCTTAACACGGCGGATGTGGTGATATTGTGTCTTCCCGACGAGGCCGCACGCGATGCGGTGGCGCTTATCGAAAACGCTACCACACGGGTGATCGACGCTTCGACCGCGCACCGCACGGCGTCAGGATGGACTTATGGCTTTGCCGAAATCATCGGGCATCAGGCAATTAGGAATGCTCGATTTGTGTCTAATCCCGGCTGCTATGCGACCGGTTTTATCGCGTTGATCGCACCATTGGTGCGCGCTGGCGTTATACCCGCCGATTGGGCGCTTACGTGTAACGCTGTTTCCGGCTTTTCGGGTGGCGGCAAGACGATGATCGCGCAGTATGAAGCGGGAGCGCCGAGCGCGCACAGCAGTTACGCCTTGGGGCTCGCCCACAAACATGTGCCTGAAATGCGTTTGCGTTCAGGGCTCTCGCACGCGCCGCTTTTTGTGCCTGCGGTTTCAAATTGCTACCGGGGGATGCTCGTTGACGTTCCCTTAGCGCTTGCGGCGATACCTCACCCCCCAGAAATTTCCGCGATCCACGCCGCCTATGCAGCTGTTTACGGACAGAGCCCGATCGTGCAAGTGGACGCCACTTGTAACGCCGCAACCCTTACGATTGAATCGGCTGCGAACACTGATCGCCTTGAGCTTCATGTGTTCACTAATCCCGAAAAGACGCAAATCCGGCTCGTTGCAGCGTTGGACAATTTGGGGAAGGGGGCCGCTGGTGCCGCAGTCCAGAATCTCAACATCATGTTGGGCCTTGACGAAACGACCGGATTGCATCTCTGAATAACCTTTTAGCGCATAGGTTGTGCGCTAAAGCTGGTTACATCTCGCCACGGGCGCGCCGCAGAGCGAACCATTTTTGAACATTTTCATTCTGTCCTTGCAGTGTCTCGGAAAAAATATGCCCGCCCTTGCCGTTCGCGACAAAGTACAACGATTTCGTGTCGGCGGGGTTGAGCACGGCCGCAATGGCGGCCCTTCCTGGGTTTGCT
>Ga0209583_10000154_pt1 | contig 22769 bp, 18 predicted proteins | sample Str014_FD_187201 | JGI IMG/M metagenome (GOLD analysis project Ga0209583, IMG submission 187201) | Freshwater sediment microbial communities in response to fracking from Pennsylvania, USA - Straight Creek_MetaG_SC_2014 (SPAdes) (version 2) | ecosystem: Environmental > Aquatic > Freshwater >... | reverse complement strand
AACGGCTTCTCCGAATTGAACGACGCCGAAGACCAGGCCGCGCGCTTCCAGGCGCAGGCCGCGAACAAGGAAGCGGGCGACGAGGAGGCGATGTACTACGACGCCGACTTCATCCGCGCGCTCGAGTACGGCATGCCGCCGACCGGTGGCTGCGGGATCGGCATCGACCGGTTGATCATGCTGATCACCGATTCGCCGAGCATTCGCGACGTGATCCTGTTCCCGTCGCTGCGCAACGCCGGTTGAGCCGGCGCCGCGGGTTCAAGCGGTCAGGTTGACCGCGTTGCCGAGCGTCGCCGGGCTCGAGCGCGCCGCGCTCGAAATGCCGTAGCCGAGCTGTTGCTGCAAGCGCGACAGCAGCCCTTGCAGCCCTGTCGCGATCGAGGAGATCGTCGGCGGCGGCATCACTGCGGTGCTAGCGCCCGACGTTGCCGATGCGGTGGGCGCCATGATCGTCGGCGCGACCGGCGCAGCCGGCGCTACCGGCGCGGCCGGCGCGGATTGGGCGGGCACGGTGGCCGGTGCGCCGGCAGCGGGTGCTGCAGCCGCCGGCGAGCCGAGCTTCAGGTCGGCGGCGAGGCGATCGAATGCGGATTGCAGCGCAGCCGGGGCCTTGCCCTGGCTCACGTCGGTGATCAGCGCCGACAGGCCGCGGGCGAAGCGGTTGCCGGGCGCCGCGGCCGTGGCGTTGCTGCTCGTCGTCGATGCCTCGTCGCGCACGGCGTTGAACAGGGCGTGCATGAACTTCGTGATGTCGTGTTTGAGGTTGCCGGCACCGCGGCGGTCGTCGTCCCCGTCGTCGTCGTCGTGGCCATGACCACGGCCCACGTTGCCCTGGACCTTCGCGCCCATGCCCTGGAGCGCCTGCATCAACGCCTGACGCACGCGGCCGTGACCGCCGTGTTCCCGGTGCTCGTGCAGTCTCTCGCCGCTCTCGGTCGGCTCGACGGCGGCGACCGGCGTGGCCTGGGTCGTCGGAGCCGTTGCGGCAACGGCAACGGTGGTGGCGCTGGATGCGGAGATGGCGGTCAGGGTCATGGCAGGCCTCGCTGGGCTGACTGGTGTCCCCGCTACTTCGGCCGAACTTCTACCCGCTGAAGCGCCCGGCAGACCCGGCTGCGGGATTTTTCATTTGGTCACACACCGCGCCCGGCTGCCTCGCTGGCCGTCAACGCTGCGTGAACGCGGCCTTGCGCTTGTTGAGGAACGCGTCCATCCCTTCCTTCTGGTCGGCGGTCGCGAAGGTCATGTGGAACAAGCGCCGTTCGAACATCACGCCGTCCGCGAGCGACCCTTCGAAAGCGCGGTTCACGCTCTCCTTCGCCGCCATCACGCTCATGGCACTGAGCCCGTTGATGGTCTCGGCCGCCCCGAGCGCCGTGTCCATCAGCTCGGCGAACGGCACGACGCGCGAGACCAGGCCGCCGCGTTCGGCCTCGGCGGCGTCCATCGTGCGGCTCGTCAACACCATGTCCATCGCCTTGGCCTTGCCGACCGCGCGCGGCAGGCGCTGCGTGCCGCCGGCGCCGGGGATGATGCCGAGCTTGATCTCGGGTTGGCCGAACTTCGCGGTGTCGGCGGCGATGATGAAGTCGCACATCATCGCCAGCTCGCAGCCGCCGCCGAGCGCGAAACCCGCGACCGCGGCGATCACCGGTTTGCGGATCGTGCGGATCGTCTCCCAGTTGCGCGTGATGAAGTCGTTGCCGTAGGTGTCGGTCAGCTCGTACCTGGCCATCGCGGCGATGTCGGCGCCGGCCGCGAAGGCCTTCTCGCTGCCGGTGATCACGATGCAGCCGATGCCGGCGTCGGCGTCGAAGCCCTTCAGGGCGGCGCCGAGTTCGTCCATCAGCGCGTCGTTCAGCGCGTTGAGCTGCTTCGGCCGGTTCAGCGTGATCAGGCCGGTCTTGCGGGCACCTTCGCCCCGCGTTTCGATCAGGATGTTGTCGTAGGTCATGGTGGTGGTTCCTTCGCTGGGTCGGTCACTGTAGCGTCGCGCTTCGCTGCGCCATGTCACTTCTCCAAGTCGGGCGGCTTGGAGATCATCAGGTCGACATAGTTGTCGGCGTCCTGCTCGAAGCGCACCCGCGCCGGAAAGTAGCGCAGCTGCGGCGCGAACCACATCTCGACGGCGAGGGTGCCGGGCGTGCGCTCGTTGCGCGGCTTCAGGTGGATGCCCTGCACCGGGCCGAACGGCGTGGCGAGCGTCTCTTCCTCGACCACGTCGTAGACCCAGGTGTCGACCTTCTTCGGCAGGGCGAGCGGGATGTCGACCCGGCCGCCGACCTTCAGAAGCTCGGGCCGGGTGCTGAACAGGTAGGTGAGTTGAACGAACTGGCTCGCGGTGTCCTGCAGGCCGGGCATCGCGGGATACACCTCGCCGTTCGCGAGGATCACCTGGCCCGCGTCGAACAGCACGGTCTGCCGCGGCCGGGCTTTGGTGAGGAACCTGATGTCCTGGTCGTAGCGGCGCGGTGCGAGACCCTGGGCGGTGATCTCGCCGTCGCTGGTCGAGCGCTGCGTGATCAGCGGCGCGAAGCTCGGGCCGACGATGAAGTCGACATGCACCTGGTAGTGCGAACCGACACGCACCCACTCGACCTGCGCGCTGCCGCTGACCGCACCGCGGTAGTTGCCGGTCAGCAGATAGGTCATGCGGGTGGATGCAGGCCACTCGAAGGCAGGGCCGGCAGCGCTGGCGGCCGACGCGGGCGCCGCTGCCGCGATTGCCGAAGACGCGGCCGAGGACGCGGTGGCCGCGACGGCGGCAACCACAGGCTCGGGCGCCGCCGCGCTGGCCGCCTCGGCCACGGCAGGCACCATGTCGGGCATCGGTTCGGGCGCCGAGGCCGGCTTCGGCGCCTTCGGCTTGCGGGCAGGCGTCGTCGCGGCAACGGGCGCAGCCGGCGGCGCAGCGGGCGAGGCGGTGGGCGGCGGCGCGCCGAGCGTCATCTCGCGCACATAGGCGACCTCCATGCGCGCGGGCATCGCGGCATCGGCGTCGACCGTGGCCAGGCTGTCGACGACCGAATCCGTGACGCAGCCGTGCACGCCGATCACGCCGAGCACCAGCGCGAACCATGCGGCGCGTCGGCCGCGTCGCGGCGAGGGCCCGAGCCGCGGGTTCAACCCGCGAGCCATGCCTTGCGCAATGCCGCCGCTGCCTTTGCCGGCGCGCCCGCGGCCTTCAGCGTGATCGCACCGGGGCTCGGGCCGGCGGGCGCCGCCTCGCCCGGCAGCACGAGCGACAGTGTCAGCACACGCTGATCACGCGCGACCAGCAGCGGCGCCGCGGCGGCGGCTGTGAGCAGGCGCAGTGCGTCGTCGAGTCGGCGCACCCGCCAGCCGTCGACGGCGAGCAGTTCGTCGCCCGGTGCGAAGCCGGCCGCTTCGGCGGCGCCGCCGCGCAGCACGTGGCTGATCTTGACGCCGGTCAGCGCGCTCTCGCTGACGCGCAGGCCGAGGCGCTGCGCGAGGGAGGCGGCCTCGGTGCCCCACTCGACGCCGGCGCGCTCCAGCAAGGTCTGCAGCGGCAGATCGTCGGTACCGTGCACCCACGCGGCGAGTTCCTTCGCGTACGAACGGCCGCCGACATGCGCCAGCGCGGCGGCGATCTGCGCCTCGTCGATCGGGCCGCCCTGGCTCGCGGCCCAGAGGGCACGCATCACGTCGTCGAGCGTGCCGCGGCCTTCGGTTCGCAGCGTGAGGTCGAGCGCGAGCGCGACCAGCGAGCCCTTGGTGTAGTAGCTGATGGTCGAGTTCGGCGTGTTCTCGTCGGCGCGGTAGTACTTGACCCAGGTGTCGAAGCTCGACTGCGCCACGCTCTGCACATGGCGCCCCGGCATCGACAGCACGCCGCTCACGGTGCGCGCCACCAGACGCAGGTAGCGCGCCGTGTCGATCAGGCCGGTGCGCAGCAGGAACAGGTCGTCGTAGTACGAGGTGAAGCCCTCGAAGAACCAGAGCAGCGCGGTGTAGTTCTCCTGCGTGTAGTCGTAGCGGGCGAACTCTGCGGGGCGCAGCCGCTTGACGTTCCAGGTGTGAAAGTACTCGTGGCTGATCAAGCCGAGCAGGTTCGCGTAGCCCTCGCTCGTCTCCGGCTTGCCCAAAGCGGGCATGTCGCGCCGCGGCGAAATCAGCGCGGTGCTGGCGCGGTGCTCGAGCCCGCCGTGGCCCTCGTCGACGAGGTTGTGCAAGAAGACATAGCGCTCGAACGGCGGCTTCGATCGGCCGTGCCAGAACGCGATCTGCGCTTCGCAGATTCGCTTTGCATCGGCCAGCAGGCGCGCGCCGTCGAAATCGGGCAGCGCCCCGGCCACGACGTATTCGTGCGGCACGCCGTGGGCCTCGAAACGGCCGCGCCAGAAGCGACCCAGCTCCACCGGGTGGTCGACCAGTTCGTCGTAGCCCGTGGCCTCGTAGACACCGCGCCCGGCGGCGTCGACCTTCACCGCCGGCAATGCCGTCGCCACCTGCCAGCCGGCCGGCAGCGCGCGCAGTTCGAGCCGGTGCGGCTCGGCCTCGCGGCCCTCGACACGCAGACACAGCGAGGTGCCGTTGAAGAAGCCGCGTTGCGCATCGAGAAACGCCGCGCGCACCGAGGTGTCGAACGCATAGACGAGGTAGCTGACGGTCAACGCGCCGCGGCCCTCACAGCGTGCGAGCCAGGTCGCCTTGTCGACCTGCTCGAGCGCCACGCGGCGCTCGCCCTGGCTCGCGTTCAAGGCCGACAGGTGCCGCGCGAACTCGCGCACCAGGTAGCTGCCGGGGATCCAGGCCGGCAGGCTCAGCCGCTGCTCGCGCGCCGGCGCGGCGATGCGCATGGTGACGCGGAAAAGGTGGGCATGTGGAAGCTGGGCAGCGACGGTGTAGTTGATCATTTGAGGCGCGCGTGTGCTTTCCGCGCGAGAACTGGCTCCCGAGGATAGGGGAGTGGTCGGGGGCATTCAAAGCTCGGTAAGATCAGACACACAAGTTTACGGAGATGTGCGCCCCAGATCGCCTGAGCGACCGCACTGTATTTCGATCCAGGAGATTAAGGCGTGACCATCGCGTTCGATTCCCTCCCGAGCCGTCATTCAGGCAGGATGAACATCACGAGCCCGACTCGTGGGCAGGGGCGACCCGCCAGCAAGCTGCGAGCAGCCAGGCCGCACCGGATCGCCGGACGCCGGGACTTGAACTGATGCGGGCGCAGCCCGCACAGATCGCGATCACAGACAGGTCGCTCAGCGTGCTGATCGTGTGCGACCACGCGTCTGCGCGGTTCGGCGGCGAGGCGATCCTCCCCTTGCACTACTTTCGGCTGCTGCGCGATCGGGGGCTGCAGGTCTGGCTCGTGGCGCATGCACGCACCCGCGACGAGATCTCGAAGTTGTTCCCCGACGAAACGCGCATTCGCTACGTCGAAGACAACCTGCTGCACAAGCTGCTGTGGCGTGTCGATGCGTTCCTGCCGTCTCGCGTCGCCTACGTGACCGCCGGCTTCGTTTCGCACATCACGGTGCAGTTCGCGCAACGCAAGATCGTGCGCGAACTGGTCAGTTCGCAAGGCATCGACATCGTTCACCAGCCCACGCCGGTCTCGCCGCGCGAACCGTCGATCATTTTCGACGTGGGTGCGCCGGTGGTCATCGGGCCGATGAACGGTGGCATGACCTACCCGCCGGCATTCCGCCGGGAAAACAGCTGGGGCGAAAAACTCTTGTTGCGCTTCGGCCGCGCAAGCGCCGCCTGGCTGAATTCGGTGATGCCCGGCAAGCGGCGTGCGGCACTGCTGCTGGTGGCGAACAAGCGCACCCTCGACGCCCTGCCGGCCGGCGTTTGCACGCGTGTCGAAGAACTCGTCGAGAACGGGGTCGATCTCGCGCTGTGGCACCCGCATGCGAATACACCGCCTCGAACCGAACCCGCCGTGACGCGCTTCGCCTTCGTCGGCAGGCTGCTGGGCCTGAAGGCGGTCGACCTCCTGCTCGAGGCCTTCGCGATCGCCGCGGCACAGGCGCCGATGCAGCTCGTCGTCATCGGTGACGGCGAGGAACGTGAGCGCCTGACACGCCAGAGCCGGGCGCTGTTCCCCCAGGTTCCAGACGACGGCGACGGCGCGCCGGTGCGGTTCACCGGCTGGCTGCCACAGGAGATGTGCGCCCGCGAGCTGGTCGACATCGATTGCCTCGTGATGCCGAGCCTGCACGATTGCGGGGGAGCCGTGGTGCTCGAAGCGATGTCGATGTCCAAGCCGGTGATTGCCACGGCCTGGGGCGGCCCGCTCGACTACCTCGACGAGAGCTGCGGCATCCTGATCGAGCCGCGCGACCGCGCCACGCTGGTGAGCGGCTTCGCGCAGGCGATGCTGCGAATCGCGCAGTCTCCGGTGGAGCGTGCGCAAATGGGCCGCGCTGCGCGCCGCAAGATCGAGGACAACTACGACTGGGATGTCAAGGTCGGCCGCGTCCTGCAACTGTACCGACAGGTGATCGGCACGCACACGATGTCGACGGCGAACCGGTAGCGCTTCGCCCTTCATGCCCTCCTTCGCCGACCGCATTCGCACGAACCTCGCACGCCGCTTTCTGGTGAGCATCAAGCGCGCGTCGCACCGCATGCCGGTGCAGCTCGAGGCGCCTGCGGCCGGCCGCATCCTGGTGATCGCGCCGCACATGGACGACGAGGCGATCGCCTGCGGCGGAACCCTGTTGCTGCACAAGGCGCTGGGCAGCGAGGTGCGCGTCGTTTTCGTCTCCGACAGCTCCTCGGCCGTGCGCGATCCGGTGATCGCCGATCGCATGCGCGCGATACGCCGCGCCGAAATGCTCCTGGCGCGCGAGGCCTTGGCGCTGGGCTCGATCGCCGAGTGCGGCTTCCCCGACGGCAGCCTGGTGCAGCACGAGGCCGCGATCGCGACGCGTCTTGCCGACGAGCTGAAGGCATTCGCGCCGACGCAGGTGCTCTGCCCGTTCCCGGTCGACGGCCATGCCGACCACCAGGCCTGCGCGCTCGCGTTCGCGGCCGCGACCTCTGCGGCCGGATGGCAGGGCGAGGTGCTCGGCTACGAACTCTGGTCGCCGCTGTGGGCGAACGTCGCTTTCGACATCGGCTCGGTGGCCGAAGCGAAGGCGGCGCTGATCGGCCTGTATGCCTCGCAGATGGCGGACCGCGACTACGCCTCGGCCGTGCTCGGGCTGAACCGCTACCGTGGATTGCAGCACCGCGTGGATTTCGCGGAAGCGTTCCATCGCTCTACGCCGGCGCAGTTCCGGCAGCTCGCCGCCTGCCTGGATCGTCTGTAATGAGGTCGCGCCGGGCGATCAACCCTTGACACGGGCCGCCGCGAAGCGCTTCTCGACTTCCTCCGGCGGCAGCGCGCCGGGCACACGCTTGCCATCTTCGAAGACCAGCGCGGGCGTGCCGTTGACGCGGTATTTCTTCACCATCGCCATGTTGCGCTGCAGTGCCGAGGTGTCGCAATTTCCCATGCTGCGCGGCGCGGCGGCGCCGTTGATCATCCACTCGCGCCAGACCGCGCTGTTGTCCTTCGCGCACCAGATGTTGCGGGCCTTGTCGGGCGAATCGCCGCCGAGGATCGGCACGAGGAAGGTGTAGACCGTCACATCCTTCACCTTCTGCATGTCGGCCTCGAACCGCTTGCAGTAGCCGCAATTGGGATCGGCGAACACGACGAGCTTGCGCGCGCCGCTGCCCTGCTTCCAGACGATCGCGTCTTTCAACGGCAGCGACGCGAAGTCGATCGCGGTGATCTTGTCGACACGCGCCTGCGTGAGGTCGGAGCGCGTCTTGGTCTCGATCAGGTTGCCCTGGATGATGTGGTCGCCGCGCTCGTCGGTGTAGACGATCTCGGCGCCGACGCGAACCTCGTACAGACCGGGTATCGGGGTGCTGTTGATCTCGTCGATCTTCGGAAAATCGGGGATGCGCTCGGCCAGGTTCTTGCGAATCAGCGCCTCTTGCGGCACTTGCGCGAACGCGGTGGGCGCCATGCCCGCGATCAGAGCCGCCACCAAGGCGGGTGCCAGCGTCGAGCGCAGCCAGTTGTTCATGTCGATGTCCTTCAGGAGTTCAGCGCCCGCGCGGTCAGCCAGCGCTTCAGCGGAGACAGGTGGTTCACGAGACTCAGGCCGCGGTTGCGAAGTTCCCGCACGGCAGGCGCTTCGTCGGAGAAAAGTCGCAGCAGGCCATCGGTGACCTGGCTCATCGCCCAGGTCGGCGTCGCGCGCTCGCGGGCATAGCGGCGCAGCAGCTTTTCGTCGCCGAGCGCGCGCCACGGCTCGCGGCCGCGGATCACGGCGACCAGCGCAGCCACGTCGGCCAGCCCGAGGTTCAGGCCTTGCCCGGCAAGCGGATGCACCACGTGCGCCGCATCGCCCAGCAGCACCCAGCCGGGGCCGCACCAGGCGCTCGCGTTCGCCTGCATCAGCGGCCACGCGGCGCGCTCCGACACGAGCTTCAGCTCGCCGGCCTCGCCGTTCGTCGCCGACATCAGTTCCTGCTCGAACGCGCCCGCATCGAGCGCGAGCAACTCCGCCGCGCGCGCGTTCGGCAACGACCAGACGAGCGCGAACGAATGCGCGGGCTGCGGCGTATCGAAGGGCAGCAGCGCCAGCACGTCGGGTGCGCGAAACCATTGCCGCGCCAGGCCCTGATGCGCCCGCGTGGCGACAAGCCGCGCCGCGATCGCCTGGTGGCCGTACTCGACGCGGTCGAACGCGATGCCCAGCGATTCGCGCGTCGCGGAGTCCTTGCCCTCGCACAGCGCGGTGAGCGCGGCCTGAACAGCCGAAGGCGGCTCGGCCTCGTCGATCACCGTGATGTGCGGCGCGAACCGCACCGCCGCAGCGAGCTCGCGCTCGAGCACCGCGGCATCGGTGATCCACGCGAGCGCGCTGACATGCTGCTGCCAGGCCGAGAAGTCGATCGCCGCGGCGCGCGCGTCGCCTTGGACGTGCATGTCGAGCACGGGCGTGGACGCATGCAGGGGCAGCGCGTCCCAGACCTTCAGGCTGCGCAACAGTTCGACCGACGCGGCGTTCAGCGCATACGCGCGCACGTCGTCGCTGCCCGGTGCGCGCGCCGCCTCGGGTCGAAGCGCGACGCTCAGGCCGGCGCGCGCCAGCGCCAGCGCGAGGCTGCGGCCGACGATGCCCGCACCGAGCACCTGAACGTCGAAGGTCTTCATGACAGGCGATTGTAGGGACGGAGCTGCCGCAGCGGCGATGGGTGTCGGCCCGCTCCGCAGGCACAATCGTTCTCAACTTTTTCGACACCGAGGCGAACCGATGGAAGGCGACCAGACCGTCAGCGTGGCGTCACTGCACGTCTACCCCATCAAGTCTTGCGGCGGCATCGCGCTCACCGAGGCACTGCTGATCGAGACCGGCATCGAATTCGACCGCGCCTGGATGGTCGTCGACCCGGCGGGCGCATTCGTCACGCAGCGCGAGTTGCCGCGCATGGCGCTGATCCAGCCGACGCTCAAGCACAGCGAGATGGTGCTGCGCGCGCCCGGCATGCTGGCGTTGCATGTCGCGCTCGACCGGGTCGAGGCGCCGATGCGCGCGACGGTCTGGAACGACGAGGTCGCGGCCTACGACATGGGCGACTTGTGCGCGCAGTGGTTCAGCGACTTCCTCGGCCGCCCGCTTCGGCTGGTGCGCTTCGATCCTGAACAGAAGCGCTTGTCCGATCACCACTGGACCGGCTCGCTCGACGCCGAGAACGCCTTCGCCGACGGCTTCCCGATCCTGGTCAGCTCGGTCGCTGCGATCGGCGAGCTGAACCGCCGCCTGCGATCACAAGGCCGGGCGGACGCGACGATGGCGCGCTTTCGGCCCAACCTCGTGCTCGACGGCCTCGATGCGCATGGCGAGGATGCACTCGACGAGATCGAGTTCGCAACCGACGACGGCCCGGTGCGCATCCGCCTCGTCAAGCCCTGCGCGCGCTGCCCGATCCCCGATGTCGACCCGGTCACCGGTGAGCCGGGCCACGTGGTCGGCGACACCTTGGCCGGCTACCGCGCCGACGCCCGGCTCGACGGCAAGATCACCTTCGGGATGAACGCCGTGATCGTCGAGGGCATCGAGCGGGTGCTGCGGGTCGGCATGACCGGCACGGCCACGTTCAAGTTCGAGTGAAAGCGCCCGGGGCCAGCTCGCGACGCGCCTGCAAGGCCGCCGCGCGCACGTGGCAGCCCTCGAGGTGGTCGTTGACCAACCCCATCGCCTGCATGAAGGCGTAGACCGTGGTCGGGCCGACGAAGCTCCAGCCGCGCTTCTTGAGGTCTTTCGACATCGCGACCGATTCGGGCGAGGTGGTGTTCGCCCTCGCCGCCACCAAGGTCATCTTCTTCGGCCGCGAAGCCGCCGCGGGTTCGTGCGACCAGGCATAGGCCGCGAGCGAGCCGAACTCGGCGCGCAATTCGATCACCCGCTTCGCGTTGTTGATCGTCGATTCGATCTTGCCGCGGTGCCGCACGATGCCGGCGTCGGCCAGCAGGCGTGCGATGTCGGCCTCCTTGAAGCGCGCGACGTGTTCGGCGTCGAAGTTCGCGAAGCCGGCCCGAAAGGATTCGCGCTTGTTCAGGATCGTCAGCCACGACAGCCCGGCCTGGAAGCCTTCGAGGCAGAGTTTCTCGAACAGCCGGCGGTCGTCGGTCACCGGGAAGCCCCATTCGTTGTCGTGGTAGTGGCGGTACGCGGCGCTCGCCTGGCACCAGCGGCAACGCGCCGTGTTTTTGCCGGAAGCTTCGTCGGTGGTGAACAGGCCGGTGTCGATGTTCGTCATGACCGGGATTCTGGCGCGACCGATTCGGCAGCGCCGCTCGTGCGTTCCCGTTGGAGCGCGTTCGCGATGCGCGAGAACGCCGGGCGCAGTTCGGCCCAGGGCGGCTCGGCCAGCGCACGCGGCCTGCGCAACGCGCCGGCGCCGGCGCGCGCGATCGAGCCGGCCTTCGCAGCGAACACCACGCAGTTGCTGCCTTCGCGATCGTCGACGCGCAGCACGCGCCCGCCGAAGCTGCGGGCAACCCGCTCGACGCGAATCGGGTGCTGCGCGTCGCCGGCATGCAGGTTGACGACGAGCAGGCCGTCTGCCGTCAACGCATCGAGGCAGTCGTCGTAGAAGCGCTGCGTGCCGAGCGCGGCGGGCATGCCGTCGGCGTCGAAGGCGTCGACCATCAGCACATCGAAGCGCTCGCTCGTTTGCGCGACGAACAGCGCCCCATCGCCTTCGACGACGCGAAAGCGCGCATCGTCGGGCGGCACGTGGAAGGCCTCGCGCAGCGCGATCACGCGCGGGTCGATCTCGGCGACGACCATCGACGTGCGCGCCAGGTGCAGATGACAGAATTTCGCGAGCGAGCCGCCACCCAGGCCCAGCATCGCGAGCCTCGAAGCCGCCGGCCGCAGCATCAGCCAGCCCATCATCAGCCGCGTGTATTCGAGCTCGAGCGCATCGGGCCTGCGCAGCTGCATGCGGCTCTGGATCGCCGACACCGAGAAGTGCAGCGAACGTGACTCGAGCTCTTCACGAACGTAGGGCGGCGTCGTTTCGTGCGCCATCCAGCTCAGTCTTCGTCGGCGTCGTCGTTCGGCCACGAGGCCGCGTCGTCGGCCCAGGCCTGCAACGCCGCGCCGCGCTTCTTCAGCGTGGCCGCGAGCTTGGGCAGCGCGTCGTCGGGCAGGTGCGACCAGGCCGGCGGCACGTCGCCGCGGTCGAGCTGCTCGCCGTGCAGTGCCCAGCGCTTGCCGAACGCACGCATCGCATCGCGCGGCGTGGCCAGGTCGTGTGCGCCGAGCGCGTCGGCCGGCAGGTCACCGGCGATCACCCACCAGCCGATCCACTCGGGGCGGTGCGCGCTTTCGACCGCCCACAGGCTCGCGTACGGCATCGCGAACCAGGCCGGGCGTTCGCCGATGCGTCCGTGTTCGGGTGCGAGCCGCGCGATGCAGGCGGCGACTTCGGCGGCGCGTTCGTCGCACCAGCGTTCTTCTTCGTTTGCTGTCATGTGAGTCATCTCAGGGATGCCGGGGCGGCAACGGGATGAATTCGGTCTCGCCGGGCACGCGCTCGAAGCGCTGCGCCTCCCAGTCGTCCTGCGCCTGCAGGATGCGCTCGCGGCGGCTCGAGACGAAGTTCCAGACCAGGAAACGATGCCCGAGCGGCGTGCCGCCGACCAGCACGATGCGGCCGCCACGCGGCGCCGTCAGCACCGGCTCGCTGCCCGCTTCGAGCACAACCATCGCGCCCGCCCGCACCAGCTCGCCGTCGAGCTCGAAATCGTGGTCGACGCTGTAGAGCGCGCGCTCCTCGGCCGCGTTCGGGATCGCGAGCGACGCACCGGAGGCAGGCTCGAAGTTCAAATCGAGGTAGATCGTCGGCGACACCGCGTTGACCGGCGAGACCAGCCCGAACGCGCTGCCGATCAGCACGCGCACCAGCACGCCGCCGACATCGATTGCAGGGATTTCCGCACCCGGCACATGCTGGAAGCCCGGCAGGTCTTCCTCGTGCTCGGCCGGCACCGCGAGCCAGAGCTGCAGGCCGTGGCTGCGGCGCTCGACACCGAGCAGGTCCTTCGGCGTGCGCTCGGAGTGCACGATGCCGCGCCCGGCCGTCATCAGGTTGACGGCGCCGGGCTCGATGCGCTGCACCACGCCCGTCGAGTCGCGGTGCATCATCGCGCCCTCGAACAGGTAGGTCACGGTCGCCAGGCCGATGTGCGGGTGCGGGCGCACGTCGTGGTTGTCGCCGGGCTGCGCGGTGATCGGGCCGAAGTGGTCGAAGAACACGAACGGGCCGACCGCCGGCCGCGTGGCCGAGGGCAGCACGCGGCGGACCTTGAAGCCGCCGCCGAGGTCTTTCTCGTGCGACGGAAGGGTTTGAAGCGCGGGCATGGAAGGTCACTCCGAAAAGCAGTTCGGCGAGTGTAGGTCGCTCCCCTAAAATCCGCGGTTCGCCCGGTGCGTGTGCCGGGCCCTCCTGAAAGACCTCCATGAGTTTGAAGTGCGGCATCGTCGGCCTGCCCAACGTCGGCAAGTCCACCCTGTTCAATGCCCTGACCAAGGCCGGCATCGCGGCCGAGAACTACCCGTTCTGCACGATCGAGCCGAATGTCGGCATCGTCGAGTTGCCCGATCCGCGTTTGCAAGACCTGGCCGCGATCGTCAAGCCGGAGCGCATCGTGCCGGCGATCGTCGAGTTCGTCGATATCGCCGGGCTGGTGGCCGGTGCGTCGAAGGGCGAAGGGCTGGGCAATCAGTTTCTCGCCCACATCCGCGAGACCGACGCGATCGTCAACGTGGTGCGCTGCTTCGATGACGAGAACGTGATCCACGTGGCCGGCAAGGTCGACCCGCTCGACGACATCGAGGTGATCCAGACCGAGCTGTGCCTGGCCGACATGGGCACGGTCGAGAAGGGCCTGCACCGCTACAACAAGGTCGCGCGCTCGGGCGACAAGGAGGCGCAGAAGATCGTCGCGGTGCTCGAGAAGTGCATGGCCGCGCTGAACGACAGCAAGCCGGTGCGCGGCATCGCGTTCACCAAGGAAGAACTGGTTCTGGTGAAGCCGCTGTGCCTGATCACCGCGAAGCCGGCGATGTTCGTCGGCAACGTCGACGAGAGCGGCTTCGAGAACAACCCGTACCTCGACAAGCTGCGCGCCTATGCGCAGCAGCAATCCGCGCCGGTGGTCGCGATCTGCGCGAAGACCGAGGCCGAGCTGTCGGAGATGGAAGACGAGGACAAGCTGATGTTCCTCGGCGAGATGGGCCAGACCGAGCCCGGCCTGAACCGGCTGATCCGCGCCGCGTTCGGCCTGCTCGGCCTGCAGACGTATTTCACCGCCGGCGTGAAGGAGGTTCGCGCCTGGACCATCCACATCGGCGACACCGCCCCGCAGGCCGCCGGCGTGATCCACACCGACTTCGAGCGCGGCTTCATCCGCGCGCAGACCATCGCCTTCGCCGACTACGTTGCGTTCAAGGGCGAACAAGGCGCGAAGGACGCCGGCAAGATGCGTGCGGAGGGCAAGGAGTACGTCGTGAAAGACGGCGACGTGCTCAACTTCCTTTTCAACGTGTGACGCTTTCGGCACGCAACACGGTCTCGGTGAAATTCCGAGCCGGCCCAGACATGCCGCCGCAAGCCGATCAAAATCGCACCCTTTGACGGACCCGCCGACGTTTGGCCACTGACACGCTCACCGACAAGCCCCTGCACTGGACGGTCGCGTTCGCTCTGACCGGCCTGTGCTATGTGATCGCCGGCATCGCAGCGTTGCAGTTGGCGATCCCGCCGGGCTTCGCGGCCCCCTTGTACCCCGCCGCGGGCGTGGCGCTCGCCAGCGTGCTGGTGTTCGGGCGGCGCATGCTGCCGGCGGTGTTCATCGGGTCGCTGTGCGCCAGCCTCTCGTACGCACTGCGGGGCAACCCGTTCCGGCCGGAGGTGCTGATCGTGCCGTTTGCGATCGCGTTCGGCGCGGCCTTGCAGGCGCTCGTCGGCGCGCGGTTGGTCGGGCGTTTCGTGAAGCAGCCGCTGACGCTTTCGGAACCGCGCGACATCGGTGCCTTCCTGCTCGTCGCCATGGCCTTGTGCCTGGTCAACGCCGTGATCGCCAACCTCGCACAATGGCTCACGGGCACGGTGTCCACCGCCGATCTGCCGTACAGCGCCGCGACCTGGTGGATCGGGGATCTCCTCGGCGTGCTGATCGCCACACCGATCATCCTGACCCTGTTCGGCCGACCGCGCGACGCCTGGGCGCCGCGCCGCATGAGCGTCGGCCTGACGCTGGCGCTGGTCACGCTGCTGCTCGCGCTTGGCATCCGCCAGATCGTGCAGTGGAACGCCGAGCGGCTGCAGACCGCGTTCGATCACGACGCCAAGAATGCCGTGCAGGCGCTCGGCGCGCAGTTGCGCGAGCCGCTGCAGGCGCTGGAGGCACTGAACGGGGTGTTCGTCGCCTCCGAGCACGTCACCGCCGGCGAGATGCGGCTGGCCACGCGCGCGTGGCTCGCGCCGGGCCTCCTGCAGGCGATGACCTGGGCGGAGCGGGTGCAGCGCGCCGACCTGCCCGGGTTCGAGGCGCGCGTGCGCAGCGAGCCGGGCATGGAGCAGTTCAAGACCTTCGATCGCCAGGACGCGGCAGGCACCCCGCCGAGCGCCGGCTGGCCGGGTGACGACATGCTGGTGGTGCGCTACATCGAGCCGCCCGCGCGCAACGCCGGCGCGGTCGGCGTGAACGTGATGTCGATCCCGGCCACGCGTGACGCGATCGAGCGCACGCGCGAATCCGGCCACCCTGCGGCCACCGCCGGGTTTCGGCTGACCCAGCAGGCGGCCAACGAGAACCAACTCGGCGTCGTGATCTACCAGGGCGTGTACGCGCCCCGCGCAGCGGCGGCGCCGCAGCAAGGCGCGGCGATGCGCGGCGCGGTGTCGGTCGTGATCCGCATGGACGACCAGTTGAACGCGCTCGCTCCGCAGCTGCCGCGCTACCTCGCGCTGTGCTTGATCGACGTGAGCCCGGGCGCGCCGCCGCGCCGCCTCGCGGGCGCGCCCGGTTGCGAGACGCATCGATCCGAGATGATGCTGACAAGCGCCATGCCCTACGCCGGCCGCCAGTGGGAGGTGCGTGTGACGCCCGCACCCGGCATGCTGCCCAAGGTGCACAGCGCGGACGTGTGGCTGTTCGCGTTGGTCGGCCTCCTGTCGACCGCGGTGCTCGGCGGCTTTTTGCTCACCGTGACCGGCCGCACGCGCCGCATCGAGACCGCCGTGCGCGAGCGCACCGCAGCCCTGCAGGCCGAGGTGCGCGAGCGCGAGGTCGCCGAAGCGGCGCTGCGCGAGAGCGAGCAACGCTTTCGAAACATCCTGAACAACGTGCCGATCGGCGTGATCTATACCGACCTGCGCGGCAACGTGAAGCAGACGAATCCGCGCTTTTGCGAACTCACCGGCTACAGCACCGACGAGCTGCTGCGAATGAGCCTGGCCGACTACACCCACCCCGAAGACATGCTGCAGGATGTGGAGCTGATGGCGCAGCTCGTGCGCGGCGAGATCCCGATGTACCGGCGCCACAAGCGCTACATCGCGAAGAGCGGTTCGACCGTGTGGGTGCAGGCAACCGTCTCGCTGCTGCGCGATGCGAACGCGAAGCCGCGCAGCATCGTCGGCGTGGTCGAAGACATCACCGAGCACCTCAAGCTGGAAGAAGCGGAGCGCGCCCGCGAGGCGGCCGAGGCCTCGAACCGTGCGAAGAGCGACTTTCTCTCGCGCATGAGCCACGAGCTGCGCACGCCGCTGAACGCGATGCTCGGCTTCGCGCAGCTGCTCGAACTCGACCCGCGCCACCCGCTGACAGACGCCCAGCGGCCCTGGGTGAGCCAGATCCAGCAGGCCGGCTGGCACCTGCTGGAGATGATCAACGACGTGCTCGATCTGTCGCGCATCGAGTCGGGCAACCTGCGGCTGCAGATCGAGACGCTGAACCTGGCCGACCTGATGGATGCGACGCTCTCGATGGTCGAGGGCGAGGCCCGCCAACGCCGCATCGCGATCACGCAGGAGTTCGCGCCCGGCACGGCCACCGTGCTGGGCGACGCGACCCGCGTCAAGCAGATCCTGACGAACCTGCTGAGCAACGCGGTCAAGTACAACAGCGAGGGGGGCCGCATCCACATCGGCAGCCGCCCGATCGGCGCCGACACGGTCGAGGTCGTCGTGACCGACACCGGCCTGGGCATGACGCCCGAGCAGCTGAGCGACCTGTTCCAGCCCTTCAACCGCCTCGGCCGCGAGCGCTCCGCGCAGCAGGGCACCGGCATCGGCCTCGTGATCAGCCAGCGGCTGGCCGAGTTGATGGGCGGTTCGCTGCGCGCGCACAGCGTTGCCGGCGAGGGCTCGGCCTTCATCCTGAGCTTGCCCTGCGTGACCGACCCCGACACCGTGCGCTCCGACCTCGCCGCGCTCGCACCGTTGCAGGCCGAGTACCACCGGCGGCTCGTGCACTACGTCGAGGACAACGAGACCAACGTGGAAGTGATGCGCGGCATCCTGGCGCAGCGGCCGCAGGTCGAGATGCAGGTCTCGATCACCGGGCTGGACGGGCTGGCGGCGATCCGCGCACAGCGGCCCGACCTGATCCTGCTCGACATGCACCTGCCCGACATCAGCGGCATGGAACTCCTGCGGCACCTCAGGCAAGACCCGCACACCGACACCATCCCGATCGTGATCGTCTCGGCCGATGCGCTCGCGCAGCAGATCGACGCCGCGTTCGAGGCCGGCGCAACGCACTACCTGACGAAGCCGGTGAGCGTCTCGGAGCTGCTCGGCGTCGTCGACGACCTGCTCGAGCAGATGGACACGCGCTACGGCTGAGCGGCGCGAGCCGATCGGCCTGCGCGCACGAAACGGAGGTTTCGATGACGACGATCTCGACGCTGTTCGGCATCGCGCTGCCGATCATCCAGGCGCCGATGGCCGGCGTGCAGGCGAGCGCGATGGCCATCGCGGTGAGCAACGCCGGCGGCCTCGGCTCGCTGCCGGCGGCAACCTTCTCGCCGAGCGCATTGCGCGCCGAGCTCGAGTCGATCCGCGCGCAGAGCGCGAAGCCCTGCAACGTCAACTTCTTTTGCCACACGCCGCCGACGCCGAGCGAGGCGCGTGAAGCGGCCTGGCGGGCCGCGCTGGCGCCCTACTTCGCCGAGTTCGGCTTCGATGCCGGGGCGATCCCGGCCGGCCCCGGCCGCGCGCCGTTCACCGACGAGGTGGCCGATGCGATCGAGCCCTTCGCACCCGAGGTCGTTAGCTTTCACTTCGGGCTGCCGTCGCCCGCGCTGTTGGCCCGCGTTCGCGCCTGGGGTGCGAAGGTGATCGCGTCGGCCACCACGGTCGACGAAGCGCGCTGGCTCGAAGCGCACGGCGTCGACGCGGTGATCGCGCAAGGCCTTGAGGCCGGCGGCCACCGCGGCATCTTTCTGAGCGAAGACCTGACGACGCAGCTCGGCACATTCGCGCTGCTGCCACAGATCGTTGCCGCGGTTCGTGTGCCGGTGATCGCCGCAGGCGGCATCGCCGATGAAGCCGGCGTGCGCGCGGCGCGAGCGCTCGGCGCGGCGGGCGTGCAGGTCGGCACCGCTTACATGCTGTGCCCGGAAGCGACCACGAGTTCGCCCCATCGCGCCGCACTCAAAGGCGGCGCCGCCGGGCACACCGCGCTGACCAACCTGTTCACCGGCCGGCCGGCGCGCGGCATCGTCAACCGGTTGATGCGCGAGCTCGGCCCGATCAGCAACGCGGCGCCGGAGTTTCCGCTCGCGACCGGGGCCATCGCGCCCTTGCGCGCAGCGGCCGAGCGCGCCGGCAGCGGCGACTTCTCACCGCTGTGGTCGGGCCAGAACGCGCGTGGTTGCCGCGAGATCCCGGCCGCCCGACTCACCCTCGAACTCGCGGCCGGCTGGTAGCTCAGGCCGCCAACGCGGGCACGCCCGGCTGGTGCTCACCGCCGAGCGCCTCGATCAGGTCGGGAATCATCTTGCCGAGTTCGCCGGTCGCGATCGCGGCATCGGCGTCGAAGGCTTCGTCCTTCTTGGGCGCGCTGCCGCCCTCGAACACGCCTTCGAGGAACGCGATCTTCTTGACCTGCATCGCCTCGGTCAGCAGCAGCGAGACGCGGCCCTGCCAGGTGAGCGCGAGCTGCGTCGGCACCTTGCCGTTCGCGATGTGCTGGCGCACCTCGTCGATGTCGAGCGCATGGCGGGCATAACGCACCGCCGATTTGGTCTCGTCGGGCGACTTGAGCTCGCATTCGCGGTCGACGCTGAAGCCGGACGGCGCGTCGCCCGTCGTCAGCCACTCCGACATCGCCGCTGCCGGCGACTGCGCGGTGTGCAGCGGCGTCAGCACGATGCCGTCGAGTGCCTTCACGAGGTGCGTGACGACCTCGTCGGCCTTCGCCGGGCTGCTCGCGTCGATCATCAGCAAACGGTCTTTCGGATTCAGCCAGACCTTGATCGCGGCCTGCTTCGTGAATGCCTGCGGCAGCAGGTCGAGCACGACCTCTTCCTTGATCTCCTTCTGCTGTTTCTTGCCGGGCTTGCGGCCGGTGGCCTGCTCGATCTGCGCGGCGCGTTCGTCGACGCGGCGCTTGACCACCGACGACGGCAGCACGCGCTGCTCGATCACCAGTTTCATCAGCCACTGCCCGCCGATCGATTCGACCAGCGGCGCGTGCTTGACGCCACGTGGTGGCGCCCAGCCGGCGGAGACGGGCTGGGTCGCGCCGCACTCCACGAAGATCATCTTGTCGAGGCCGGCTTCGAGCTCGGCGCTGTTGGCGGCCCAGCCCGGGCCGACGCGGTACACGGTCAGGTTCTTGAACAAATTCGCCTCTTGTCTGGATGCACCCGATCAACTCGCCGGGCGGCGGAGGCGCGATTGTCCGCGCAAAGCGAAACGCCTCGGCGCGTGTTCAGACCTTGTTACCCACCGTGACCTTCGCGGCACGCACGATCGCGGCGGCGTCCACCCCGAAAAACCTTCGCAGCTCGGCGCGGGTGTCGCTGCGCCCGAAGCCGTCGGTGCCGAGAGTCAGGTAGCGACGGCCCGCGGGCACGAACGCGCGCACGCTCTCGGGCACCGCGCGCACGTAGTCGGTCGCGGCGATGACGGGGCCGCCGCTTCGTGCCAGCTGCTCGGCGATGAACGGCACGCCTGCCTCCGCACCGCGCAACGCGGCGGCCTCGCAACGCTGCCCGTCGCGCGCCATTTCGCTCCAGCTCGTCACGCTGAACACCTCGACCTCGAAGCCCTCGGCCACGAGCTGCTGCGCGGCCTTGACGACCTCGGTGAGGATCGCGCCCGAGCCGAGCAGCGTGAGCTTCTGGCCGCCCGCCTTCACCGCATCCGTCTTCCAGCCGTCGTAGCGATAGCAACCGCGCAGCACATCGCCGTGCACCTCGGGCGGCAAGCTCGGCTGCGCGTAGTTCTCGTTCATCAGCGTGACGTAGTAGAAGACATCGCGCTGCTCGACCAGCATCTCGCGCATGCCGGCATCGACGATCACTGCCATCTCGCAGGCGAAACCCGGGTCGTAGGCCTTGCAGTTCGGGATCGTCGCGGCAACGAGGTGGCTGCTGCCGTCCTGGTGCTGCAGTCCCTCGCCGCCGAGCGTGGTGCGGCCCGAGGTCGCGCCGAGCAGGAAGCCGCGCGGGCGCTGGTCGGCCGCGGCCCAGATCTGGTCGCCCACGCGCTGGAAGCCGAACATCGAGTAGTAGATGTAGAACGGCAGCATCGCCAGGCCGTGCACGCTGTAGCTGGTGGCCGCGGCCGTCCAGCTCGCGATCGCGCCGGCTTCGCTGATGCCTTCTTCGAGGATCTGGCCGTCGGTCGCCTCGCGGTAGCTGAGCACCGAGCCGATGTCTTCGGGCGCGTAGCGCTGGCCCACACTCGAGTAGATGCCGACCTGCTTGAACAGGTTCGCCATGCCGAAGGTGCGCGCCTCGTCGGCGACGATAGGCACGACGCGCTCGCCGAGCTTCGCATCCTTCAGCAACCCGCCGAGCATGCGCACGAAGGCCATCGTCGTGCTCATCTCCTTGCCCGCGGCGTTGACCGCGAAGTCGGCATATGCGCCCAACGCCGGCACCGGTACGGGTGCACACGCGGTCTCGCGCTTCGGCATCGAGCCGCCGAGCACCTCGCGATGCGACCTGAGGTAGCGCATCTCGGCGCTGTCGTCGGCCGGCCGGTAGAACGCGAGCGAGGTCGCCTGCTCGTCGGTCAAGGGCAGGTTGAAGCGGTTGCGGAATTCGATCAGGTCGACGCTCTCGAACTTCTTCTGCGAGTGCGTCGTCATGCGCCCCTGGCCGGCGCTGCCCATGCCGTAGCCCTTCTTCGTGTGCGCGAGCACGACGGTCGGCTGGCCGCGGTGCGCCGCAGCCGCCGCATACGCCGCGTGGATCTTCACGAGGTCGTGGCCGCCGCGCTTGAGGCGGTCGATCTGCTCGTCGGTCATGCCTTGCGCGAGGCGCTTGAGCTCGTCGTTCTGGCCGAAGAAGTTGTCGCGGTTGAAGCGGCCGTCTTTCGCGGCGAAGGTCTGCATCTGGCCGTCGACCGTTTCTGCGAACGCGCGGGCCAGCGCGCCGGTGGTGTCGCGGGCGAAGAGGCCGTCCCAGTCGCTGCCCCAGACCAGTTTGATCACGTTCCAGCCCGCACCGGCGAAGAGCTTCTCGAGCTCGTCGATGATGCGGCCGTTGCCGCGCACCGGGCCGTCGAGCCGCTGCAAGTTGCAGTTGACGACCCAGACGAGGTTGTCGAGCTTTTCGCGCGCCGCGAGCGTCAACGCGCTCATCGATTCGGGCTCGTCCATCTCGCCGTCGCCGAACACGCCCCAGACTTTTCGCCGCCCGCAGTCGAGCAGGCGCCGGTCGGTGAGGTAGCGCATGAACCGCGCGTGGTAGATCGAGCTGATCGGGCCGATGCCCATCGAGCCGGTCGGGAACTGCCAGAAATCGGGCATCAAATACGGATGCGGGTAGCTGCTGAGGCCGCGGGTGCCTTCAGGTGCGCTCAACTCCTGACGGTAGTGGGTGAGATCGTCTTCGCTCAACCGGCCTTCGAGGAAGGCCCGCGCGTAGACGCCGGGCGCGCTGTGCGGCTGGAAGAACACCAGGTCGCCGCCGTGCGCCGCGGTTCGCGCATGGAAGAAGTGGTTGAAGCCCGCCTCGAACAAGTCGGCCGCGCTCGCATAGCTGGCGACGTGGCCGCCGAGTTCGCCGTACGAGTGATTCGCCCGCACGACCATCGCGAGCGCGTTCCAGCGCATCAGCGAGGCCAGCCGCTCCTCGATCGCCAGATCGCCGGGGAACGCCGGTTGGGCGTCGACGGCGATCGTGTTGACGTACGGCGTGGCGAGCTCGGGCGTCCAGCCGATGCGCTGCTGGCGGGCGACCCGCGCCAACTCGTCGAGGATCCGCCTCGCGCGGTGCGGGCCGTGCACTTGGACCAGCGCCGCGAAAGCGTCGCGCCACTCGGCGGTTTCGATCGGGTCCGGGTCGTTGCCGGCGGCGGCCAGGGCGGCGAGTTGGGGGTCGGGCATCGAGTTCATTGCGGGACTGTAGACCGCCGCGCGTGGCGTCCGTGAGTTCGCACCGAACGCCGACCTTCTCACGGACAACTGCCGGACTGCGGGCGGGGTCTTCGGAACCTGCCCGGCTCGCAAGGGAGCTGAAAGCGATGCAATATCGCGTCACTTTGGATGCGTCAGAAAATCATGCGGCCCACAGTCACGTGCATCAGCTCCGGTGCGTATTCTGCGAATGCCCGCGCGAACATCACAATGCAGGCGTTGTCCGGGAAATGGTGTCGCAGGGCCATACAAATCGCCAGACGGGTTCAGCACTCGCTGCAAGAAGTTCGAAACTCGATGAGAACCGAAAGTTTGCACTTGCTAACCTGACAAACATTACCTGTTATCGCGTGACATTCTTCCGCCCGACAATCGCAGCGATAGCGCAGCCCAATCAGCACTCCCTATACCCGAGTGCTAATATGCACGGAACTCGAAAGGAGTTGGCGTGTCTGAACTCTCCATGAACCTCTCTGCGAACACCTCCGCTGCCACTGCCGCCCTCAGCGTCCGCAATCCGTGGGCGATGGTGCCGTCACTCGGTAACCTCGACGCCTACATTACCGCCGCGAACCGCGTGCCGTTGTTGACGCACGAGGAAGAGATTGCGTTTGCG
>Ga0209583_10000153_pt1 | contig 22782 bp, 21 predicted proteins | sample Str014_FD_187201 | JGI IMG/M metagenome (GOLD analysis project Ga0209583, IMG submission 187201) | Freshwater sediment microbial communities in response to fracking from Pennsylvania, USA - Straight Creek_MetaG_SC_2014 (SPAdes) (version 2) | ecosystem: Environmental > Aquatic > Freshwater >... | reverse complement strand
GGATCGGGGGCATGTCGGACCAGGCGGGGAAGGCGGCGCGGGCGGAGGCGACGGCGGCGCCGACTTCGTCGACCGAGGCGAGGGCAACCTGGCGCGCGACGGCACCGGTGGCGGGGTTCCACACCGGCTGGCGGCGGCCGCTGGTGCTCGCCACGGGGCGGCCGTCGATGTAGTGGCCGACTTCGGTGGCCGACGCAAACGCGGCGGTGAAGGCTTCGGGTGCGCCCATGGCAATGCTCGTTAGGGAGTGGATGACACAGCGAATGTAGGCAGCCTCGGCTCGCGCGCCAAGTGCCCGGCGCCGGATTCATTGTTCACGATCATGAACAATGAGCGCATGGAAAATCTGAAAAGCGAAGCGCTCTGGTCGCACGTCCACTGGCTCGGCATGCTCGCGGCGAGCGGCAGTTTCACCGCAGCGGCGCGGCGCTTGGGCGTCAGCAAGGCCGCGATGAGCCAACGCATCTCTGCGCTCGAACAAGCAGCCGGCGTGCCGCTGGTGCGCCGCACGACGCGCAGCATGCAGCTGACCGAGGCCGGCCGGGAACTGGTCGACGCGACCCGCGGCGCGTTCGAGCAGATCGAGCTGGGTCTCGCGAACGCGAAAGACCTGGCCCGGGCGCCGCGCGGCCTGCTGCGCGTGACCGCGCCGGTCGCGCTCGGGCGGCAGCAGATCGTGCCGCTGGTGCCCGAGTTCCTGCGGCAATTCCCTGAGGTGCGGATCGAACTCGAGCTCGCCGACCGCCTCGTCTCGCTGGCGCAAGATGGCTTCGACGTCGCGATCCGCCACGCCGACACCGTGCCCGAGACCCACGTCGCCTGGGCGCTGTGCGAAACGCAGACGCTGTTGGTCGCGACCCGCGCCTACCTGAAGCGCCACGGCACCCCGGCCTCACCGGCCGATCTCGCGGACCACGCCTGCCTGCGCTACCTGCGCGGCGGCAGCACGCCGACCTGGGCCTTCGAGCCGGTGAAGGCGACGAAGGGGAGCGGCGAGCGCGTCGCAGTCGCGATTCGCGGCGGCTTCTCGGCGAACAACAGCGAGGCGCTGCGCGAGGCCGCGCTCGGCGGCGCGGGCATCGCGCTGCTGCCGGATTTCTCGGCCCAGCGCGATCTGCTCGCCGGCAAGCTGGTTCGTGTGCTGCCCGCGTGGCGCTCGACCGGCGCTTTCGGCACCCGCATCCACGCGATGCGCCCCTACAGCGCCCAGGTGCCGCGCGCGGTGCAGGCCTGGGTGGCCCACCTGCGCCAATGCCTGAAAGGCGGCTTCACCGTTTGAGACGATGCGCCCGGTCAGGTGCGCGCGTCGGCCGACAGCTTGTCGTCGTCGAAGATAAGCATGTTGGGCGTGTGGCGCGCCGACCGCAGTGATCGGGGTACTTCCTGGGTACTGCAACGGACCCGCACGAGACGACGCGCCCACCCGACCAAGCTTCGTTGTCGGCAGCACCCCTCTCGCTGCGGCTCGACGTGGCCGATCGGGTTATGCCTCCACCCGCTTGACCACCATCACCGCCGGGCCTGCGTGCTGCAGCACCCAGTTCGCCACCGGCCCGAGCGAGCCGCCGTCGTACGGCTCCATGCCACGTGCGCCGACGACGACGAGATCGCACTGGCTGCGCTCGGCGATGTCGACCAGCAGATGACCCGGGTCGCCGTGGCCGACCTCGGTTTCGAACTCGACGCCGGCAGCTTGCAGCAACGCCTGCGCCGGTGCCAGCGAGTGCTCGGCCGCGGCCTCGCTGACCTGCTCGATCACCTCGGCGTTGTGCGCGACGACGACCTCGTAAAGCGAGGCCGGCTCCTGCACGTTGGCAAGCACGAAGCTCGCGCTCAGCCCGCCCTTCACCAGCCGCAGCACATGGCGCACGGCTTCGAGCGCGCCTTCCGAGCCATCGACGGCGATCAGAATTTTCATCAAGGTCTCCTGTGTGACGATGCGGCGAGCTTACGGCCTGCGCGCCCTCGCGTTTGCGGTGACACTGCGGCCTTCGCATGAACTGATCGACACCTCGTTGGACACCCTGATCCGCCTGATCGCCGAGTACGGACTCCTGGTCGTGTTCGTCAACATCCTCGTGCAGCAACTCGGCGCGCCGCTGCCCGGCTACCCGATGCTGATGATCACCGGCGCGTTGGCGGCGCGCGGCGAACTCGATGGGCTGGCCTTGCTCGGCACCGCGGTCGCCGCCTGCCTGATCGCCGACAGCATCTGGTACGCGATCGGCGCGCACAGTGGCCGGCGCGTGTTGCGCACGCTGTGCCGCATCTCGCTCTCGCCCGACGGTTGCGTGCGCCAGACCGAATCGATCTTCACGCGCTTCGGCGCCCCTTCGCTGCTGGTCGCGAAATTCATTCCCGGCTTCGCCTCGGTCGCGACCGCGCTCGCCGGCGCGATGCGCATCCCGCGCGCTGCGTTCTTGTTGTTCGACGCGCTCGGCGCGGCGATCTGGGTCGGCGTGGGGCTGGCGCTGGGTTGGCTGTTCGCGCCGGCGATTCGCGACATCGCCGCCGGGCTCACACGGTTCGGTGAATGGGGTCTGATGCTGCTCTCCGTCGCCATCGCGATCTTCGTCGCCCTGAAGTGGTGGCAGCGGCACCGCTTCAACCAGCAGCTGAAGATGGCGCGGCTGTCGGTCGCTTCGCTCTCCGAGTTGCTCGACCGTGGCGAGCGGCCGTTGATCGTCGACGTGCGCGCTGCGGCTTCTCGCGACGAGGGCCGCATCCCGGGCGCGATCCTGTCGCTCGGCAACGAGCTCGCGCCGGAGCTGATCGCGCATCCGAAGGATTCGCTGATCGTCGTCTACTGCGCCTGCCCGAACGATGCCTCGGCGGTACTCGCGGCGCGCAAGCTGCTGGAGCGCGGCTACCGCAACGTTCGGCCGCTGGCCGGCGGCATCGACGCATGGACGGCCGCCGGCCTCGCGCTCGAAACCTGATCGTCGTCAGCCTTTGAGATACGCCGCGAGCGACGCGGCGTTGCGCTGGCCCTGGTCTTCCATGTTGTTGTTGAAGACGACGTGCGTCGCGTGCGCTTTCGCGGCCAGCCGCTTCGCCTTCTGCGCCAGTTCGGCCAGCTCGGCCTCGGGGTAGTCGTAGTTGAAGCGCTCCGACGAATCGCTGGCGCCCTTGATGTTCCAGGTTTCGGCGTTGCGGCCGTGCAGCCGCAGCAAGGCGTAGCGCGGGTGCGTGACTTCCCACAGCGCCGGCACGCTGTTCGAAAAGCCTTGCGGCCCGTCGACCACCGTGTGCACGACGCCGAGCTCGCGTTCGAACGCCAGCGTCGAAGCGACGGCGTGCTCGTCGGCGAACCAGCTCTGCTGCCTGAACTCGACGCTCAGCGTGTGCCCGGCCATGCGCTCGACGCACATCCGCACGTGGTCGTGGCCCTGCGAATTGCGCAGCAGCCACGGCGGAAACTGGAAGTGCACGAGCCCGAGCCGGCCCGCCGCGCGCAGCGGCGCCAGCGCCTCGACGAAGCGGCGCCAGAGTTCGTCGACGATCTCGGCCGGCAGGTCGCGCAGGTAGAGGTTCGCCTTGCGGCTCGGCGGCAGCGCGGCGCGAATGTCCTTCGCGAGCACGGTCGGTGATGTCTGGTGGCCGGTGAACAGGCGGAAGGCCTTGACGTTCATCGTGAAGCCATCGGGCGTGCGCTCGGCCCAGAGCTGCGCAGTGGCCGGGGTGGGCATCGCGTAGTAGCTCGAGTCGACCTCGACCAGCGGAAAGCGCGCCGCGTAGTAGCGCAGCCGCGCCTCGGCGCTGGTGACGCCGGGCGGGTAGAAGCGCGCGCTGTCGACGAGCGTCTTGCTCGACCACGAGGCGGTGCCGACGAGAACGGTCATGGGGCTCACCGAAGAAGGGCTGGATGCAATTACAGTATGCCCATGTCCGCTGCCCCGCGCCACGACCCCTTCGCCTCGCTGAACGACGAGCAGCGCAGCGCGGTCGAGCACGGCCTGGTCGACGGTGAACCGGTCGCGATCCCCGGGCCGCTGCTGGTGATCGCCGGCGCCGGCTCGGGCAAGACGATGACGCTGGCAGCGCGCGTCGCGAAACTGGTGCTCGCGGGCGCCGACCCGCAGCGCATCCTGCTGCTGACCTTCTCGCGCCGCGCCGCGCAGGAAATGCAGCGCCGCGTCGGCCGCGTGCTGCACCAGGCGCTCGGTTTCGCGTCGACCCAGCGCGCGCCGCGGCTGCACTGGGCCGGCACCTTCCACGGCATCGGCGCGCGCTTGCTGCGCGAGTACGCGCCGCAGATCGGTCTGCCCGAAAACTTCACGATCCAGGACCGCGGCGACTCCGAAGACCTGATGGGCCTCGTGCGCCACGAGCTGAAGTTCGCGACGACGAAGAACCGGTTCCCGCTGAAGAGCACCTGCCTCGCGATCTACTCCCGCGCGTTGAACAGCCGTCAGCCCTTGGGCGAGGTGCTGCGCACCGTCTACCCGTGGTGCCAGAACTGGGAAGACGAACTGAAGCAACTCTTCCGCGCCTATGTCGCGCAGAAGCAGGCGCAGTGCGTGCTCGACTACGACGACCTGCTGCTGTACTGGTCGCAGATGCTTGCCGAACCGGCGTTTGCGTTGCACGTGTCGGCCCGCTTCGACCATGTCCTCGTCGACGAATACCAGGACACGAACCGCCTGCAGGCCGCGATCCTCCATGCGCTGAAGCCCGATGGACGCGGCCTCACCGTCGTGGGTGACGACGCGCAATCGATCTATTCGTTTCGCGCCGCCGAGGTGCGCAACATCCTCGACTTCCCGGCGCAGTTCGAGCCGCCCGCGCGGATCGTCACGCTGGCGCGCAACTACCGTTCCACGCAACCGATCCTCGATGCCTCGAACGCGGTGATCGCACTCGCGGCGCAGCGCTTCAGCAAGCGCTTGTGGAGCGACTCACCGTCATCGCAGCGACCTTCGTTGGTCACCGTGGCGGACGAATCCGCACAGGCCGAGTGGGTGGCCGATCAGGTGCTGCGGCACCGCGAGGCCGGGGTCGCGCTGAAGAGCCAGGCGGCTTTGTTTCGCACCTCGCACCACAGCGCGGCACTGGAGCTCGAACTCACGCGCCGCAACATCCCGTTCGTGAAGTTCGGCGGGCTGAAGTTTCTCGAGGCGGCACACATCAAGGACGTGCTGTCGGTGCTGCGCTGGGTGCAGAACCCGCGCAGCCGGATGGCGGGCCTGCGGGTCGCGCAACTCGTGCAGGGCATCGGCACCGCGAGCGCGAAGCGTCTGCTCGACGCGATGGCCGCTGCCGAGAACCCAGCATCTGCGCTGCACGCATTCAGGCCACCGCCCACGGCTTCGGCCGATTGGTCGACCTGGCTTGCGACCTTCGATGCGCTGCGCGGCGAAGCCCTGCGCTGGCCCGAAGATCTCGAACTGGCCGGCGCCTGGTATCGACCGCAGCTGCGCCGCCTGCACGACGATGCCGCGATCCGCGAAGGCGACCTGGCGCAACTCGCACGCATCGCAACGTCGTATGCATCGCGCGAATCCTTTCTGGCCGAACTCACGCTCGATCCGCCGGAAGCGACCAGCGATGAATCCGGGCCGCCCTTGCGCGACGAGGATTACATGATCCTGTCGACCATCCACTCGGCCAAGGGGCAGGAGTGGAAGGCCGTGTTCGTGCTGAACGCGGTCGACGGCTGCATACCGTCCGACATGGCCACCGGCAGCGCCGTCGAGATCGAGGAGGAGCGTCGCCTGCTCTACGTCGCGATGACACGTGCCCGCCAGCACCTGCATCTGCTGGTGCCGCAACGCTTCTACGTCACACAGCAGGCCGAGTTCGGCGACAGGCACCTGTACGGATCGCTGACGCGCTTCGTTCCGCCCGAACTCGTGCCTTGCTTCGAGACCACCAATGAAAAAGCGCCGGACGATTGCTCGCCGGCGCCCTTGCCCAACCTGCAGCTCGATGTGGCATCAAGCCTCAGGTCGATGTGGTGATGAAGCTCAGGGCTTCTTGACGGCGTCCTTGATGTCTTCCTTCAGGTCGCCGTACGTCGCCTGGGTTTTCCCGGCGGCCTTGTCGACCTTGCCCTCGGACTGCAGGCGCTCGTTGCCGACGACCTTGCCGGTGGTTTCCTTGATGCTGCCCTTGGCCTGTTCGACACGGCCCTTGACTTGGTCCTTGTTCATGCTGAATCCTTTGCGCTGAGTGAAGAAATTTGCATTCAATCGATCTGCTCTCGATCGATGACTTCACTGTGCCGAAAGGCGCTTTCGGGGTCTGTCGGGCGCTCGGCGAATCGACTGTAGGACGCTGCGCAGCCGGGTTACGTTTCAATGCAGGGGCGAGACTCCGATGAGTCGCTGGTGCGCCCACAACAGGAACAGCGCATACACCGCCAGGCCGCCGACCACCGCGATCACATCGTTGATCAGCGAAGGCGATGCGGCGGGCGTCGCCCGGAGCACGGCGCGCTTCTTCACCGCGATGCGGTCGAGCACGGCCCACGCGAGGAAAGCGCCGAACAGGATCATGTCGACCAGCGTGCCGTTGGCGAGCAGGTGCGCGAGCGCCCAGAACTTCACCGCGAGCAGCATCGGGTGTTTCGCCGCCGCCTTGATGCGGCCGGGCAGGTAGGCGGCGAACAGCAGCGGAAAAACCGGCAGCATCAGCAGCAGCGCGATGTGGCGCATCGCTGTCGGCGGTGTCCACACGACGACCGGTGCCTGCCGCGCGAGACCATAGCCGTAGATCAGCACCGCGAAGCCGAGGAGCGAGACGACCGAGTAGATGCCCTTCCACGCACCCGGGTTGCGCGCGGCCTGCGCGTCGCGCCACGCCGGCGCGACGATCGCGACCGAATGGATGCCGAGGAACAGCACGAGGCCGATGACGAAGAGGATCATGTGCGCTCCTGGATGAAGCGCGCAGTCTAGCCCCGCATCGTCAATTCGATTCCTTGATCAGCCGCCCGCTCGCCGACTGGATCGGCCGCGCGTTCATCGGGTACAGCCGCGCGAAGATGCCGATCTGCTCGGCCGAGACCGGCACCGGCTGCTTCATCACCATCCACAGCACGCCCTCGCTGCACGGAGGTGTGGTCAGCGAGCCCATGTAGGTGAAGTAGCGGCGCTCGGGCGGCAGCAGTTCGTCGAGGTTGATCTGCGTGCGGGCCGGCACCTCTTCGCCCTTCTCGAGCGGCAGGTTGTTCCACACGCTTTGCACCACGCCTTGCGCCGCGCCGCGTTCGAGCAGCACGGCGACGACCGCGAGGCGGCCGTCCAGATCCTTGTGCACGAGATGCACGACCATCTCGAACTGCTTGCCGTCGATTCGCTCCTCGGAAGGGCGATGGAAGTGGAACTGCACGAGTTCGTAGCGCCGCCCCGTCACCTCGATCGAGTTGCCGGCAGCGACATTGACTTGCACCGTGTGGCCGTTGTCCACGACGCGGAAGCCGCTGGTCTTGTAGTCGAACCGCACCGGATCGAGTTCGACCTTGATGCCGTCGCGGATGTCGATGGGGCTCTGGCGCGTGCCGGTCGAGCACTTCGAGAATTCGGGATTCATCCGGCCCCAGGCTTCGGGGCCGCCGCTGCCGGCGTATTCCCAGTGAGTGGCGTGGGCGGGAGCAACCGCGATCACCGGTTCCGCTGCAGCCGGTTTGCCACGCGCCGGGCGCCTGGGCTCGGCCAGCGGCTCGTGTTCGGCGGCGACCGGTGCGCTCGTCTTCGCGACCACGCGCACCACGTTCGGGTTCGATGTGTCGGGCGGCTTGGTCGCGCCGAGCTTTTGCGCCAGTCGCTCGCGGATGACGTCGAGCGGGTCGCGCACGGGCTCGGCCTTCGGCTTCTTCGGTGCCGGCTCGTTCGCGTGCGCTTCGGCCGGTGCTGCCGGGCTCGCGGGCGCCGGCGCCGGCGCATGGTCGGATGCGATCGCGAGCTGGCAGGCTGCGATCAACGCGAGCAGGGCAAGGGCACGGGGCAAGGACGGCATGGCGCGATCTCCGGCGCAGAAGGCGGCGCCTTGCGTCCATATCGACCCGCCACGCGCGGACTTGAATTCAGCGCTTGCCGGTGACCCGCGGCTTGACCCAGATCCACGCGACGATGCCGATGCTCATCATCAGCAGCGAGGCGACCGCGAGCGCGACCGTCGAGTGCATCACCAGCGGTGCGATCAGGCCCGCGACCAGGCCGTTCGCGAGGCTGCCGATGCAGGCCTGGAACGACGACGCCATGCCACGCCGCTCGGGCATCAGGTCGAGCACCATCAGCGTGACCACCGGCACCATCAGCGCCCAGCCGAACGCGTAGATGCCCAGCGGGATCAGCGCCCACCAGGCCTGCGGCGTGAACGCCAGGTTCAGCCCGAGGTTCACGATCGAGACGATCAGCATGATCAGGAAGCCGTGGCGAATCTGGTGGTGCGGCTTGATGCGGCCGGCCAGGCGCCCGGAAAAGAACGCGCCCCCCATGATCCCGGTGATCGTGATCAGGAAGAACCAGAAGAACTGCCCCGGCGGCAGGTGCAGGTGATCGCCGAGGAAGACGGGCGCCGACAGCACGTAGAGAAACATGCCGTTGAACGGCACGCCGCTGGCCAGCGCCAGCGTCATGAAGCGCGCGCTGCCGCCCATTTCGAGGTAGCCGCGCATCAGGTTGTTCACGTTGAACGACTGGCGTTGGCTCAGGTGCAGCGTCTCGGGCAGCAGCTTGTAGTTCGCGACCCACAGGATCACGCCGACGCCGGTCAAAAACCAGAAGATCGAATGCCAGTCGGCATGCACGAACAGGAACCCGCCGACCATCGGCGCGATGGCCGGCGCCACGCCGAAATAGATCGTCACCTGCGACATCACGCGCTGCGCGTCGGCCGGCGGGAACATGTCGCGGATCACCGCACGCGAGATCACGATGCCCGCGCCGGCCGACATGCCCTGCAGCGCGCGGAAGAACACCAGCTGCGCGATGTGCTGCGACATCGCGCAGCCGATCGACGCCAACGTGAACACCACCAGCCCACACAGCACGACCGGCCGCCGGCCGAAGCTGTCGGAAAGCGCGCCATGGAACAGGTTCATGACCGCGAAGCCGAACAGGTAGGCCGAGAGCGTCTGCTGCATCTCGACCGGTGTGGCGCCGATCGCGGTGGCTATACCGGTGAAGGCCGGCAGGTAGGTGTCGATCGAGAAGGGCCCCAGCATGCCCAGGCAGGCAAGCAGTACGGCAAGGGCCCAGCGCGGCGCGCGCCAGAGGGTGTGGGCGTCGGGATTCATCGAAACGATGGAGTCTACGTTCTGCGCGACCGCGTCGAATCGATGCGCATACCGACGAAAGTGTGAAGCGAGCCGATAGGCCGGATTCTGTGCAGCCGACGCCTCTTGCGACGCGCCGACCGTGACCGCCATTCCTCTGGGCCGTGCATCGCTGCGACGGCTCGATGCCACCTACCCGCCGGCTCCGCGGAGCCACATCATCGCCGGCCTATTTGGTGTTGCTGCGCGTAGAGATTGCCCGTTTCACCCGACCGCCCGTCTTGCGACACGCGGCCGACTCGTCTCTGTTGCTCTGATCCTCACCTCACGGTGGGCAGCCGTTAGCTGCTACGCCGCCCTGTGCAGTCCGGACCTTCCTCCAGTGCGCCTTTTCAAGCCTTGCACCAGCGGCGGTCTGGCCCACTTCACCGGGGGATTATGTCCGCCGATCACGCCGGGTGCGGCGCCGACGCAACAAATCAGCGGTCCACGGGGCATGTCTGGGGCGGAATCGTGCGCTCGGTCAACCGATCGGGCCAACCCGCGTTCTAATACGTGCCGCGCTCCACCGGTCTGCAACGGCAGCCCGACAGCAAGCCGACTTGATGAGGGCATGTCGCTCCGAGTGCGTTGGCTCCGTGGTGATGCCCTTACCCTCGTTCTCAAACAGGAGATTGATATGACGATGAAAAACGCTCTGACCGTCGTGGCCGCTGTCGCCGCCGCCATGTTTGCCCAAGCCACGTTCGCCCAGGCATCGGCTCCTTCTTCGCGCGCCGAAGTCAAGGCCGAGACCAAGGCCGCCGAAAAGGCCGGCAAGCTGACGCCGGCCGGCGAAGGTTCGGCACCGATGGAAAAGTCGACCGCCAAGTCGACCACCCCGCGCGCTGAAGTCAAGGCCGAGACCAAGGCCGCCGAGAAGGCCGGCAAGTTGACCCCGGCTGGCGAGGGCACGAACGCAACCGAGAAGTCGACCACCAAGTCGACCAAGACCCGCGCCGAGCGCAAGGCCGAGACCGCCGCCGCGGCCAAGGCCAAGCAACTGACGCCGGCTGGCGAAGGCCAAGAAGCTCCGAAGAAGTAAACCCTGGCCTGCGACGGCGCCTCGAGCGCCGAGCGGTTCAAGACAGCGGCCTGCGGGCCGCTGTTTGTTTTTGGGCAGGGCGAAACACGTCCTCATCCGAGTAGAACGCGGGCCCCTCGTTCGGCGCCCACCAGCCGGGCACACCCAGCACCGGCATCGGCAGGAACGGCTTTGCTGCCAGATGCAACGGTGTCAGGGTATCGGCCAGCCATTGCGTCATCGGGTCGGCATTCGGCGGTAGCACCCAGACATGCGCCGTGATCGCCTTTCGCGGCTGCACCAGCTTCTCGATCAGCGCGTGGCCGAAGAGTTCGAGGTGCGCGTCTGCCCAGGCAGCGCGATGCGTGACGAAGAGTGCCCGCCAGTCGCGCCGGCGCAGAGCGTCCAGCAGCAGTGTCGGTGCCCGGAGCAACGCGGCGTTCTCGTCGAACACGGTCAACGCATCACGCGCCGGGCCACGCGCCGAGTGACTCGGCGCGCCGGCGATTTGCGCGGCCTGCATTTCGTTCAGGCGCCGCTTGAGTGCGGGGTGGGCGAGCCACGCCAGGCCGTTGAAGAAATCGTGCAGGTTGGCGCGCGAAGGCACGCAGGCGCTACGCGCGATGAAGGCTTCGTAGGCTTCGCCCGCGGGCAACGCGGTGTGCTCGACGAAGCGCAGCGCGCCGGCGCTCAGCGAGATCGATCCGTCGAGCGCCCGGTTGAGCGCCTCGACGATGCCGACATGAAGTGCGCGCGCAGCCAGCGGCTCGCCGAGCGCACGCCAGTTCGCGAGCCAGGGTCGCGACCAATCGATCGCCTCGAGGCCGATCGCCTCGGGCAGCCTCACGTCGCTTTTGGTCCCCGGTAGCGCACGGTGCGCGGCCGGTCGGCAGGCACGAGCTCGAAATGCCCGGCGTGGCGCTTCAGAAAGCCGCTCGCCGAGGCGCGCTTGCTGGTCAGGATGTCGTGCCGGCGCAGCGCCTCGCTGACCTCGCCGAGCTGCAGTGGCGCACCGTTGCGCAAGGCCGGCACGGCCTGCAGGATCGCGGCGACCTCGGGCGGCAACGCAGGCGCAGGCGGCGGTGGCGCAGGGACGGGAGCCGCCGCGGGCGCCGTCGCCCTCGCTCGCACCGGTTGGGCACGCGCGCGCGGTGGGCGCGGCGCAGGCGCAGAACGCTCCGCCGCGCGTGGCGGGTCGCGCGGTACATCACGGGCCGCTTCGCGCGGCGATTTGCGATGTGCCAGATCGATGAATTCGTCGTACGCCAACGGCGCCTCGCCGCCGGTCTTGCCGGCCTGGCCGATGCCGAGCACGCGGCAGCCCTTCTCGCGCAGGCGCTGGGCGAGCGGCGCGTAGTCGGAATCGCTCGACGCGATCACGACCACGTCAGGGTTCTCGCAGATCGCCAGGTCGATCGCGTCGACCGCGAGCGCAATGTCGGTCGAGTTCTTGCCGGTGGGCACATTGACCATCGGGCGGATCGCATAGCGCTTGAACAGGTCGGTGTGCTCGGTCACCTTCTGCGGGCTCGAATAGGCGCGCCGGAAGTGGATCTGCCCATAGAGCTTGAGCAGATGCTGGATCGCCTGCTCGATCACATCGCCGGAGAGGTTGTCGGCATCGATCAACAGGGCCACGCGGGTGTCATCGTTCATCGGGGGCCGTTCATCTGTTGCTGTTCACCAGTCGCCACGCCAGGCTTTCGCCGCCGCGCAGGGGTTTGAGGCTGGTCTCGCCGAAGGGCAGCGACTCGGGCAGCGTCCAGGCCTCGCGGCGCAGCGTCACGGTGCCGGTGTTGCGCGGCAAGCCGTAGAACGCCGGACCGTTGAAGCTGGCGAAGGCTTCGAACTTGTCGAGCGCATCGGCGGCGTCGAAGGCCTCGGCGTAAAGCTCGAGCGCCGACAGTGCTGTGTAGCAGCCGGCGCAACCGACGGCATGCTCCTTCAGGTGCGCGGCGTGCGGCGCACTGTCGGTGCCGAGAAAGAACTTTTCGCTGCCCGAGGTGACGCCCGAGACCAACGCGCGCCGGTGTTCCTCACGCTTGAGCACTGGCAGGCAGTAGTAGTGCGGGCGAATGCCGCCGATGAAGATCGCGTTGCGGTTGTAGAGCAGGTGGTGCGCGGTGACGGTCGCGCCGATGAACGCGTCGGCCTCGGCCACGTAGTGCGCGGCCTCGCGCGTCGTGATGTGCTCGAACACGATCTTGAGTTCGGGGAAGTCGCGGCGCAGCGGGATCAGCTTGGTGTCGATGAATGCCTTCTCGCGGTCGAACAGGTCGATCTCGGCGTCGGTGACTTCGCCGTGCACCAGCAGCGGCAGGCCTTCGCGCTGCATCGCCGCCAGCGTCTTGTAGGTCTTGCGCAGGTCGGTGACACCGGCGTCGCTGTTGGTCGTGGCGCCGGCCGGGTAGAGCTTCAACGCGACCACGCCGGCCGCCTTGGCGCGCACGATCTCGTCGGGCGGCAAAGTGTCGGTGAGGTAGAGCGTCATCAGCGGCTCGAAGTCGAGGCCGGCCGGTACGGCTGCGAGGATGCGTTCGCGGTACGCCACCGCCTGCGCCGCGGTCGTCACCGGCGGCTTGAGGTTCGGCATGATGATCGCGCGGGCGAACTGGCGGGCGGTGTCGGGCACCACGGCCGCGAGCGCCGCGCCGTCGCGCACATGCAGGTGCCAGTCGTCGGGGCGGGTGATCGTGATCTCGTTCGTCATGGCGAACGATTCTCGCACCGCCATCGCGAGGGCGTCAGGCGAAGCGGGCCGCCGCGCCGGGCCGCCCCAAGCAAGGCCCGACCCGCTTGGAGGGTGGTGCGGTACCCCGCACCGGGAGCCCCAGCGGGCCGCCGCGACGGGCCGCCCCAAGCAAGGCCCGACCCTCTTGGAGGGTGGTGCGGTACCCCGCACCGGGAGCCCCATCAATGCTGGAGGATCTTCGACAGGAATTCCTTTGCCCGCGGCGAGCGCGCGTCCGGGTCGCCAAAGAATTCCTCGCGCTTGCAGTCTTCGACGATCTTGCCCGCATCCATGAAGATCACGCGGTGGCTGACCTTCTTCGCGAAGCCCATCTCGTGGGTCACGCACATCATCGTCATGCCCTCTTGCGCGAGTTGCACCATCACGTCGAGCACCTCGCCGACCATCTCGGGATCGAGCGCCGAAGTGGGCTCGTCGAACAGCATCACGATCGGGTCCATGCTGAGTGCGCGGGCGATCGCCACACGTTGCTGCTGGCCGCCCGAGAGTTGGCCGGGGAACTTGTCCTTGTGGGCAATCAGGCCGACGCGCTCGAGCATCTTCAAGCCGCGCTTCTTCGCATCATCCTGACTGCGGCCGAGCACCTTGATCTGCGCCAATGTGAGGTTCTCGGTGACGCTCAGGTGCGGGAACAACTCGAAATGCTGGAACACCATGCCGACGCGCGCACGCAGCTTCGGCAGGTTGGTCTTGGGGTCGGAGATCGAGATGCCGTCGACGACGATGTCGCCTTTCTGGAACGGCTCGAGCGCGTTCACAGTCTTGATCAGCGTCGACTTGCCCGAGCCCGACGGCCCGCAGACCACGACGACCTCGCCCTTCTTGATCGTCGTGGTGTTGTCGGTCAGTACCTGGAAAGTGCCGTACCACTTGGAAACGTTCTTGATCTCGATCATGGTTCGATCTCTCTTGTCTATCTCGTCAGCGAATGATGGCGATCTTCTTCTGCAGCCGACGCACGAGCATCGACAGGCTGAAGCAGATCACGAAGTACACGATCGCGGCCAGCAGGTAGGCCTCGACCGGGCGGTTGAAGTTCTTGCCCGCCACCTCGAAGCCTTTCAGCAAATCGTAGGCGCCGATCGCGTAGACCAAAGAGGTGTCCTGGAACAGGATGATGGTCTGCGTGAGCAGCACCGGCAGCATGTTGCGGAAGGCCTGCGGCAGCACGATCAGCTGCATGCACTGCTTGTAGGTCATGCCGACCGCATAGCCGGCGTTGACCTGCCCCTTCGAGACCGACTGGATGCCGGCGCGCATGATCTCCGAGTAGTAGGCCGCCTCGAACACCGTGAACGTGATGATGGCCGAGAGTTCGGCGCCGAGCGAGCGGCCGATCAGGAGCGGGATCAACAGGAAGAACCACAGGATCACCATCACCAGCGGGATCGAGCGCAGCGTGTTGACGTAGAACGCCGCCGCCATCACCAGCCACTTCTTGCCCGACAAGCGCATCAGCGCGAGGACCGTGCCGATGACGATGCCGCCGATCATCGCGATCAGTGTCAGTTGTACCGAGAAGACCAGTCCCTTCCAGATGAAGTTGGTGATCAGGTTCCAGTTCAGAAAGCCGAAGTCCAGGCTGGTCATTTGCCGGCTCCCACCATGCCGGGCACGGCCACCCGTTGCTCGATCACCAGGGCGAGTCGGTTGATCGCGAATGCCGAGACGAAATACAGGAACGACACCGCCAGGTAGATCTCGACGCCACGCGAGGTTTCTTCGGCGGCCTGCTGCGCGAAGAAGGTCAGCTCGGCGATGCTCACCGCGAACGCGACCGACGAGTTCTTGATGATGCTCATCGACTCGCTCGTGAGCGGCGGGATGATGATGCGAAACGCCATCGGCATGAGCACGTAGCGGTAGGTTTGAGGCAGCGTGAGCCCCATCGCGAGGCCGGCGTAGCGTTGGCCTTTCGGCAGGGTCTGGATGCCGGCCTTGACCTGCTCGGCGACGCGCGCCGAGGTGAAGAAGCCCAGGCCGAACACGACCAGCAGGAAAGTCGGCACACCGCGCAGCGGCAGGAAGAGCGAGGGCAACACGTGGTACCAGATGAAGAACTGCACCAGCAGCGGCACGTTGCGGAAGAGCTCGGTCCAGGCCTCGCCGAACATCGCGAGGAACTTGTTCGGCACCGTGCGCAGGATCCCGATCATCGAGCCCACCACCAGCGCGATGACCATGGCCAGCAGCGCCACCGAGAGCGTCCAGCCCCAGGCCGACATCAGCCACCGCAGATAGGTCTGCCCGCCTCCGGTGTCCTGCAAGAACACCTGCCAATCCCATTTACCCAAGGCTCGCTCCCGCCGATTTCGTTGTGGATGTGTTCGAGACAACAAAAAGCGCGACGCAGAAGGGCTCCACGCCGCGCTCGTCTCAATGTAAGCAAACTCCGCGCCGGGCGGCGCTAGGGCTTACCTCAAGCGCTCGATCACTTCTTGTAGCTCTCGGCCGGCTTGTCGTTCGGGTTCGCGATCGCGTTCTTCAACGCAGCCGACATCGCCATGCCCACCGTCGCGTTGCGCGGCGGGATCGGCGACATGAACCACTTGGTGTAGATCTTGTCGAGTTCGCCGCTCTTCATCAGGCCGATCACGGTGTCGTCGACCAACTTCTTGTAGGCCGGATCGTCCTTCGGGATCATGATCGCGATCGGCTCTTCGGAGAGCGACTCGCCGACGATCTTGAAATCGGCCGGGGCCTTCGAGTTGACGATCAGGCCTGCGAGGATGTTGTCGTCCATCACGAACGCATCGGCGCGACCCGATTCGAGCAGCAGAAACGAGTCGGCGTGGTCCTTGCCGAACAGTTCCTTGAACTCGATGCCGTTCGCCTTCTCGTGCTTGCGCAGCAACTGAACCGACGTGGTGCCGGTGGTGGTCGCGACGGTCTTGTCCTTCAATTGAGCGATCGAGGTGATGCCCGAGTTGGCCTTCACGGCCGTGCGCACGTTGGTCACGAAGGTGGTCGGCGCGAATGAGACCTGCTGCTGGCGCGCGGCGTTGTTGGTGGTCGAGCCGCACTCCATGTCGACGGTGCCGTTCTGCACCAGCGGCACGCGGTTCGCCGAGGTCACGACGGTGTACTCGACCGGCATCGTCGGCGCCTTCAGATTGGCCTTGATCGCCTCGGCGATCTTCAGGCACACGTCGACGTGGTAGCCGGTGTACTTGCCGTCGCCGGTGGTGTAGGCGAGCGGCGCCGACGAGTCGCGCGTGCCGATCACGATCTTGCCGGCGGACTTGATCTTGGCCAGCGTGTCGGCAGCCTGGGCGACGGTGACGACACCGCAGGCCATCACGGCGGCGATTGCGAGGGCGAGCTTCTTCATTCGGGATCCTTCAAGGGGTTGGAGAACTGACAGGAACGGATTGTTGCGGATGCGCGTCGACAGGGCGATCGGTAGGCACCCGCGAACCAAGGGTAATGCCCAGGCCCGCCACCAAAGGGCCTCAGACGACGCGCAGGCGCACCGGCTGCGTGAGCTTCTCGGGCACGAGCAATGCGTTCATTTCGGCGCGGCTCATGATGCCGAGCCGCTCGGCCACTTCGGCGATCGTGCCGCCTTCTTCGCCCTGCATCGCAAGCGCGGTCTTCGCGATCAAGGTCGCCTTCTCGTAACCGATGAGGGGGTTCAATGCGGTCACCAGCGTCACCGATTCGGCCACGCGCTTGGCCAGAACCGCGTGGTTCGCCTGGATGCCTTCGACGCAGTTCACCTGCAGCGTCTTGCACGCCTGCGTCAGGTGCTTCACGCTCTTGTGGATCGCATAGCCCATGATCGGCTCGAAGGCGTTGAGCTGCAGCTGCCCCGCCTCGGAAGCCATCGTGATCGTCACGTCGTTGCCGATCACTTCGAACGCGACCTGGTTCATCACCTCGGGAATCACCGGGTTCACCTTGCCCGGCATGATCGACGAGCCCGCCTGGCGCGCCGGCAGCTTGATGTCGCCGAAGCCGGCCTGCGGGCCGCTGGAGAGCAGGCGCAAATCATTGCAGACCTTGCTGAGCTTGCACGCCACGCGCTTGAGCACGCCCGAGAGCTGCACGAACGAGCCGGTGTCTTGCGTGGCCTCGACCAGGTTCTCGGCCTTCACCACCGGCACGCCGCTGGCCTTGGCGAGCAGCGGGATCACCATCTCGGTGTACCCCGCCGGCGCGTTGATGCCGGTGCCGATCGCGGTGGCGCCGAGGTTGATCTCGGTGATCAGCGCGCGCGCCTCGCGCAGCCGCAGTTCGTCTTCGCCGATCATGATCGCGAAGGCGAGGAACTCCTGGCCCAGCGTCATCGGCACGGCATCTTGCAGCTGGGTGCGGCCGATCTTCAGAACGTTCTTGAATTCGAGCGCCTTGGCTTCGAAAGCGCCGCGCAGCTCGACCATCGCGCCGAGCAGCGCTTCGATGCCGAACCAGGCCGACACGCGCAGCGCGGTCGGGTAGACGTCGTTCGTGCTCTGTGAGGCGTTGACGTGGTCGTTCGGGTGCAGCTTGTCGTAGCTGCCTTTCGCGAAGCCCATGTGTTCGAGCGCGCGGTTCGCGATCACCTCGTTCGCGTTCATGTTGGTCGAGGTGCCGGCCCCGCCCTGGATCACGTCGACGACGAACTGTTCGTGCAGTTCGCCGGCGATCAGGTCGTCGCAGGCGCGCACGATCGCCGCGGCTTGCGCCGGGTCGATCACGCCGAGTTCGGCGTTTGCCTGAGCGGCCGCCTTCTTGACGAACGCGAGCGCACGCACGAGCTCGGGCATGGTCGAGACGGTCTGCCCGGAGATCGGGAAATTGTCGACTGCACGGGCGGTGTGAACGCCCCAGTAAGCGACGAAAGGGATCTCCTTCTCGCCGAGAAAATCGTGCTCGCGGCGAGTGGCGGGCGTGTTCATCGTGTGTCCTTCGGGTTTGGATTTCCGGCGCGGGGGTTACCTGGCGGAAGCCAGGAACGCCCACAGCGCGGCCGCGCCGGGCTTGGTGTGGCGGACCATCTCGGGGCGCTCGCGGTAGATGCGGATGTCCATCTGCAGCTCGTGCAGGCCGGCCGGCGCGGCCCGCACCAGGCGTTTGCCCTTGAGCTCCTTGCGCACGGAAGTGGCGGGCAGGAAGGCCAGGCCATGTCCCTCGATCGCCATCGCCTTCAGGCCCTCGGCCATGTCCGTTTCGTAGATCGGCTCCAGGTGCAGCGGCTCGCTCGCCTGTTTGGCGATGACCTCGACCAGCCGCCCGAGGTAGGCGCCCGGCGCATAGGCGAGGTAGGGCACGGTGCGCCCGGGCGCCGCCGGCAGGCTGAACATCGGCTGACCGTCGGCATCGCCGCGCGCGTAGGCGATCAGCGTTTCGTGGCCCAGGCTCATCATCTCGTAGCGGTCGGGGTTCAGCTGCAGCGGCTGCGACGGGTGGTGGTAGGCCAGCAGCAGGTCGCAGCTGCCTTCGACCAGGTGCATCACCGCGTCGTGCACGTTCAGCGCGATCAGCCGGCTCTTCATCGCACCGAAGCGCTTGCGCAGGTCGGTGACCCAATGCGGAAAGAAGGTGAACGCAAGCGAGTGCGGTACGGCGAACTCGATCATGTCGTTGCCCGCCGCCTTGTGCCCGCGCATCATGTTGCGCGCGGTCTGCAGCGAGCCGAGGATTTCGAGCGCTTGCGCATGCAGCGTCTCGCCGGCCGGCGTGAGGCGCGTGGGGTACGACGAGCGATCGACCAGTTCGATGCCGGCCCAGGCTTCGAGCGACTGGATGCGGCGCGAGAACGCCGGCTGAGTCACGTGGCGCAATTGCGCAGAGCGCGAGAAGCTGCGCGTCTCGGCGAGGCTGACGAAGTCCTCGAACCACTTGGTTTCCACGCGGGCAAGTGTAGCCACCGCCCGCGCGGCGAGCGGCGTCCCTAGTGTTTGGGGGGCGGTCGCCAAATCCCCCTCATCTCGGGGGGTTGCGAGCAAGACGTGCGGGCGCTTGCGTCCTAAATTCACTTCACGAAGCAGCGCGTTGTTGCGTCGTTCAGAAAATTTTTACTTCAATTCGAGGAACTCACCATGACATCAGGTATTGGAAAATTGACGAAGCTTGGCTCCGTCGGCAAGCGACTCGTCGGCGGCGTCTTGCTGTCGGTCGCGGGCGTGCTCGGACTGCCGGCCATCGCCTCTGCGGCAATTTGCCCCACGACAGGCAGCACGAACACGGATTGCGGCTTCGTCCTGACGATCGGGCCGGGCAATGCCATCACGGGCCAGGCAGTCTCCGGCGCGAACCCGTACGACGGCTCGGACGATGCGCTGGTCGGCATCATCAACAACTCGGGCGCAACCTTCACCGGCTCCTTCACGCTGAGCGGCAGCGGCAACGGTGGCGGCATCTTCGGCTTCGACGACGACGGCGCGTGCACCTACATCGCCGGTGGCTGCAGCTTCCCGAACCCGAGCACCTACGAAGGCCCGCTCGTCACGTTCAGCAACATCAGCGCAGACACCACGTCGGGCACGGTCAACGTCACCGGCCTTCTCGCCGGAGCGACCACATGGTTCTCCCTCGAAGGGTCGCCCGCCAGCATCAGCGCAGGTGGCGGTGTCGGTATTCCGTCGGCCGTGCCGGAACCCGAAACCTGGGCCTTGATGATGGTCGGCCTGGCCGGCCTGGGATTCGTCTCGCGCCGCCGCAAGATCAGCTGAGTTCACCCTAAGGCCCGGGGCCGCTCGGCCCCGTCGAGTGCGACCGCCGGTTCTCGTCGATCGATGACGATGCGGCGGTCGCTTTTCTTTTCAGCGACGGCACTTGGATTCCTCGTCCGTCGGCGTCGCCGAGCGAACACAAGAACCGCTCAAGCCACGGTCGCCGACTCCGATAGAGCCAGGGTTCACCCTAGCCTCGAGGACCATTCCGTGCTGAAGCAGTTCACCATTCGTATTCGCCTTTTGCTGTCCTTCGGGATGGTCTTGTTCATGCTGCTGCTGGTCGCCGGCGCAGGTGGCATGGGCATCCAGGGCGCCCGCCAGAGCCTGAACGTGCTGCTCGGGCAGGTGTTGCCGCTGCAATCGCATGCCAATGCGAGCGAGCGGGCGTTGCTCGGCGCGCGCGTGGCCGAGCAATCGATGGTGGCCAACAACCTCGACACCGAAGCCATCAAGGCGAACAAGAAGATCTGGGACGCCGCCCTCGCCCAAGCCCTGGTCGAACTCCAACTCGTGCAGGACAAGCTGCAAGGCGGCAAGGGCATCGAGACGGTCACGGTGGCCGTGGCCCAGGTCGGTGCCTACCGCAAGACCTACGAGGACTACTACAAGAACCTGATCAGTGCGCGCTTCCCGGATGCCAAGGAGGCAACCACCGCGCTCGCGCCCAGCAACGCCGAGTTTCAGCGGCTCGACGCCGCGCTGGCGCAGCTCGACACCGCCGTGCAGGCTTCCACCCGCGAGATCGAAGCCGATCTGAGCGCACTGGTGGCGCGCACGGCGGCAGTCCTGCTGGCCTTCGGCGTCGTGGGCGTGGTCGTCGCGGTCGGGCTGGCACTGCGGGTGTCGGGTTCGATCGTCAAGCCGCTCGGCGACGCCCAGAGCCTGGCCGCGCACATCGGCGACGGCGACCTGACGAGCCGCCCCGAGGTGCTCGGTCGCGACGAAACCGCGCAGACCCTGCGCTCGCTGCAGCGCATGACCGGCTCGCTGAGCCGCACTGTCAGCGATGTTCGCAGCGCGGCCGACTCCATCCAGCTGGCCAGCAGCGAAGTGGCCGCCGGCAGCACCGACCTGAGCAAGCGCACCGAACTCGCCGCAGCCAGCCTGCAGCGCACCGCCGCCACCGTTCAAGGCGTGGCGCAGAAGGCCGCCGAATCGGTCGAGTCGGCGCGCACCGCGAGCCAGCTCGCCGGCGAGGCCTCGGCCGTGGCCAAGCGTGGCGGTCAACTGGTCTTCGACGTGGTCGCGACCATGGACCAGATCCAGGGCAGCTCGAGAAAGATTGCCGACATCATCGGTGTCATCGACGGCATCGCGTTCCAGACCAATATCCTCGCCCTCAACGCCGCGGTCGAGGCGGCACGTGCCGGCGAACAGGGGCGCGGCTTCGCGGTGGTGGCCTCCGAGGTGCGCTCGCTGGCGCAGCGCTCGGCCGACGCCGCACGCGAGATCAAGGGCTTGATCGGCAGCTCGGTGGACCGCGTGGAAGCCGGCTCGCGCCTCGTGCAGGGCGCCGGCGAGACGATGAGCGACATCGTCGAGAGCGTCAACCGCGTGCAGGCGACGATCGGCGGCATCAGCGCCTCGATGGCCGAGCAGTGCGGCAGCATCCGGCAGGTCAGCGAGTCGCTCGGCGAACTCGACGCGATGACGCACCAGAACTCGGCGCTGGTGGAACAGTCGGCCGCGGCGGCCGAGTCGTTGAAGGATCAGGCCAGCATCCTGTGCGATTCGGTGGCGACATTCCGGCTCGGCAACGTGACGGCCTGAGCACCACCGCGCGCGCTCACTTCGCCGAGGCGGTGGTTTCTTCCGTCGACTGCTGCAGCCGCCACATGTCGGCATAGCGCCCGTTGCGCGCCAGCAGTTCGGCATGCGTGCCGCGCTCGAGGATGCGGCCGAGCTCCATCACCAGGATCTGGTGCGCATCGACCACGGTCGACAAGCGGTGCGCCACCACCAGCGCGCTCTTGTTGCGCGCCGCGCTGCGCAGTTCCTCTTGAATGGCGCGCTCGTTCGCCGAATCGAGCGCCGAGGTGGCTTCGTCGAAGATCAACAGCGGCGGGTTCTTCAGCAGCGTGCGCGCGATCGCGACACGCTGCTTCTCCCCGCCCGAGAGCTTCAGGCCGCGCTCGCCGACCATCGTGTCGTAGCCCTTCGGCGTGGAGACGATGAAGTGGTGGATGTGCGCCGCCCTCGCCGCGCCCTCGACCTCTTCGCGGCTCGCACCGGTGCGGCCGTAGGCGATGTTGTATTCGACCGTGTCGTTGAACAGCACCGTGTCCTGCGGCACGATGCCGATGGCCTGGCGCAGGCTCTGTTGCGTGACGCTTCGGATGTCTTGCCCGTCGATCGAGATGCGGCCGGCGTTCACGTCGTAGAAGCGGAACAGCAGCCGTGCCAGCGTGCTCTTGCCCGAGCCGGAAGGGCCGACCACCGCGACCGTCTTGCCGGCAGGGATCTCGAAGCTGATGTCGTGCAGGATCGTGCGGTCGGCGTCGTAGCCGAAGCGCACGTGATCGAAACGAACAGCGGCGCCGTGCGCGTTATTGTCGATCGCGAGCGGCTTCGCATCCGGCGCGTCGGCGATCTCGCGGTTCTGGCCGAGCAGCGCGAACATCTTCTCCATGTCGATCATCGACTGCTTGATCTCGCGGTAGATCACGCCGAGAAAATTGAGCGGGATGTAGAGCTGGATCATCAGCGCGTTGACCAGCACCAGGTCACCCAGCGTCATCGTGCCGGCCACCACACCGAGCGTCGCGCGCCACACCAGCAGCGTGACCGCGCTCGCGATGATCAGGCTCTGACCGAGGTTGAGCGCCGAAAGCGAGGTCTGCGACTTGATCGAGGCCTTCTCCAGCCGCTGCAGGTTCTCGTCGTAGCGGCCTTGCTCGAACTTCTCGTTCGAGAAGTACTTGACCGTCTCGTAGTTGATCAGCGCGTCGACCGCGCGGGTGTTGGCCTTCGAATCCTGCTCGTTCATCGCGCGGCGAAAACCGGTGCGCCACTCGGTCACGGTCACGGTGAACCCGATGTACAGCACGAGCGCGCCGAACGTGATCGCCGCGAACCAGCCGTCGAACTT
>Ga0209583_10000152_pt1 | contig 22824 bp, 19 predicted proteins | sample Str014_FD_187201 | JGI IMG/M metagenome (GOLD analysis project Ga0209583, IMG submission 187201) | Freshwater sediment microbial communities in response to fracking from Pennsylvania, USA - Straight Creek_MetaG_SC_2014 (SPAdes) (version 2) | ecosystem: Environmental > Aquatic > Freshwater >... | reverse complement strand
CACGGCGCGCGGGTGCAGCAGGCCGGCGCTCGCGTACACGTCGAGGTAGCTGCGCGCCTGCGGGAACAGCTGGGCGACCCACTCGACCTCGGCGCGGTTCTCGGCCACGTGGGTCTGCATGTAGAGGCTCGCGTCGCCAGCGCAGAGTTCGCCGGCCATCGCGAGCTGCTCGGGTGAGCTGCTCGCTGCGAAGCGCACCGTCACGGCATACGCGAGGCGGTCGACGCCGTGCCAGCGCTGGATCAGGTCGATGCAATCGTTGCGGGCCTGCACCACGTCGTCGCGCAGGCCGTCGGGCGAGTGACGGTCCTGCAGCACCTTGCCGGTGATCAGGCGCATGCCGCGTTGCTGCGCCACCGTGAACAGCGCATCGGCGGAGACCTTGTGCGCGGTCGGGAATACGACGGCCGCGGTCGTGCCGTTGGCGAGCAGCGCATCGACGAACAGCTCGGCGCCGGCCTGCGACCGCGCCGGGTCGGCAAAGCGCGTCTCGGCCGGAAAGGTGTAGGTGTTGAGCCAGTCCAGCAGCTCGGTGCCGTAGCTCGCGATCACGTCGAGTTGCGGCATGTGCACGTGGGTGTCGATGAAGCCGGGCAGGATCAGCTTGCCGCGGTGGTCGTGGCGCTGCCAGCTTGCATCCGGGTCGGTCGCCTGCGCGCCGGCGATGCGGCCGTTCTCGATCAGCAGCCAGTGGTCGGACCTGAAGCGCACGGCTTCGGAATCGACCTCGCCCCAGCGGGGTTCGGCGGTGAAATCGAGCAGGTCGCCGCGCAGCGCGATGCGGGCCGGGTTCGAGACGGACGAGTTCGCGTTCATGGCTTCGACGCTTCCATACGTTGCGGCATCCCGTGCCCGGAGAGATTTCGCGCCACCTCGCGCACCTGCTCGCGCAGCCAGCGGCCGGAGGCGGATGCATGCGTCAGCTCGTGCCAGAGCTGGTAGTACGTGAGCGGCGGGAACGGCACCGGGCAACGCACGATGCGCACCGGCAGGCTGTCGACATAGCGCGAGCAGAAGAGCTTGCCGGTGGTCAGCACGAGCAGGCTCTGCGCCACCATCAGCGGGATCAACCCGAAATGCGCGCTGCGCACCATCACGTCGCGCGAGACGCCCATCGAGGCGAGGTGTTCGTCGATCACGCCGGGCGCCGCGCCTTGGGCATTCGCATGGAAAGGCGTCGGCGCGACGTGCTCGCAGGCGAGGTAGCGCTCGGGCGACCAGGCCCGCGTGCCGGCGGCCCGAACCGCGGGGTGATCCTCGGCGACCAGGCAGACGATCTCGTCCGACAACAGCCGGCCCAGGTGCAGTTCCTCCGGCGGCTTGAGCCAGTTGCCGATCACCAGATCGACCTCGGCGGAAGCGAGCCCGCGCCGGTAGTCGAACTCGCCCGACAGCGGCAGCAGTTCCAGCCGCACGGTCGGCGCGACGCATTTGAGGTGCGCGACGAGTTCGGGCAGGAACAGCGGGTCGAGGTAGTCGCTCGCGGCGATGCGGAAGGTGGTGGTGCTGGCGAGCGGCTCGAAGGCCCGCTGGTGGGCGCGCGGGCTGAACAGCCGGTCCGCATCTTGCAGCAGCCTCGTCGCCGGGTCGAGCAGGCGCAGCGCGGTGTCGGTGGGCGCCATGTTGTTGCCGGCGCGCACCAGCAACGGGTCTCCAGTCAGCGCGCGCAGCCGTTTCAGCTGGGCACTCACAGCAGGCTGCGTGCTTTGCAGGCGCATCGCGGCCCGGGAGACGCTTCGTTCGGTGATCAAGGTCTTCAGCACCCGGATGAGGTAGAGCTCGATCTTGTCGAAGTCCAGGCGCTGTGTCATAAGCCCTCAACCATAAGCACTATGCGCAGAACTGTATACCCCAATGCCCGGAAACGACTAACTTCCGCATACCTCCCAAGCTGCAGCCCAACCCGGGACGCCCTGCCATGCCCCACACGATGAGCCCTCGCCCGATCCGCTTCTTCCACCGTGGTGCCGTGGTCGAGGTGGGCGACGCGGCGCCGACGCGCACCGTGCTCGACTGGCTGCGCGAAGACGCCCGCTGCACCGGCACCAAGGAAGGCTGCAACGAGGGCGATTGCGGCGCCTGCACGGTAGTGATCGGCGAGACCGCGGCACCGGGCGATACGGGCGCAGTGCGCGGGCTGAGCCTGAAAACGGTGAACGCCTGCATCCAGTTTCTGCCGACGCTCGACGGCAAGGCGCTGTTCACGGTCGAAGACCTGAAGGCGATGACGGCCGACGCGGCGCTGCACCCCGTGCAGGAAGCGATGGTCGCTTGCCACGGCTCGCAATGCGGGTTCTGCACGCCGGGCTTCGTGATGTCGCTCTGGTCGACGTACGAACACCACCGCGCGTGTTCTACGCAACCGACGCGCCAGCAGCTCGCCGATGACCTCTCGGGCAACCTGTGCCGCTGCACCGGCTACCGGCCGATCCTCGATGCGGGGCAGCGCATGTTCGATCTGCCGGCGGTCAAACTCGACACGGCGCCGGCGCTTGCGGCGTTGAAGGGGCTGGAGACCGACGCGGCGTTCACGTACACGGGCAAGTCGAAAGACACCTTCCACGCGCCGACCACGCTCGCCGAACTCGCCGCACTGCGCGAGGCGAAGCCGAGCGCCCAGCTGCTCGCCGGCTCGACCGATGTCGGCCTGTGGGTCAACAAACAGTTTCGCCCGCTCGGCGACATCATCTTCGTCGGCGAGGTCGACGAGATGAAGCGCATCACCGAGCAGAACGGTGAACTCCGCATCGGCGCCGGCGCCTCGCTCGAAGCCGCGTGGTCCGCGCTCGCGAAGCGCTTCCCCACGCTGACCGACGTGTGGCTGCGCTTCGCCTCCCCGCCGATCCGCAACGCCGGCACGATGGGCGGCAACGTCGCCAATGGCTCGCCGATCGGCGACTCGCCGCCGGTGCTGATGGCGCTCGATGCGCAGATCGAGCTGCGCAAGGGCGAACGCATGCGGCGCATGCCGCTGGCCGAGTTCTATGTCGACTACATGAAGAACAAGCAGGAGCCCGGCGAGTTCGTGCAGGCGCTGGCGGTGCCACTCTCGGTCATGTCGCGGCAGGTGCGTGCGTACAAGATCAGCAAGCGCTTCGACTGCGACATCTCGGCGCTGTGCGCGGGCTTCTCGATCGAGCTCGATGCAGGCGTCGTCAAGACCGTTCGCCTCGCCTACGGCGGCATGGCCGCGACCGTGAAGCGCGGCGCGCTCGCCGAAGCCGCGATCGTCGGCCAGCCGTGGACGCAAGCCACGGTCGACGCCGCGAAAGCCGCGCTTGCGCAAGACTTCAAGCCGCTCTCGGACATGCGCGCGAGCGCTGCGTACCGCTTGCAGGTCGCGCAGAACCTGCTGCAGCGGCTGTGGCTCGAAACACGCGCAGAGAACCCGCTGCCCGGCAGCGCGATCAGCGTGTTCGACGTGATGCCGCACGAGACGCTCGCCGCCAACGCCGCTTGAGGAGCTAGACAATGAACAAGCCGATAGCCGCCCTGCTGCTGCAACCCGACGAGGCCTTCGCCGACTACCTGAAGAACGCCGCCGCGCGCATCGACGAAAGCGCAGAGGCCACCGCCGAAGCGGCCGGCGCGCGCGTGGGCATCAGCCGCCCGCACGAATCGGCGCACCTGCACGTGGCGGGCGAGGCGACCTACATCGACGACATCCCCGAACTCGCCGGCACGCTGCACTGCGCGCTCGGGTTGTCGCCGGTCGCGAACGGCAAGCTGACGGCGAGCGCGCTCGACAGGATTCGCGCGTTGCCCGGTGTCGTCGCGGTGCTGTCGGCGGCCGACATCCCGGGCCCGAACGATTGCGGCTCGATCGTCCATGACGACCCGATCCTGTGCGACGGCGAGATCCGTTACCTGGGCCAGCCCGTGTTCGCCGTGATCGCCGAGACCCGCGACATCGCGCGCCGCGCCGCCGCGAAAGCGAAGGACGTGCTGACGATCGAATCTGCGCCACCGGTGATCACACCGCAACAGGCGCATGCGCTCGGCCAGTACGTGCTGCCGCCGATGCACCTGGTGCGCGCGACGAACGAAGGCGGCGCGCAGGCCGCGATCGCGAAAGCACCGCGCCGCCTGAAAGGCACGCTCGAGGTCGGCGGCCAGGAACAGTTCTACCTCGAAGGGCAGATCAGCTACGCGATCCCGAAGGAAGGTGGTGGCATGCACGTTCACTGCTCGACGCAGCACCCGAGCGAGATGCAGCACCTGGTGGCCCACGCGCTGAAGCTGCACGCGCACGACGTGCAGGTCGAGTGCCGGCGCATGGGCGGCGGCTTCGGCGGCAAGGAGTCGCAATCGGCGATCTTCGCTTGCGTGGCTTCCGTGGCTGCCGCCAAGCTCAAGCGCCCGGTCAAGCTGCGGCTCGACCGCGACGACGACTTTCTCATCACCGGCCGGCGCCACTGCTTCTGGTACGAGTACGAGGTCGGCTACGACGACGCCGGCCACGTGCTCGGTGCCGAGATCACGATGGTCTCGCGCGCCGGCCACTCGGCCGATCTCTCGGGCCCGGTGATGACTCGCGCGCTGTGCCACTTCGACAACGCCTACTGGCTGCCCGACGTGGCGATGCACGGCCTCTCGGGCAAGACCCACACGCAGAGCAACACCGCGTTCCGCGGCTTCGGCGGCCCGCAGGGCGCGATCGCGATCGAGAACATCCTCGACACGATCGCGCGCACGCTGGGCAAAGACGCGATGGACGTGCGCCGCGCCAATTTCTACGGCAAGGAATCGAACAACGTCACGCCGTACGGGCAAGTCGTCAGCGACAACATCATCCACGAGCTCAGCGCCGAACTCGAAGCGAGCAGCGACTACCGTGCGCGGCGCGAAGCCATCTCGCAGTTCAACGCGACCAGCCCGGTGCTCAAGCGGGGCATCGCGCTCGCGCCGCTGAAGTTCGGCATCTCGTTCAACGTCAAGCACTTCAACCAGGCCGGTGCGCTGGTGCACGTCTACAGCGACGGCTCGATCCTCGTGAACCACGGCGGCACCGAGATGGGCCAGGGGCTGAACACGAAGGTGGCACAGGTGGTGGCGCACGAACTCGGTGTCAGCTTCGAGGCCGTGCGCGTCACGGCCACCGACACGCAGAAGGTCGCGAACACCTCCGCCACCGCCGCCTCGACCGGCGCCGACCTGAACGGCAAGGCCGCGCAGGACGCGGCGCGGCAGATTCGCGAGCGCCTCGCGGCCTGCATGGCCACGCACCACGGCGGCGAGGCGGAAGACGTGCGCTTCGCCAACGACAAGGTGTTCGTGGGCGGCAAGACGCTTCCGTTCAGCGCGGTCGTCGCGCAGGGCTACCTCGACCGCGTGCAACTCTGGTCCGACGGCTTCTACGCCACGCCCGGCCTGAGCTGGGACCGCGACAAGATGTTCGGCCGGCCGTTCTACTACTTCGCGTATGGGGCGGCGGTGAGCGAGGTCGTCGTCGATTCGCTCACAGGTGAGTGGAAGCTGCTGCGTGCCGACATCCTGCACGATGCAGGAAAGTCATTGAACCCCGCCGTCGACATCGGCCAGGTCGAAGGCGCCTTCATCCAGGGCATGGGCTGGTTGACGACCGAGGAGCTGGTCTGGCACCCGCAGAGCGGCAAGCTGACCACGCACGCACCCAGCACGTACAAGATCCCGACCGCGAACGACTGCCCGCCGGTCTTCAATGTGAAGCTCTACGACGGGCAGAACACGGAAGACAGCATCCACCGCAGCAAGGCCGTCGGGGAGCCGCCTTTGCTTTTGCCCTTCTCGGTGTTCTTTGCGATTCGCGATGCTGTGTCTGCATGCGGGGATCACAAGGTCGATCCGCCGTTGACGGCGCCGGCGACGAGTGAGGCGATCTTGCGGGCGATCACGGCCGTGCAGGGGGGGTGATGCTCTTGTTCGTTCGTCGATCGGATAGCGCATGGGCGGCGCTGAGCATCGCAGCGCAGCGGGGGAAGTCCGCCGTACTCGGCGGACCGGCGAGAAGGCTTCATGCGACGGCGCGTTCAGCGCCGGTGCGGCGCCATCGCAGCCGCCCCGCGGAGCGAGAAGCGCAAGGCACCCGTAGCGCAGCGAAGGGCGCCGCCGCTGCGCCTGGGCGCCCATCCGCCCCGGCCTTGCCGCTCGGCGATTCGAGCGAACCGACATGAACCGCAGCACCCGAAATACCGCACAACGCTGGCTCGACGAAAACCGCGCAGCCGTGGTTGTCGAAGTGACACGAGCCCAAGGCTCGGCCCCACGCGAAGCCGGCACCCGCATGCTGATGAGCCAGACCGAGGTCATCGGCACCGTCGGCGGCGGCCACCTCGAACTGAAGGCGATCGAGCGGGCTCGCGAGATGTTGCGCACGAAGGACCTTCGCCCCCACACCGAGCACTTTCCCCTCGGCCCGGCGCTCGGCCAATGCTGCGGCGGCGCCGTGACGCTCGCGTACGGCGCCCTCGATGCGCAAGCACTCGCGCGCTGGCCTGAACCAGCGGCGCTGTTCCATCTTCAGCTCTACGGCGCCGGCCATGTCGGCCGTGCGATCGCCACACTGCTGGCCACGCTGGATGTCAGCGTCGACTGGATCGACGAGCGCGAAGCCGAGTTCCCCGCGACCACCACGCTCGGAACGAACTGGCCCGACCACATCCGCCGCGTCTGCGTCGACGGCGTCGAAGGCGAGGTGCGGCTGGCGCCGCCCGGCGCGTTCTACCTCGTGCTCACGCACGACCACGACCTCGACCTGCGCATCACCGAAACGATCCTGCGGCGCGGCGACTTCGCCTACCTCGGGCTGATCGGCTCGAAGACGAAGCAGCAGCGCTTCGTCCACCGCTTCGAACGGCGCGGCATCGAGCCCGAGGCGATCGCGCGGCTGACCTGCCCGATCGGCATCCAGCCGATCGCCGGCAAGGAGCCCGAGGTGATCGCGATGAGCGTGGTCGCGCAGTTGCTGCAGCGGCAGAGCCTGCGCGCCGCTACAACTGCTCCACCGGCACGAACGGCGTCAGGAGCCACGACTTGATGCGCAGCCAGGGCGTCGAGTCGGGCTCTTCGGTGAGGATCATCTCCTTGTCGCCGTCGCTGCCGACCCACTCCAGCCCGTTGCCGGTGCCCTTCAGGCGCACGCGGTAGGCGCTGTAGAGCCGGTCGACGTCGATCACGCGCAACAGTTCCTTCGCCAGCGGCGGGCTGATCACGACGGCGCCGAGCTCGGTATTGATGCTGGCCGAACGCGGGTCGAGGTTCATCGAGCCGATGAACAGGCCGGTGCGGTCGATCACCGCGAGCTTGGCGTGAAGCCGGCCGAGCGACTTGCCGAACAGGAACGGCCTGGGGTTGCTCATCACGCGCGACGAACTCAGTTCGTACAGTTCGACGCCCATGTGCAGCAACTCCTCGCGATGCGCGGCATAGCCGATGTGCACGACCGGCTCGTCGGTCGACGCGAGCGAGTTCGTCATCACCGCGACCGAGACGCCCTTCGCGCGCAGGTCGCGCATCATCTGCAGGCTCAGTTCGCCGGGCACGAAATACGGCGACGACATCACGACTTCCTTCTTCGCCGCGCGAATCACCTCGAACAGGTTGTAGGTGACGCTGGTGTCCAGCGGCTCGCCGCCGACGCTGCCGTCGAACGGTTTGTCGGGGTGGTCGGCGAACACGAAGGCCTCGCCCCAGATCAGCCCGAGGCGGCCACCGTCGAGGTCGTCGGCGATCGGCCCGTAGCCGAGGATGTCGTTCGCGGGCAGTTCGGCCGGCGGCGGCGTGGCCAGCGGGCCGGTCTCGGCCTCGAAGCGGGCGCGCAGTTGCGCCGGGGTCAGGTCGGTCTTCGCGATCGCCGCGAGCGGGTAGACCGCGGCGCTGTTCCAGTAGCGATCGAACTGGAACTGCAACGGGGGCACGATCCAGCCGACCGTGAACGCGTCGACATCGACGAAGTTCTCGCTCGCGCCGCGCAGGTAGTACTCGTTCGCCACGTTGCGCCCGCCGATCACCGCCATCGCGCCGTCGGCGATGAACAGCTTGTTGTGCATGCGGTGGTTGACGCGGCTCCATTCATCGAGCGAGGCCAGGAAGCGACCGCCCTGCCCGCGGTCGCGCGCCCGGACGAACGGGTTGAACAGCCGCACCTCGACGTTCTTGTGCGCCGCGAACGAAAGCCAGTAGCTGTCTTGCGCGCTGGTGTAGAGGTCGTCGATCAGCAGGCGCACGCGCACGCCGCGCTCGGCCGCGTCGCGCAGGGCGCGCAGCAGCCAGCGGCCGGTCTCGTCGTCCGCGAAGTGGTAGTACTGGACATCGAGCGACACCTCGGCGCGCCTGGCGAGTTGCACCCGCGTGTCGAGCGAGAACAGCCCGAGCGGCATCAGCCGGAAGCCCGAGAGCTCGGGCGCAGGTTGCGAGCCCTTCGCGATGCGGCCGAGCGTGGTCGTGGTGCTCAGCGGGATCGCCTCGCTGGCGATCGCCTCGCGGTCGACGACCGGCAGGCTGGTGCAGGCGCCGAGCAGCATCGCACTCGCGAGTGTGGCTGCGACCGCGAGGCGGCGCCAGATCGAATTGCACATGCGGGACGTCTCCATGAATCGTTGCGCCGGTATTGTCACGTCGCCGGCGAATCGACTCCCTTACAGTGTTGCCGCAGACAACCGACCCGCGAAGGACCGCACATGAGCACCTTGCCCGAAGCCCCCCGCCCGCCCCTGCCGCCGTTCACGCGCGAGACCGCGGCGCAGAAAGCGCGCCTGGCCGAAGACGCCTGGAACAGCCGCGACCCGGTGCGCGTCTCGCTCGCCTACACGCAAGACAGCCGCTGGCGCAACCGCGCCGAGTTTCCGGTCGGCCGCGCGCAGATCGTCGAGTTCTTGCAACGCAAGTGGGCGCGCGAACTCGACTACCGGCTGATCAAAGAGCTGTGGGCCCACGACGACCGCCGCATCGCCGTGCGCTTCGCCTACGAATGGCACGACGCGCCCGGTCAGTGGTTCCGCTCCTACGGCAACGAGAACTGGGAGTTCGACGAACACGGTTTCATGGCGGTGCGCCACGCGAGCATCAACGACCTCGCGATCGACGAGGCCGACCGGTTGTTCCGCTGGCCTGCCGGGCGCCGGCCGGACGACCACCCGGGGCTGAGCGCCCTCGGGCTCTGAATCAGGCGGCCTGGTACGGCGTCACGACCCTGCCGCCATCGGTGTTGCCGCCCGCGCCGCCGCGCGTTGCAGCAGCTCGGCGCGGATGTCTTTCTTCATCACCTTGCCGACCTTCGAGCGCGGCAGATCGGACCAGATCTCGACCATCTTCGGGGTCTTGACGCTGCCGATGCGCGCCTTCACGAAGGCGATGATCTCGTCCGGCCGAACGCTTCGGCCCGCGTGCAGTTGCAGCACCGCGACGACCTTCTCGCCCCACTTGTCGTCGGGCAGGCCGACGACCGCGCTGTCCTGCACGTACGGGTGCTGCATCAGCGCCTGCTCGACCTCGACCGAATAGACGTTGAAGCCGCCGGTGATGATCATGTCCTTGGCCCGGTCGACGATGTAGAGGAACCCGTCGGTGTCGAGCCGGCCGATGTCGCCTGTGTGATGCCAGCCATGGCGGCCGGCTTCGTCGGTCGCCCGCGGATCCTTGTAGTAGCCCATCATCACGAGCGAACTGCGGATCACGATCTCGCCGGTCTCGCCGGTCTTCAGCAGCTCGCCGTCGGCGCTCATCGTCGCGACCTGCACCAGCGGGCCGGGCCGCCCGGCCGACGCGAGGCGCCCACGCGCGACGGACCCGTCGGGGTTGAAATGATCCTTCGGCGCCATCGTCGAGATCATCATCGGCGCCTCGGTCTGACCGAACAGCTGCGCCATCACCGGGCCGATCTTGGCCAGCGCCTCTTCGAGCCGCGCCACCGAGATCGGCGCGGCGCCGTACCAGAAGCACTGCAACGAATCGAGCCTCGTGCCGGCAAGCTGCTCGTGCTGGAGCAGCATGTAGATCAGCGTCGGCGGCAGGAAGGTGTGCGTGACGCGATGGCGCTCGATCAGCGTGAGAAAGTCGGAGAGGTCCGGCTTGGGCATGATCACGACGCGGCCGCCGAGGGTCATCACCGGGAAGGTCAGCACCCCGGCAGCGTGCGTCAGCGGCGCGAGCGCAAGATAGGTCGGGCGGCCTTCGAACGGGTAGCCCATCAGGGTCAACGCGCTCATGGTTTCCAGGTTGCGGCCGGAGAGCATCACGCCCTTGGGCTGGCCGGTGGTGCCGCCCGTGCCGGCGATCATCGCGAGGTCGTCGGTCACCGGCTGGTCGACCGGCGCGTCGCTCACGTCTGCCAGCCACTGCGCCATCGAGACCGCGAACGGCCACGGCTGGTCGAGGCAGACGAACAGCTTCACCTTCGGCAGCGCCGCACGCATCTGCTCGACCATCGGCGCGTAGGCGCTGGCGAAGATCAGGCAGCTGCAATCGAACGCATCGAGCACGAAGCGGTTCTCGGAGGCTTCGTTGCGCGGGTTGATGGGGCACCAGACCGCGCCGGCTCGCGAGATGCCGAACACGCAGGCGAACGCGGTCGCGTCGTTGGCCGCCAACACCGCGACCTTGTCGCCGGCGTGCACGCCCGAGCCGCTCAGCGCGCGCGCGACACGGTGGCTGATGCGCTGCACGTCGCCGTAGGTGAGGTCGGCCGTGCCCATCGTCAGGCACGGCGCGTCTGCGCCGAGCGAGGCGCCCTTGTCCAGGTAGTCGACCAGACGCATCGTCAGGTCACTACTTGTGCACGGTCAACAGCGGCGCCTGCACCAGGCCGAAGCTGCGCAGCGCACCGAGCAACTCGTGGTGCCCGAACGCCTGGCAGCCGGAGGCGAAACCGACCCGCTTCGGTGCCTGCTGCAACAGCGAGGCCGCGGCGAACGCCTGCAGCAGACCGGTCTGCTTGTAGTTGCAATTGCCGAAGATCACGCAATGCGCGCGCGCCAACGGCCCCTGCGCGTGCACCGAATCGACCGACTTGTTGATGCGCGGGTTCTCGCGCGGCGGCATCGTGTTCATCACGCTCGCGGCTGTCTGCGACAACGCGGCGTAGCGATCCTCGGCGTTCATGCCTTCGGTCGCCTTCAGCGCGGCGGCGACGATCTGCGGCACGGCCAGCATCAACGGCTTGTTGAAGACGCCGCCGAGCACCTTGACGTTCGAGACGCGCGGATCCTTCCGGAACCAGACCGGGTGCGAGGTGCCGCCCCACGGCAGCGCGAGAGCCGCCTCGTGCTGGCCGGGGATCGTCACGTTGTACAGGCCCGCATCCGGCTGCCATTCCACGAACCGGTTCTGCTCGAGGTAGAAGGCCTTCGAGGTCGCCGCGTTGACCAGGATGGTCTGGGTCGAGGCGATGGTCGGGCTGCCGCCCCAGAACACCGCGATGTCCAGCGTGTCCAGCCCGGGCGTCTCCAGGCAGAGTTGCGCCGCGATCTCGCCGGTCGTGTACATCTGCGCCAGTCCCGGCGAAAGCAGCAGGCCGGCGGCGGCGAACTTCGCGCCGTACTCGTCGTCGAGGGTGATCAACCAATCCTGCTCGCCGGTCGTGTCGGTGTAGTGGCACTTCGCGGCGAGGCAGGCCTGCACGACCTCGTGGCCGAACTTCGAGAACGGGCCCACCGTGTTCAGCACGACCGAGGCGCCGCGGAAGAGTTCGGTCAGCGCCTCGGCGGTGTGGATCACCTCGACGACCTCGTACTCGGCGGTCTCGATGCCGGCCACGTTCGACTTCATCGCCGCATGGATCTTCTCGCCGCTGCGCCCGGCAGCGACGAACGGGATGCCGTATTCGCGCAGGTACTCGCAGACCAGCCGGCCCGTGTAGCCGGAGGCGCCGTACACGACGACGGGTTTCTTGGTTTTGGTGCTCATTTGTCTCGTCCTGTTGTGGTTGGCCGACTCACATGCCCATGCCGCCGTCGACCGGCAGCCCCGCGCCCGTGATGAAGCGCGCCGCATCGGAGCAGAGGAACACGACCGCATCGGCCATGTCGGCGACCTCGCCGAGACGCCCCGACGGCGTTTGCTCGATGATCGCGCCCACCGCCGCCTCGGGTGACGCGAACAGGCCGGCCGCGACCACGTCCGCCGCGAGCTTCATGCCCATTTCGGTGGGCACCAGCCCGGGGTAGATGCAGTTCACACGGACGCCGTAACCGAGCTTGCCGGCCTCCATCGCGGCCACGCGGGTCAGGCGGTCGACCGCCGACTTGGTCGCCGAGTAGCCGGCGATCGCGGGGAAGGCGATCGTCGCGGCGACCGACGAGATGTTGACCACCGCGCCGCCCCGGCCCGAAGCACCGCCGGGCCGCATCGCGCGAAACGCGTGCTTGCAGCCGAGCGCGGTGCCGACGATGTTGACGTCGAGCATCTTGCGCAGTTGATCGGCGTCGATCTCCGAAACCAGCGCGGTGACTTCGATGCCGGCGTTGTTGATCAGGATGTCGAAGCCGCCCAGCGTCTCGATCGTCGCCTGCACTGCCGAGACCCAGTCGGCCTCCTGCGTCACGTCGAGCTTCACGAAGCCGGCCTTCGCGCCGCCTGCGCTGATCTTGCCTGCGGCATCGCGGCCGAGCGAGGTGAGCACGTCACCGATCATCACCGATGCACCGGCCTGCGCCAGCGCCACCGCCATGCCTTCACCGAGGCCGCGCGCGCCGCCGGTGACCAGGGCCTTGCGGCCGGTCAGGTCGAACTTCGTCATTTGCTTGTCTCCTGTTGATTTTTGGACGTTCGTCAAGGAACGCACGGCAATCCTAGAAGTCGACTTGACGAGTGTCAAGATTTTTACTTGACAGTTGTCCAACTCGCGGGTTTGCACCGAGAGTGAGGCGGGGCGAGCTCGGCAGGCGTTGCGCTTGCTCCCTACAATCGCCGCATGGAGAAAACCCCGCAAACCCGCGCTCGCGTTCGCGATGCCAAGTTCGCCGAACGCCGGGCCGAACTCGGTGAAGCCGCATTGCAGACCCTCGGCGAACTCGGCTACGCGCGCACCAGCTTGCGCGAGATCGCGCAGAACTCCGAGTTTTCGCACGGCGTGCTGCACTACTACTTCAGCGACAAGCTCGACCTGATTCTTTGCAGCGTGCGCCAGTACAAGGCGCGCTGCGTGACGCGCTACGACAAGGTCACGACCACGTCGTCGACGTTCGACGAGCTGCTCGACGGCTTCACCGCCGCGCTCGGGCAGACGCTGCGCGACGAAGCGCCGATGCACCGGCTCTGGTACGACCTGCGCTCGCAATCGTTGTTCGAGGCGGCGTTTCGCGACGAGGTCGCGGCGATCGACAAGAGCCTGGAAAAGATGATCTGGCGCGTGATGTCGCGCCTGGCCGAATTGGCGGGCACGTCGGTGCGTGCGCCGAGCGAGGTGACCTACGCCATGCTCGACGGCATCTTCCAGCAGTGCCTGCTCAAGCACCTTTCGGGCGAGCGAAAGGCGATCGCCGCGATGCAGTCGAACATGCGGCTGGTGATCGCCCAGCTCACCTGTGCGCCCGCCGCCTTGCCGGCGAAAAAGCGCAAGGCAGCGCTCGCGGCAGCCTGAGCATCGATCGGGCCCGAGCTCAATCGGGCTTGAACTTCGCCCGTGCGATCACCGGCTTCCAGCGCTGCTGCTCGAGTGCGATGAACTTCGCAAACTCGGCCGCACTGCCGCCGACCGGGATCGCGGCGTCGGTGCTCAGCCGCTCCAGGGCCGCCGGCTCGTGCATCGCCTTCGCGCACGCCGCCGAGAGCTTCTCGGCCGCCGGCTGCGAGAGGTTGCTCGGCGCGAGCATGCCGTACCACTGCGTCATCTCGAAGCCCGGGTAGCCCTGCTCGGCCACCGTCGGCACATCGGGCAGTTGCGGGATGCGTTGCGTGGTGCCGGTGGCGATGCAGCGCAGCTTGCCCGATTTGATGAATTGCAGAATCGCCGGCGCACCGACCGAGGCGGCCTGCAAGCGGCCGGCGAGCAGGTCGGTCAGCTGCGGGCCGGTGCCGCGGTAGGGCACGTGCAGGATGAACAGGTTCGCGACCATCTTCAGGTATTCCATCGCGAGGTGGCCGGCGCTGCCGTTGCCGGCCGAGCCGTAGTTCAGCTGGCCCGGCCTGGCCTTGCACAGTGCCACGAACTCCTTCAGGTTCTTCGCCGGCACGTCGGGGTGCAGCACGTACAGGCTCGGCACCTTCGCGAGCAGCGAGATCGGCTTGAAGTCCTTGTTCGGGTCGTAGGGCAGCTTGTCGAAGATGTAGGGGTTCACCGCGAGCGTGCCGATGTGGCCGAGGATCAGCGTGTGCTGGTCGTCGGACCGCGCCACCTCGGCCATCGCGACGTTGCCGGCGGCACCGGGCTTGTTGTCGACGTACACGCTCTGGCCCAGCGATTTGGTGAGCTCGGCCGCCGCAGCGCGCGCCACGATCTCGGAGCTGCCGCCCGGTGCGAACGGCACGACGAAGCGGATCGGCCTGGCCGGCCAGCTCTGCGCACGCACTGCGAACGGCAGCGCGATCGCCGCGCAGCCCGCGGCGGAAAGGCACAGCACGCGGCGCCGAGACGAATGGGTTCGCTGCATGAATGTCTCCGATCAACCGGTCGTTCTTGTCTATCTTGCCGCGCTGCCGAACACCCGGTCCCAGAACGAACTCGTCACGCCGTAGTTGCCCGGCTGCGCGCGGTGGTGGTGCAAGGCATGCGCACGCTTGCGGCGCTTCAGCCAGGCGTTGTCGAGGTTCCAGTGGTGCGTGGCATGGTGCGTGACCGCGTAGCCGAAGTAGCCGATCAGCACGCCAAGAGTGAGCGCGCACGCGCTCCACACGTCGTCGAGCGCGAGCGCGGGCACGAAGACGAGGCCGAAGATCAGGCCCGCGCTGAGGATGGTGGGGCTGGCGATGCGCGCGGTCGGGCGCGCGTGGTGCTGCGCGTGCCAGCCACGAAACGGCGGCATGCCGTGAAGGATGAAGCGGTGCATGGCGTACTCGATCAGCGTCCATGCCAGCAGGCCGAGCAGCGCGAGGGCGGCGAGTTCGGGCCAGGCGCGCAGCGGCTGCTCGACCATCAGGAACGCGGGCAGCCCGATGACGGCCGCACCGTACAAGAGAAAGTCCGCGCGGTAGGCGGCGCGGCTGTGTTCCAGGGAAAAAATTTCCATCGAAGCGTGCTCTTCCAGAGAGGTGATGCCGCATTTGAACCGAGTTCCGCGCGCAGGTTCGCCGCGGCCTCGAAATCGACGATTTATGTACGCTAGCGAACATACGCCAGCACCCGAACTGCCTACACTCGCGGCCAGAAACTCTGGGCCAGGTCGTTGCCAGGGAGCCCTCCCATGCCGCCCTGGAGCCCCAGTGACCTTCCCCATATCAGACCCCCGACACAACCACCTGCTCGCCGCCCTGCCCGATGGCGAACTGCTTCGCTGGCGATCGCAGCTCGAATTGGTCGAGATGCCGCTCGGCCAGGTGCTGTACGAATCCGGCAGCACGCTCAGCCACGTCTACTTTCCCACCACGGCGATCGTCTCGTTGCTGTACGTGATGGAGAACGGCGCCTCGGCGGAGATCGCCGTGGTCGGCAACGAGGGGCTGGTCGGCATCTCGCTGTTCATGGGCGGCGGATCGACGCCCAGCCGCGCCGTCGTGCAAAGCGCCGGCTGGGGATACCGGCTCAGCGCAGAGACGATCCAGCAAGAGTTCACGCGCACGCCGGTACTGCATCTGTTGCTTCGCTATACCCAGGCGCTGATCACCCAGATGGCCCAGACGGCGGTGTGCAACCGCCACCACTCGCTCGACCAGCAACTGTGCCGCTGGCTGCTGCTGAGCCTCGATCGACTGGCGGGCGATGAACTCGTGATGACGCAGGAACTGATCGCGAACATGCTCGGCGTGCGACGCGAAGGGGTGACCGAAAGTGCGCTCAAGCTGCAGGAGGCCGGGGTGATCCGCTATGCCCGCGGGCGCATCCAAGTGCTCGACCGGACCGAGCTGGAACGCCGCACTTGCGAGTGCTACGCCGTGGTCAAGCACGAGTACGATCGACTGCTGCCGGCAAGGGCCGCAACGTAGCGAATCCACCTCAATTCGCCGCTATGTGCGCTGGCACACAGTCAGGCGGCGGCGCAGCGCTCACAGTCGGCCACCACCGCAGGAGCGCAGTTTGGCCAGCGTCGAGAACCATCTGATCGAACGATTGCCGCGTGCCGAAAGGGAACGGTTGCTGTCGATCTGCGAACCCGTCGAACTGACGCTGGCCAACGTGATGTACGAACCCGGGCAGGCGACGCGCCATGTCTGGTTCCCCACCGAAGGTTTCGTCTCACTGATCACGCTGACCGAGGGCAGCCCCGGCCTCGAGGTGGGCATGGTCGGGCGCGAGGGCCTGCTCGGCGCGCATCTCGCGCTGGGCGTGACGCGGGCGCCGCTGCGCGCCCTGGTGCAGGGCCAGGGTTTGGCCTGGCGAATCGGTGAGGCGGCGTTCCGCGCCGAGCTGGCGCGCAGCGCGCCGCTGCAGCGCGGCCTGAACCGCTACCTCTACGTGCTGATGGCGCAGCTCGCGGCTGCAACCGCCTGCCTGCGTTTCCACCAGATCGGCCCGCGCCTGGCACGCTGGCTCCTGATGAGCCAGGATCGTGCGCACGCCGATCACTTCCACGTCACCCACGAGTTCCTCGCCTACATGTTGGGAGTGCGTCGCGTGGGCGTGACCGCGGCCGCCGGTGCGCTGCAGCGCACGGGCCTGATCGAATACCACCGTGGCGAGCTCAAGGTGCTCGACCGCATGGGGCTGGAACGCGCGGCCTGCGGTTGCTACGCAGCCGACCGGCGGACCTACGCCGAACTGATCGACCGGCGGCCCGCGCGCGCCTGAACCAGTCTGTGCGCTGGCGCACAGACTGGGCGACACGCTCCGGCTACGGTTCCGAAAAGACGGAGAAACGCCATGTCGCAACCGCACCCCAGCAGCTTGATCGGCGACATGGACACGATGTTTTGCGCTGTCATAGCGCGATTGCGGCATATCGGCGAGGCATCGATCCAGCCGACGGATGCCGCCGTGATCGAGGCGAACAACCGGCTTTGCAGAAGTGTGCTCGAGTGCGCCGGCGCGCTCGAGCAACTGCATTCGATGCTCGTGCAGGAGGTCGAGCGGCGATGCCCGCTCGACCTCATCTGCAACGAAGACGAAGCAGCGTTGGCGCGTGCGCCGCGCAGCCTCATGGCGAGCCCGGGTTGACGCTGCGAATGCCGCCGGCCGCTCGGCTGCATGCGAGCCTGCGCTTGCCCAAGCAGGTTGATGACGCGGCCCGGGACCAGCGACCTCGGCAGCCTCGCGATCTGCCCGCGCTCAGGCTGGCGCGGCATCACGGCTGGACGGGTGGCTTCGGGCGAGACCCGTCGGTACACCATCGTGCGAGGCAGGATTCGAGCGACGCGGAAGTGCAAGGCTTCGCGAGCGAACCATCGATCCCGAACGCCCGCAGCTTCTCCAGGTCGTTTGCCAACGCGCTCGACGTGTAGGCAACGATCCGAGCGCTCGGGCGACCATGCTCGTGCTCGTGGCGCCGAATGAGTGCGGCGGCTCTCAGGCCGTCGAGAACAGGCATCTGCATGTCCATCAGGATGAGGTCGAAGTGGCGGCTGCACGCGAGCGAGACCGCCTCGGCGCCATCGGCGGCGTGCATCAGCTCGATGCGCTTGCGACACAGCAGCGCCTCGACGACAAAATGGTGGAACGGCTCGTCGTCTGCCAGCATCACCCGTGGCCGCGCCGGAACGTTATCGCTGATCGACTGGTGCTCGCTCGAGGCGGGAGCCGCTGACGCTGAACTCTTGAAAATCCGACGCATTCGAGCCAGACCCGGTTCACCGACCCGGACAAGCATGGCAGACGCGTCCGAAGAGTTCATCGATGCCTCCCACCGGCCGATGTGGTTCGGTACGAGCATCCTATTCCTTGGTGCCGCTCGTCTGTTCGCTAGCGCACATAGCCTGCGGCATTCTTTTTGAGGGATTGCCGCCTGCTCGGCGTGGCATCAGACGATCAACACCGCCCGGAAGTCGTTGACGTTCGTGAACGTCGGCCCCGGCGCCACCAGGTCGCCGAGCGGCTTGAAGAAGTTGTAGGCGTCGTTGTCGTCGAGAAACGCCTGCGGCTTCAGGCCCGCGCCGTTCGCGCGCGCCAGCGTGCTGGGCGTGACGAGCGCACCGGCGTTGTCTTCGACACCGTCGATGCCGTCGGTGTCGCCGGCCATGACGAACACGCCCGGCTCGCCCTGCAGCGCGATCGCGCAGCCGAGCAGGAACTCGGTGGCGCGCCCGCCCCGGCCGCCCTTGCTCTTGACCGTGACGGTGGTCTCGCCGCCCGACAGGATCACGCAGGGCTTCGTGAACGGCTGGCCGTGGCGCGCGACGTATCGCGCCATCGCCGCGTGCACCTTGCCGACCTCGCGCGATTCGCCTTCCATCTCGTCGCTCAGCACGTGCACGCCGATGCCGGCCTGGCGTGCCAGCGCGGCGGCGGCTTCGAGCGAATGCCGCGGTGTCGCGATCATGTGAACCTGGTGGCCCTCGAACCGCGCATCGCCCGGCTTCGGCGTCTCGAACGCGCCGCTCTCGAGCCCGGCGCGCGCCGCGGCCGGCACCTCGATGCCGTAACGCGCGAGGATGCGCAGGGCATCGGCGCAGGTCGTGCTGTCGGGCACGGTCGGGCCGCTGCCGATGACCTCGGGCGCGTCGCCCGGCACGTCGCTGATCAGCAGCGTGACGACCTGCGCCGGCGCGCACATCGCCGCCAGGCGCCCGCCCTTGATCGCCGACAGGTGCTTGCGCACGCAGTTCATCTCGTCGATGGCCGCGCCGCTGCGGAGCAGTGCCTTGTTGATCGCCTGCTTCTCTTCGAGCGTGATGCCGCCGGCCGGCATCGCCAGCAGCGACGAAGCGCCGCCCGACATCAGGCACAGCACGAGGTCGTCTCCGGTGAGCCCCTTCGTCAATTCGGCGATGCGCTTGGCGGCAAGGCGGCCGGCTTCGTCGGGCACCGGGTGTGCGGCCTCGACGACTTCGATGCGGCCCGGCCGGGCCCGGTAGGCCGGCGGCACGTAGTCGTAGCGCGTGACGACCAGGCCCGACATCGGCGCGCCCTTCGGCCACGCCGCATCGACGGCCGCGGCCATCGAGCCGCCCGCCTTGCCGGCGCCGAGCACCAGCGTGCGGCCCTTCGGCGGCGGTGGCAGGAAGGCCCGGATGCCGTCACCCGGCACGGCCTGCGCGACCGCAGCGTTGAACAAGGCGAGCAGGAAGCCGCGCGGGTCGGTGTGGGGTGAAGGCAGGCTCATGACGTGATTATCCCGACCCGCGGCCGGCGCGGGTCAACCGGCGGGGTCGGGCATCACCGGGTGATCGGCCATCAGCTCCAGCGCTTTCACCAGTGCCGAGTGGTCAAGGCTCTGCATGCCGTTGGCCGCGCAGACCTGCATCAATTGCGCGGCGCCCGCCGTCTGCGGCAGCGCGACGCCGAGCGCCCGCGCGCCGGCGAGCGCGAGGTTCAGATCCTTCTGGTGCAGCCCGATGCGAAAGCCCGGCGCGAACGTGCGCTTGACCATCCGCTCGCCGTGCACTTCGAGGATGCGCGAAGCGGCGAAGCCGCCCATCAGCGCCATGCGCACGCGCGCCGGATCGGCCCCCGCCTTGCTCGCGAAGACCAGCGCCTCACCGACCGCCGCGATGTTCAGCGCGACGATGATCTGGTTCGCGACCTTGCAGGTCTGACCGTCGCCGTTGCCGCCGACCAGCGTGATGTTCTTGCCCATCAGTTCGAACAAGGGATTGATGCGCTCGAACGCCGCTTCGGGCCCGCCGACCATGATGGTGAGCGTGCCCGCCTTGGCGCCGACCTCGCCGCCGGAAACCGGCGCGTCGAGGTAGTCGCAGCCGAGGGCGTTGATGCGCCTGGCGAAGTCCTTGGTTTCGATCGGCGAGATCGAGCTCATGTCGACGACGGTCTTGCCCTTCGACAAACCAGCGGCGACGCCGTCGTCATCGAACAGCACGGCGGCCACGTCCGGCGTGTCGGGCACCATCACGAAGACGATGTCGGCGCGCTCGGCCACGCCCTTCGCGTTCGCGCAGACGGTCGCGCCGCTCTCGGCGATTTCCGGTGCGAGCTTGCCGCGGGTGTGGACGAACAGTTGGTGACCGGCGGCGATCAGGTGGCCCGCCATCGGCGCGCCCATGATGCCCAGGCCGATGAAGCCGATCTTTTGCGGTGCGCGGGTCATTCCGATTTCCTCATTCCGATTTCCTCATGCCGATTTCCTTCTTGCGGTTTCGAGCCAGTGCAGGCCGGCCTCGGTCGTGGTCGCAGGCTTGTACTCGCAGCCGATCCAGCCGTCGTAGCCGATGCGTTCGAGCGCGGCGAACACGCGCTCGTACGCGATCTCGCCGGTGCCGGGTTCGTGCCGGCCCGGGTTGTCGGCGAGCTGGATGTGGCCGATGCGCGCGAGCTGCCGGGTCATCGTCGCGATCAGCTCGCCTTCCATGCGCTGTGCGTGGTAAATGTCGTACTGGACGAACAGGTTGTCGGAGCCCACTTCGTCGATGAGCGCGAGCGCCTGTGCGGTGCGGCTCAGGTAGAAGCCGGGGATGTCGAAGGTGTTGATCGGTTCGATCAGCAGCCGGATGCCGACCTCCTTCAACGCGGCGGCGGCGAAGCGCAGGTTGGCGACGAAGGTCTCGCGCACGACCGCGTCGCCCACGCCGGCCGGTGCCTTGCCCGCGAGGCAGTTCAGGCGCGGCACGCCGAGCGCCTTCGCGTAACGGATCGCGGTCGCGACGCCATCACGAAACTCCGCGACCCGATCCGGCAGACAGGCGATGCCGCGCTCACCGGCGGCCCAGTCGCCGGCCGGCAGGTTGTGCAGCACGAGCTCGAGGCGGTTGGCGTCGAGCCGGCGCTTGATCTCGTCGACCTCGAACTCGTACGGGAACAGAAACTCGACCGCCGTGAAGCCGGCACGCGCGGCGCGCTCGAAGCGGTCGAGGAAGGGATGCTCGGTGAACAGCATCGACAGGTTGGCGGCGAACTTGGTCATGGTTGTGACGCTCCGGTCAGTCCAGCAGGCCGACCGTGGTCGGCGCATCGGCCAGGCTGGTCGCGAGTTCCTCGAACTCGTTGATCGCGTCGATCTCGGTGCCCATCGAGATGTTGGTCACGCGCTCGAGCATCACCTCGATCACGACCGGCACGCGGTGCTCGAGCATCCAGGCTTCGGCCCGCTTGATGGCCGGTGCGATCTCTTCCTGCTTGTGCACGCGCACGAACTGGCAGCCCAGACCTTTGACCACCGCCTCGTGGTCGACGCCGTAGCCGTTCATCTGCGGCGCGTTGATGTTGTCGAAGCCGAGCTGCACGCAGTAGTCCATCTCGAAGCCGCGCTGGCTCTGGCGGATCAGCCCGAGGTAGCTGTTGTTCACGACCATGTGGATGTAGGGCAGCTTGAACTGCGCCCCGACCGCGAGCTCTTCGATCATGAACTGGAAGTCGTAGTCGCCGCTGAGTGCGACGATCTTGCGCGTCGGGTCGGCCACGCGCACGCCGAGCGCGGCGGGGATCGTCCAGCCCAGCGGCCCGGCCTGCCCGCAGTTGATCCACTGGCGCGGGCCGAACACATGCAGGAACTGCGCACCGGCGATCTGCGAGAGGCCGATCGTGCTGACGTAGGTCGTGCCGCGGTCGAAGTTGTTGTTCATGCACTGGTAGACGCGCTGCGGCTTCATCGGCACGGTGTCGAGATTCGTCTTGCGCAGCATCGTGCGCTTGCGTTCGCGGCATGACGCGACCCACGCACTGCGATCTCGCAGGGTGCCGGCCGCCTTCATCTCCTTCGCGACCTCGACGAACAGCGCGAGCGCCGCCTTCGCATCCGAGACGATGCCGAGATCGGGCGCGAAGACGCGGCCGATCTGTGTCGGCTCGATGTCCACATGCACGAACGTGCGGCCCTTGCAATACACCTCCGGCGAACCGGTGTGGCGGTTCGCCCAGCGGTTGCCGATGCCGAGCACGAAATCGCTCGCCAGCATCGTCGCGTTGCCGTAGCGGTGCGAGGTCTGCAGCCCGCACATGCCGGCCATCAGCGGGTGGTCGTCGGGGATGGTGCCCCAGCCCATCAGCGTCGGGATCACGGGCGTGTTGGTCAGTTCGGCGAACTGCTGGAGCAGGTCGGACGCGTCGGCGTTGATGATCCCGCCGCCGGCGACGATCAACGGGCGCTCGCTCGCCTGCAGCATCGCGATCGCGCGCTCGATCTGCTTGCGCGTGGCCTGCGGCTTGTAGACCGGCAGCGGCTCGTAGGTCTCGATGTCGAACTCGATCTCGGCCATCTGCACGTCGAACGGCAGGTCGATCAGCACCGGGCCGGGCCGGCCCGAGCGCATCAGATGGAAGGCCTGCTGGAACGCGCGCGGCACCTGGGCCGGTTCGCGCACGGTGGTGCTCCACTTCGTCACCGGCTTGCTGATCGATTCGATGTCGACCGCCTGGAAGTCTTCCTTGTAGAGCCGCGCGCGCGGCGCCTGGCCGGTGATGCACAGGATCGGGATGCTGTCGGCGATGGCCGAATACAGGCCCGTGATCATGTCGGTGCCGGCCGGGCCCGAGGTGCCGATGCACACGCCGATGTTGCCGGCCTTGGCGCGCGTGTAGCCCTCGGCCATGTGCGATGCGCCCTCGACGTGACGGGCCAGCACGTGCGCGATCGTGCCGCGCTCGCGCATCGCCGAATACAGCGGGTTGATCGCGGCGCCGGGCACGCCGAAGGCCTGTGTCACGCCTTCCTT
>Ga0209583_10000149_pt1 | contig 22879 bp, 32 predicted proteins | sample Str014_FD_187201 | JGI IMG/M metagenome (GOLD analysis project Ga0209583, IMG submission 187201) | Freshwater sediment microbial communities in response to fracking from Pennsylvania, USA - Straight Creek_MetaG_SC_2014 (SPAdes) (version 2) | ecosystem: Environmental > Aquatic > Freshwater >... | reverse complement strand
GCCCACAAGGGCCGCATCCATGGCAAATCGACCAGCTGTAATACGCTGGACTTTGGCGCCTTTGGATTGAAAGCCCTGGAGCCGGATCGTTTGACGGCACGTCAGATCGAAGCAGCACGTCGCGCATTGGCGCGTGGCATGAAGCGCGCTGGCCGCATCTGGATCCGTGTGTTCCCAGACGTTCCTGTGTCCAAGAAGCCAGCCGAAGTGCGCATGGGTTCCGGCAAGGGTTCAACTGAATATTGGGCGGCACGTGTAAAGCCAGGCCGTGTGTTGTTTGAAGTGGACGGGATTCCTCGCGCCATTGCGGAACATTCGCTGTTGCTCGCTGCTGCCAAGTTACCGATCAAGACGCGTTTTGTTGCGCGTCTAGGCGAATAAGAGAGAGGGCACCACATGAAAATGACTGATATTCGTGGCCTCTCGAAGGACCAAATGAAAGACGAAATCCTGAAGCTCAGGAAGGAGCAGCTCAACCTGCGCTTCCAACGTGCCTCGGGCCAAACGGAAAACAGCTCGCGCATCCGCCAGATCCGCCGTGATATCGCCCGTCTCAAGACGGCCGAAACGGCATCTCTCAAGACAGCAGCGAAGTAGGAGTTAGATATGCCGAAACGCATTTTGCAAGGTGTCGTGACCTCTGACAAGAATGACAAGACCATTGTCGTGAAGGTGGAACGTCGGCTTCTGCACCCCGTGTTTAAAAAGACCGTGCGACTTTCCAAAAAGTATCACGCGCATGATGAAAAGAACGAAGCCAAGATTGGCGAAATCGTGCGTATCCAAGAAACCCGTCCGTCATCGAAGCTGAAGCGCTGGGCGCTGATTGCTAAAGTTGACGCGTCAAAAGCATAGAAGGACATGGGCCTCCCAAGGCCATATGAAAAGGCAAGACCATGATCCAACAAGAAACCAATCTCGAAGTTGCCGACAACTCTGGTGCGCGCCGCGTTCAGTGCATCAAGGTGCTGGGCGGCTCGAAGCGTCGCTATGCAACAATCGGTGATGTGATCGTCGTTTCGGTGAAGGAAGCCATTCCACGCGGCCGCGTGAAAAAGGGCGCCGTGATGAAGGCCATCGTGGTACGCGTGTCGAAAGACATTCGCCGCGCTGATGGTTCGGCCATCCGCTTTGACCGCAACGCTGCGGTCTTGATCAACGCCCAAGGCGAACCTGTGGGTACACGTATTTTTGGACCGGTGCCCCGTGAACTTCGCGGCAAGAACCAAATGAAGATTATCTCTCTCGCGCCGGAGGTGCTGTAATGGCGGCCAAGATTAAAAAAGGTGATAAGGTCATCGTCATTGCTGGCAAGGACAAGGGCAAGCAGGGTGATGTTTTGGAAATCATCACGGCAGAAAACCGCGCCATTGTATCGGGCGTGAACATTGCCAAGCGTCATACCAAAACCCAAGGTACGACCGAAGGCGGCATCATCAACAAAACGATGCCTATTCAAATTTCAAATTTGGCGCTGCGCGATCCGAAAGATGGCAAGCCCACTCGCGTTGGATTTAAGACGCTTGACGGCGGCAAAAAGGTCCGCATTGCCAAGCGCAGTGGAGAAGTGATCAATGGCTGACGAAGAGAAAAAGGCAAAGGCGCCAGTGGCAGCCAAAGCCCCTAAAGCCCCTAAGGTCAAAAAAGGCGAGTCGGACCCGAGTGCGCTCGTGGCTGACGCCAATGCTGGCCTGCCCAAAGGCTATGTGGCACGCCTGCAAAAAGAATATATCGACGTCATCCGCCCGAAGATGATTGAGCAATTCGGCTATAAGAACGTCATGCAAGTGCCGCGCATCACCAAGGTTGTTCTCAACATGGGTGTGGGCGAAGCGACACAGGATTCCAAGCTGGTCAACGTTGCTGCGGGTGAACTCCAGAAGATCGCCGGGCAGAAGGTTGTCATCACCAAGTCGCGCAAAGCCATCGCGCAATTCAAAATTCGCGAAAATCTGGCCATTGGTGCCAAGGTGACTTTGCGCAAGACACGCATGTATGAATTCATTGATCGTTTCGTCACCGTGGCCTTGCCACGGGTACGCGACTTTCGCGGGCTGACAGATCGTTCGTTTGACGGCCACGGCAACTTCGCCATGGGCGTCAAAGAACACCTGATTTTCCCAGAAATCGATTACGACAAGATTGACCGCATTTGGGGCCTTGACGTTGTGGTGTGCACCACGGCCAAGACTGATGAAGAGGCGAAGGCCCTTCTTGATGCATTCAATTTCCCCTTCCGCCGCAGCACACAGCCCAAAAAGCAAGCTGCGTAAGAAAAGGATCAGATATGGCAAAGACCAGTTCAGTCAACCGCAACGAAAAGCGTCGCAAGATGGCCAAGACCATGGGGCCTAAGCGCGCCAGGTTGAAGGCGATCGTCATGAAGAAGGATACGCCGATGGAAGAGCGTTTCGCAGCTGCCTTGAAGCTGGCCGAAATGCCGCGCAACTCGGCCAAGGTTCGTATTCGCAACCGTTGCGAATTGACCGGCCGTCCGCGGTCTTTCTATCGCAAAGTCAAACTGTCGCGCATCGCATTGCGTGATATGGCCAACCAGGGTTTGATCCCTGGCATGGTCAAGTCCAGCTGGTAAGGAGGGCAGGCTATGGTGAATGATCCAATCAGCGATATGCTGGCCCGAATTCGCAACGCACAAGAGCGTTCGAAGTCCAAGGTCTCCATTCCGCCTTCAAAGCTGCGCGAGCGCGTGCTCGAAGTTTTGCATAAAGAAGGCTACATTCGTGGTTTCGCGACGGTCGAAAAAGATGGCAAGAGCGAGCTCGAGGTTGAATTGAAGTATTTTGATGGCACACCGGTGATCAAGCAATTGAACCGTGTGTCGAAACCTGGCCGCCGCGTTTATGCGTCGGTTGACACTCTGCCTTCCGTGTTCAACGGCCTTGGCATTTCGATCCTGTCGACGCCTAAAGGTGTTATGTCAGATCAAGATGCTCGCGCCCAGAACGTCGGCGGCGAAGTGCTGTGCACGGTATTCTGAGGTAAGCGATGTCTCGTATTGGCAAAAAATCTGTTGCTGTTCCGGCTGGCGTTACCGCCACCGTCAATGGCCAAAGCGTTTCCGTGAAGGGCCCGAAGGGCGAACTCAAAACCATTCTGAATGAGCAAGTGCTCGTGAAGATGGAAGAAGGTTCGGTCAAAGTTGATCCCATCAACCAATCCAAATTGGCGCGCTCGTCTTGGGGCATGTCACGCACACTCGTGGCCAACATGGTCAAGGGTGTGACAGTTGGTTTCCAACGTAATCTTGAAATCAACGGCGTGGGTTACCGCGCCGCGTTGAACGGCAAGGTTTTGCAGCTCAATCTTGGCTATAGCCATGATGTGAACTATCCCGTACCTGCGGGCATTGAAATCAAGGTGCCAAAGCCCACGGAAATCGTGATCTCGGGCATCGACAAGCAACGGGTTGGCCAGGTGGCCGCCGAAATCCGCGAATACCGTGGCCCCGAACCCTACAAGGGCAAGGGCGTCAAGTATTCCGATGAAAAGATCTTCCGCAAGGAAGGCAAGAAGAAATAACGGAGCAGCAAAATGGCAAATACAAAGAGTGCTATGGGCCTGCGCAAGGTTCGGGTTCGCAAAACTCTCGCGAAGCGGGAAAATGGACGGCCACGCCTTTCGGTGTTCCGTTCGTCGAAGAACATCTATGCGCAAGTGATCGATGATGTGAAAGGCCACACGCTGGCCATGGCTTCCACCTTGGAAGAAGGCTTCATCGCGGCCAAGAAGACCGGGGCCGACAAGGCCGCCGCAACAGCGATCGGCAAACTTGTTGCTGAACGCGCGGCCAAGGCTGGCGTAAAAGAAGTGGTGTTTGACCGTGGCGGCTATATCTATCATGGCCGCGTCAAGGCTTTAGCGGATGCAGCCCGCGAAGCCGGTTTGAAATTCTAATTGGAAGGCGAGTTCTAGCATGGCTAAAGAACGTTCCGAACGCGGTGAACGCAAAGACAGGGGCGGTGAAGAGCGCGACAGCGAATTCATCGACAAGCTGGTTCACATCAACCGCGTCGCAAAAGTGGTGAAGGGCGGTAAGCGCTTCGGTTTTGCGGCACTGGTTATTGTCGGCGATCAAAAGGGTCGCGTTGGCTTTGGCCATGGCAAGGCACGCGAAGTGCCTGAAGCTGTGCGCAAAGCCACAGAAGGTGCCAAGCGCGCTTTGATCCGCGTTCCATTGCGCGAAGGCCGCACTTTGCATCATGACGTTCATGGTCGCTGGGGTGCTGGCAAAGTTGTGTTGCGCACAGCACCTGCGGGTACAGGCGTGATCGCCGGCGGCCCGATGCGCGCTGTGTTTGAATCTGTGGGCATGGCAGACGTTGTGGCCAAGTCAACCGGTTCATCAAACCCATATAACATGGTTCGCGCCACGTTTGATGCATTGAAGAAACAGGTTTCGCCGCGTTCTGTGGCCGCACGTCGCGGCAAGAAGGTGAGCGAGATCTTGAAGAACCGCACTGCCGAAGTTGTGGCAGACTAAGGACTGAACATGGCCAAGGCACAAGCAAAAACCGTCAAGCTGGAACAGATCGCCAGCCCGAACCGCAAGCCCGCTGATCAGCAGGCAACGCTGGTTGGGCTCGGTCTTAACCGCATTCGCAAGCAATCTGTTTTGGAAGATACGCCAGCGGTGCGCGGCATGATCGCCAAGGTCGCGCATCTCGTGCGCGTTGTTGAATAAGGATTTCTTTCCATGAAACTCAATCAAATCGCTGATAATCCCGGTGCCCGTCACGTTAAAAAGCGCGTGGGCCGCGGCATTGGTTCAGGTCTTGGCAAAACCGCAGGTCGCGGTGGCAAGGGTCAAACCGCGCGTAAAGGCGGCGCCAAGGCGGGCTTTGAAGGCGGCCAAATGCCGATCTATCGCCGCTTGCCAAAGCGCGGCTTCAACAAGCCAAATGCGGTTGAGTATAACGAAGTTTCATTGGCCCGTATTGCCACGGCTGTTGAAGCCAAGAAGATTGATGCGAAATCACCAGTGACGGCTGAAAGTTTGATGGCTTCAGGTGTTATCACCAAGCTCGCCAAGGGTGTGCGTTTGATCGGCAATGCGCCACTCAAGGCTGCGCTCAAGTTTGAAGTGTTCTATGCGTCCAAGGGTGCCATTGCTGCGGTTGAAAAGGCCGGCGGCAGTGTCAAGGTTCTGCGCCCCGTGCCGGAGCCTGCCAAGACGTTCTAAGGTTGATGAAACCGGCAAGCCTTCCTATATGGGAGGTTTGACGGATGATGGGGAATAACAATGGCATCAGCAGCTGAACAACTTGCGGCCAATATCAATTTTAGTTCGCTGGCCAATTCGGAAGATTTGAAAAAGCGCCTGTGGTTCACCCTGGGCGCGCTTCTGGTTTACCGCCTCGGCTCATATATTCCCATTCCCGGTATTGATACTGCCGCCATTGCGCAATTCACCAATCAGAACGCCTCGGGCATTCTGGGTTGGATGAACGGCCTTGCCGGCGGCGCTCTTGGTCGCATGGCCATTTTCGCCCTCAATATCATGCCCTATATTTCCGCCTCGATCATCATGCAGTTGATGACAACGGTTTCGCCACAGCTTGAAGCCTTGAAAAAAGAGGGCGACTCTGGCCGCAAAAAGATCAATCAATATACTCGCTATGGCACGGTTTTTCTGGCGGCCATGCAGGCTTATGGCATCGCCATTGGCCTGATGGGGCGAGGGGGGCTTGTGCTCAATCCGGGCCCATTCTTTGTTGCCTCAACTGTCATCACATTGACAGGTGGCACGGTGTTTCTGATGTGGCTGGGTGAGCAGATCACGGCGCGCGGCATCGGCAATGGCACCTCTCTCATCATCTTCTCCGGCATCGTTGCCAATTTGCCCAATGGTGTGGCAGCGCTGTTGGAAATGGGCCGCAAAGGCCTCATGTCACCCTTTGTCATCATGGGCATTCTGGTGTTGGCGATTGCGATTGTGGCCTTTATTGTGTTCTTTGAACGGGCGCAGCGCCGCCTGCTCATTCAATATCCCAAGCGCCAAATCGGCATGAAGGTCACCCAGGGCGAAAGCTCGCATCTGCCTTTGAAGCTCAATACGTCTGGCGTCATTCCGCCAATCTTCGCATCATCCTTATTGCTGCTGCCACTGACGGTCGCCAATTTCTCGGCGGGCAAGGGGCCTGATTGGCTCAACCAAATCACGGCGCTTTTGGGCCATGGCAAACCCCTGTTCCTTTTCCTCTATGCGGCATTGATTGTGTTCTTCTGTTTTTTCTACACATCGATCATGTTCAATCCGAAAGAGACGGCGGATAATTTGAAGAAGTCCGGCGGCTTTATTCTGGGCATCAGGCCCGGCGATCAAACCGCCTCTTATCTGGACCGGATTCTCACCCGCATCACGGTTATCGGTGCCGCATATATTGTGTTGATTTGCCTCATCCCTGAAATGATCGTGGGCTATTCCGGCATTCCGTTTTATTTCGGCGGCACGTCTTTGATGATTGTGGTGAGTGTGACGCTGGATACCGTGTCGCAAATTCAGGGCCACCTGATGTCGCAGCAATATGAGCGGCTGATGAAGAAATCTTCCCTGCGCGGGAATCGGAAATGATCAATCTGATTCTGCTGGGGCCGCCGGGTGCGGGCAAGGGTACACAAGCCAAAATTCTCGAAGAACGCCATGGGCTGAAACAGCTCTCAACGGGTGACATGCTGCGCGCCGCCATTGCTGCAGGCACAGAGACAGGTGTTAAAGCCAAGGCGATCATGGACCGGGGCGATCTCGTCTCTGATGATGTGATTGTCGGGATTGTTGCTGAACGCATGGCCAAGCCTGATATTATCAACGGCGTTGTGTTTGACGGTTTTCCGCGGACTCCGGCCCAGGCCGAAGCTTTGGATATGATGCTCGGCTCACGCGGGCAGAAGCTCAATGCCGTTGTTGAAATGAAGGTGGACGACGAGGCGCTCGTTTCGCGCATTGTTGGCCGTTACACCTGCGCCAAATGCGGGCAGGGCTATCATGATATTTATGCCAAGCCGAAGGTGGCTGGCGTGTGCGACGTGTGCGGCGGAACTGCGTTTACCCGTCGGCCGGATGATAACGAAAAGACGGTGCGGGACCGTCTGGCTGTTTATAACAAGCAGACAGCGCCTTTGGTGGCCTACTATGGCGCAAAAGGCAATTTGCATGTGATTGACGGAATGGCTGAGATTGCCTTGGTGACAAAGGCAGTTGAGGCGGTTTTGGGCGCAGTGTCCGGCTGAGTTCAGCTGGTCCCTCGCGCCAAGGGTTAAAGGGTTAGAAAATACGGGCTTTCCGGTTGACGGGCATTTGATTCCCCTCTAAGGACGGCGCAATTCTAACCCAACGCTCTGGCTGGCCAAGGGAGGGCTTCTCTCTGGGCGCAGCCTTGTGCCTTTTAAAGGTGCTTTGAATGGTGTTGATTTTATTTTTGATCACTGGTGCAAGCCATTGATTTGATGAGGAGAAAAAAGTGGCCCGTATTGCAGGCGTAAACATCCCAACGGCAAAGCGCGTCGAAATCGCCTTGCGTTATATCAATGGCATTGGCCCGACGAATTCAAAGGTCATCTGCGCCGAAGTCAAGATTCCCGCTGCCAAGCGTGTGAATGAACTTTCGGACGCCGAAGTTTTGGCCATCCGCGAAATCATTGACCGCGATTACACAGTGGAAGGCGATCTTCGCCGCGAAATCGCTGTCAACATCAAGCGCCTGACCGATCTGGGCTGTTACCGGGGCTTGCGTCACCGCAAGGGTCTTCCGGTTCGTGGCCAACGCACACACACCAACGCTCGTACCCGCAAGGGGCCTGCCAAGGCCATTGCCGGCAAGAAGAAATAAGGATTACCTCAGATGGCTAAAGAAACTGCCCGCCCTCGTAAAAAAGAGCGCAAGAACGTCTCCTCCGGCATGGTTCATGTGAACGCCTCGTTCAACAACACCATGATCACCATCACTGATGTGCAGGGCAATACGATTGTCTGGGCGTCGGCTGGTAAAATGGGTTTCAAAGGCTCACGCAAATCGACACCCTACGCTGCCCAGTTGGCGGGTGAACAGGTGGCCCGTGCGGCCATTGAACATGGCATGCGCACTGTTGAAGTTGAAGTGACAGGCCCGGGTTCGGGCCGCGAATCGGCTTTGCGCGCTTTGCAGGCTGGCGGTCTTCAGGTGACTTCGATCCGCGATATTACGCCGATCCCGCACAATGGCTGCCGCCCACCAAAGCGTCGCCGCGTTTAACAATTGCGTTTGTTGCGGGGCCGGGGCTCCGCAGTTTTGAGACTAACCGAGTATGGAAGGCATAGACCTTCCGGAGGCTAACGGGAAAATGAACATGCAAGTCAATCAGAAGAACTGGCAGGAACTCATCCGCCCCAGCAAGATCGATATTCAATCGGGCAAGGACAAGAAGCGCGTTGCGACAATTGTTGCTGAACCTTTGGAACGCGGCTTTGGCACCACGCTGGGCAATGCTTTGCGGCGCATTCTTTTGTCATCGCTGCAAGGTGCAGCTGTTACCTCGGTGCAGATTGATGGCGTTCTCCATGAATTCTCATCGATCGCAGGCGTGCGCGAAGATGTGACGGATATGATCCTCAACATCAAGGAAATCGCTTTTGCGATGCATGCCGAAGGCCCGAAGCGTTTGACGCTGAAGAAGACTGGCCCCGGCATTGTGAAAGCCAGCGACATTCAACAGTCAGCTGATGTCAATGTTCTTAACCCTGATCACGTGATTTGCACTTTGGATCAAGGCGCTGAATTGCGTGTTGAATTCACCATCAACAATGGCAAAGGCTATGTGGCCGCAGATCGCAACCGGGCAGAAGATGCGCCGATTGGTTTGATCCCCGTTGACTCGATTTATTCACCTGTGCGTCGTGTTTCATACCGCGTGGAAAACACCCGCGAAGGTCAGATATTGGATTATGACAAGCTGGTCATGACGGTTGAAACCAATGGTGCGGTTTCGCCGGAAGATGCCTTGGCCTATGCCGCGCGTATCTTGCAAGATCAAATCTCGGTCTTCATCAATTTCAGCGAACCAACGGCACATGTGGCCGAAGAAGTGCGTCAGGAATTGCCGTTCAATGCCGCGCTTCTCAAGAAGGTGGATGAGCTTGAACTTTCAGTGCGCTCAGCCAATTGCCTCAAGAACGATAACATTGTTTACATCGGTGATCTCATTCAGAAGTCAGAAGCTGAGATGCTCCGCACGCCGAACTTCGGCCGCAAGAGCCTCAATGAAATCAAGGAAGTTCTGGCACAGATGGGCTTGCATCTCGGCATGGAAGTGCCGAACTGGCCACCTGAAAATATTGATGAGCTGGCCAAGAAATTGGAAAGCCACTACTAATCAGATCGAGATGCAATTTTGCCAAGGCAGAGTTGCTGTATGAAGGAGAAATATTATGCGTCATGGTTTTAAAGGTCGTCAGCTGAACCGCACGTCGGAACATCGCAAAGCGATGTTCGCCAATCTTGCAGTTGCCCTGATCAAGCATGAGCAGATTGTAACAACCTTGCCGAAGGCCAAGGATTTGCGACCGATCGTTGAAAAACTGGTGACACTCGGCAAGAACGGCTCGCTCCATGCGCGCCGCCAAGCGGTCAGCCAGATCAAGGACGAAACCCAAGCCAAAAAACTGTTTGATGTATTGGCCAAGCGTTACAAGGATCGCCAGGGCGGTTATATCCGCATCATGAAGGCGGGCTTCCGCCATGGCGACAATGCGGCTGTGGCTGTTATTGAATTTGTGGATCGTGATGTGACAGCCAAGGGCAAGGATTCAGGCCCCGTGCAGAAGAAAGAAGAAGCAGTGGCTGCTTAAGCCTGTTTCACCCAGTTTACGTTCAAAGGTCGGGCTTTACGCTCGGCCTTTTTATTTGATCAAAACGCAATGTTCCGCCGGGCTTGCACCTGCGCAGATGTCTGGCTTTGCAAAAATATCAAGGCTTTCAAAGCGAGTCGAAAGGCCAAGCTCATGGGCCTTGCTATGGGTGATCAGGTTCATCGTTGAGGGGCCAGCCTTTTCCATTTCATCCATAATGGCCGATGATGCGTTCATCTCTTTGATATAACTGCCCAAAGTTCCTTTTAATCTACTGCTCAAGCCGATGCTGGTTTTGGATGGGAGGCTGATCCGCTTGAGCAGCTTGCGGGAGATGATGACCTTTTGGCCGTGGATCATGCGCCAAGTCACCCAATAACGGTCCATATAGGGGTGGCTCACGGTGGTTGGTTGGTGGAGACCCAAATAGGAAGCGTCATCGAGGATGCGCACCACACCTCCCAACAGAACAAGGGGGCAGGCTGACATGCATTTGGCACCATATTGCCACGGCGTCCCGCGATAGGCTTTGTTGGAAACACTGGGTCGGCAAGTGTTATCTGTGAATGGGTCACAGAATGAAAAATGCGTGCGGCCGATTGTTGTGGTCATTTGATAGCGTCGGATCATGCGGCCCATGGTCAACGCGGCGCGAATATCGCCGCCATAGGAATTAAGCAAAATTGGTAATTTTCGGTTGGTCGGATTGGCCAAAAGGCGGCTCAATTTATCTGCGGTTCCAGCTGTGATTTTGCCCTGCGCAGTAATCCATTCAGGGCAATTGGGCTCGCAGCCGTTGGCGTCTGAGCGCACAATTATGAAATTCATATCAGGGTCAGCCGGGACCTTCTTCTCGATTGGTGCCGCAGGTAGCTGGCTGGCAGCATTGGCAGATGGGACTGCGTAAAGCCCGAAACACAGAACCAGACCCGCGCACACGCGTAACGCATTTGACAACAATGCTATTACTCCCCTTGGCTTGGCGATTTTGCGCCATGGCATAAGTGTTGCCTTGGCTGATTGTGGTTGTCAAAGCCCAGTTGCTGTTGAAACGGCCTTGCGCGGCGGTTGCCAGATGCCCATCTACAGGCTAAAGCAGCGCCAATTGATTGAGAGAGATTTGATGCAAACCATTCTTCTTGCCGTTCACCTTGTGATTGCCTTGTTTTTGATTGGCCTTGTCATGTTGCAGAAGTCCGAGGGCGGCGCTTTGGGCATCGGTGGCGGCGGCGGTGGCAACTTGTTCTCGGCACGCGGTGTGGGCAATACTTTGACACGGGCCACGGCCATTTTGGCGGCGGGCTTTTTTGCCACATCAATCTTGCTCACCGTTCTGGCCAACCACAAGGGCGGTTCGTCGATCACCAATATTCCCGTGCAATCCACGCCGGATGCAGGTTCGTCGGCCACAGGCACGGCGCAGGTTCCTGCGGCCCCGGCGCAAAGTGGTGGCGACACGGGCGGCTCGGCCCTTCTACCCAAACTTGATCAGAAGCCGGCGGTTCCAACCACGCCGTAGTTTCATCCTTGTGAAACCAGATTGTTTCACAGGTCTCCACAAATAAATTCATCTGATGCGATTCAGGGCTTCGAATCGTGCTGGCTCATTGTTAGGGTGGTCTCCCATGGCGCGATATATCTTCATTACTGGCGGCGTGGTCTCCTCCCTTGGCAAAGGTCTGGCTTCGGCGGCACTGGGTGCATTGCTGCAAGCGCGTGGCTTTAAAGTGCGCTTACGAAAACTTGATCCCTATTTGAATGTCGATCCGGGCACAATGAGCCCTTATCAACATGGCGAAGTGTTTGTGACAGACGATGGCGCGGAAACGGATCTTGATCTTGGACACTATGAGCGCTTCACCGGGCGTCACGCCAATAAGTTTGATAACATTACCACAGGCAAGATCTATCAGGACATCATCGCCAAAGAACGGCGCGGCGATTTTCTCGGCGGCACGGTGCAAGTCATCCCGCATGTGACGGATGCGATCAAAGACTTCGTGAAATCCGGCAATGAGGAATTTGATTTTGTGCTGGTCGAAATCGGCGGCACGGTTGGCGACATTGAAGGCCTTCCGTTCTTCGAGGCCATCCGCCAATTTGGCCAGGAACAACCGCGCGGCAATTGCATTTATATTCACCTCACGCTGCTGCCCTATATCCCGACTGCGGGTGAACTCAAAACAAAGCCTACCCAACATTCAGTCAAAGAACTGCGCTCCATCGGCATTCAACCCGATATTTTGTTGTGCCGTGCGGACCGTGAAATCCCTGCCGGAGAACGCCGCAAAATCGCGCAATTCTGCAACGTCAGGCCGTCTGCCGTCATTCAAGCTTTGGATGTCGCCAATATCTATGACGTGCCACGCGCCTATCACGCAGAGGGCTTGGATGGCGAAGTGCTGGAAGCCTTTGGCATCAGCAACGCGAAACAACCTGATCTCAGCCGCTGGGATGAAATTCAAAACCGTATCCAGCATCCCGAAGGGGAAGTGAACATCGCGGTGGTGGGCAAATATACCGGGCTGCTTGATGCCTATAAGTCACTCAAAGAAGCGCTGGTTCACGGCGGCATTGCCAACAAAGTGAAGGTCAATCTCGAATGGATCGAGAGCGAGATTTTCGAGAAAGAAGACCCGGCCCCTTATCTCGAAGGTGTGCATGGCATTTTGGTTCCCGGTGGTTTTGGCGAACGCGGATCAGAAGGTAAAATCAAAGCCGCAGAATTTGCGCGCACCCGCAAAGTTCCCTATTTCGGTATTTGCTTTGGTATGCAGATGGCCTGCATTGAAGCGGCGCGAAACCTGTGCGGCATCCAGAATGCTTCGTCCACCGAATTCGGGGCCACATCAGAACCCGTTGTCGGCACCATGACGGAATGGATGAAAGGCAATGAGCTTGAAATCCGCAAGCAGGGCGGGGACCTTGGCGGCACCATGCGGCTTGGTGCCTTTGATGCAATGCTCAAGCCCGACAGCCATATCGCAGACATTTATGGTGCAACGCATATTTCCGAGCGCCACCGCCATCGCTATGAAGTGAATACGGCCTACCGGGCGAAACTCGAAAAAGCGGGTCTTCGGTTCTCTGGCCTTTCGCCAGATGGTCTGTTGCCAGAAACCGTTGAATATGGTGATCACCCTTGGTTCATCGGTGTGCAATATCATCCTGAATTGAAATCAAAACCGCTTGAGCCGCATCCGTTGTTTGCTTCCTTCATCAAGGCGGCAATGGTGCAGAGCCGATTGGTCTGATCTGATGCAGGACAGCCCATTCCTCAAAGATGCAGAAGCGGCTTTTACGCGTTTTAAAACCATGTCGGGCTTGGACTATCTGCGTGATGCCATTGTGCACCGCCATAACTATCCTTTCGGTGAGATGCTCAAGATGCATGTCACGGCGGCGGAAGCTGGCAGTGTCGTTGTGGAGGCAGAGCTTTCCTATCAGTTTTACAATCCGATGATGCGTGTGCATGGCGGTTATCTCGCAACACTGGTGGATTCAAGCCTGGGCTCTGCGGTGATCAGCACTTTGCCTGCGGGCGTGGGTGCGGGCACGGTTTCGCTCAACATCAACTATGTGAAGAAGGTTGAAGTTGAAACGGGTAAGCTTATTGCGCGCGCTGTTGTCTTACATGCCGGGCGCACGATGCTCACGGCCGAAACCAAGATCACGGATATTCATGGCAAGCTTTATGTGCACGGGTCTGGGACGTTTCTGATTTATCAGAAGTAATCAGGCCTGCGGGTTAAGGCCCAGTTTTCTTTCGCGCAGAAAAATATAAAACCCTGATCCGATAATCAGCGTTGCGCCAAGCAGTGTCGTCGCGGTCGGCAGGTCGCCCCAAATGGCAAAGCCGGCAAGTGTCGCCCAGATCAGTGAGCTGTAGGAGAAGGGGGCCACAACGGAAGCCGGGGCCGCCGTGAAGGCGCGGATCAAACACAGATGTCCCACACAGCCTAAAACACCTGCGCCAATCAACAGCGACCAGCCAAATATATTCGGCGCTTGCCATGCGAAGGGTGCGAGCAAGCTGGTCACCAGCGTTCCGGCCAATGCCGTATAGATCAAAGTCGTGTAAGGATTTTCGCTGCGCAGTTTGCGGGTGAAGATTTGATAGGTGGCGTTGGTTGCCGCTGCGCAGAGCAGCAGGGCCGCGCCATGGTTGATCCCGGTGATGCCTGTCTGCCAGATGCGAATGACGATGAGTGCGCCGACAAATCCGACGGCGATCGATGTCCACCTCCGCCAGCCCACATGTTCGCCCAACACCAAGGCTGAGAGCATTGTGACAATGATGGGCGATAGATACATAATCGTCGTGCCCATCGGCAGAGAGACGGAAAGGATGCCGGCATTGAACAGAAATGTTGTGGCCATCAAAAAGATCGAACGCAGAACTTGAAAGCTGGGTTCAGTGGTGCGGGCCAAGTGCGGCAGGTTTCGCCCCGCAATAAACAGGGCCATGATTGTCGAGAAGAAAAAGCGGCCCCAGGTGACTTCGATCAAGGGATAAAGCTGCATGGCATATTTGGTGGTGGCATCGAGGCCGATGAAACAAACCATGGTGGCCAGCATCCAAAGAATGCCTGTGGTTTTGTGATCTGGATGGGTCACTTATTGCTTTTTCTTCAGGGGAATCACTTCGGATCAGTATGGCCCAATGATCACATAAAACCCGTTCAAACTTGTATCACGGCGCGACAGATTCGCGCTGCTCACGGGCGCGTGGGAACCACCGCAGCGTCATTTTAAGTTGTGTACAAATCACGAGCACGATAAATCCTATATTGTTCAATTAGTTATTTCTGTTAACACATATTAACAGGGCAGCGTGTTAACCACGTTATGAAGTGATTCATGGGCAATAAGGGGAAGCTGATGAGTGTTGAGCAAAAACACCCGGCAGATGAAATTGGCAAAGCATTGGCGCGGGCAGGCGGAATTCTAACTTTATTGTCGAGCTGCTATGACAAGAGCAACGGACAATTCGAAACGGGCACGAGTTTCTTGTTTGAATCAATCATGGCGGTTGAGTCGATTGTCGATAATGCGACAAAGTCTTTGGCGCGTTTATATCAGACGTGTGATCTCTCCGTTGTCCGTGAAATTCAAGTTGAAACGCATCCCGTAACAGCGTCGGTTACGATCATGGCCGAAGAAGCGGTCGTTGAACCTGATCTGGAAGAGAATACACCACTGCCGATGCCCACGCTGCATCCTTCGGTGGGCAGGTCGCAAAAGCGTTATGTTGCGCCACCGGCAGAAGCTGGCTCTTATCTTGGATTTTTTGGCCCCCCCGAACAGGGTGCGCGGCTGAGTGATCGGATGGAAAATGTTTTGGCACATGCTGGTGCGCAAAGTGCTCAGCTTCGTCCCGCTGAATTGATCGACCGGCCCGCTGAATCCTATGAGGAGCTGTTGCAGAAGGTGACGGCGTTTGCCGATCAAGCGGCGTTCCAAGCGCATCACTCGCCAGCGGATCGTGGGCTTCTGCCGGCGCTCGAAGGCATTCGCGCGGATCTGATCAAGCTGCGCTCTGTCGCTTAAAACCAGAGCGTGGTTATTTCCGGTATGATTTATCTTCCTGATCGAGAAGACGTTTCATTTCGCTGAAATGCGCGTGGAATTGGTCGCGGTCTGCGTCCCACTCCTGCGCGGTTTTTTCGGCCACAGCGTTTGACATCACATGCAGCTTTTGGCCGGTCTGATAGGCCAGAACCAAGTTCTGGCAGGAACGTTCCAGATAATAAGTCAGGTCATAGGCCTCGGCCACGGTTTCAGCGCAAATCAGAACGCCGTGATTGCCCATCATCATGATTCGCTTGTTGCCCAGTTTGCGGGCCAGCCTGTCGCCCTCATCGTCGCTGTTGGCCATGCCGCCATAGTCCATGTCAAAAGCAATGCGATTGAAAAACCGCGCTGTGTTCTGGTCGATGGGTTTGATCTCCGGGTCGGCCAACGAGGCCATCACTGTGGCATAAGTTGGATGCAGATGAATGATACACCGGGCTTGGGGCAGGGCCGCATGTAATCGACCATGTAAACTCCAGGCTGTCAAGTCCGGCGCATCCGGGCGCTGCATGGTGGTTTGGTCCTTGGCATCAAGCTGCAATAAGTCACTGGCCTTGAGGCGCGCGAAATGCACCCAACGCGGGTTCATGAGGAACTGGCTGCCGTCTTTGCTGGTGGCCAGGCTGAAATGATTGGCCACCGCTTCGTTCCAGCCATTTTTGGCGGACAGCCTAAAAGCTGCCGCAAGATCAACACGCATTTGCCATGCAGCGCTGGCACGAGGGGTGCGTGAGGTCGTCGGTGAAATTTTTGTCATGCTCATCTCCCCAGACAATGGTGTTGATGCTATATGCAAAAATTGCGAGAGGCAAAGGAACTCTGGAGGTCGGAAAATGAAGATGAAATTGATGAGTGCAAGTGTGGTTGTGGCGGGGCTGGTTGGCGGTGTTGCGGTAGCATCCAACCCAACGTCCGGGCCCTATGGCGATTGGACGTTGAGCGATGGTCGGGTGACCGTGAAAGTGGTATCGTGCAGAGGAAACCTTGTGTGCGCCAATGTGGTGCGCTTGGAAGAGCCTAACAACGGTGACGGAACGCCCAAGCTAGATTTGAAGAACAAGAACCCAGCCATGCGTTCACGCCATTTGATTGGTATGCCGGTCATGGATGGTATGGTGCCCAGCGGGCCAAACACTTGGAAGGGCCAGATCTATTCTTCGGATGATGGGGATTATTACCGCGCCTATGCAACTGTCTCAGGCGATCACTTGGCCGTTAAAGGCTGCTGGTTCATTGTGTGTCGGGATTTGAATTTCTATCGGGCAAAATGAAATATAGTTGGATTTTGGTTTTGAGTGTGGTTCTGGCCTGCGCTGTGGGCCAGAGTGCATTTGCTGTTGACCAAGAACTGCAAAATCTGCCTTTTGATAAAAAACTCCAACTGGCCAAGGCTGGCGATGCGGAGGCGCGCATGGCTTTGGCTGAAGCTTATGAATTAGGGCAGGGCACAAAGCTCAGCGCCGCAGAGGCCGCCAAGTGGTACCGCGAGTTGGCTTTGACTGGAAATCTTGAGGCGCAGTTTCGCTTGGCCAAGCTGGTGCGCAAAGGGGCAGCGGGTGTCAAAGTGGACAAAGCTGCAGCCTTGGCCTTGCTGCTCAACGCCGCCAAGAAAGGCCACGCGCCATCGGAGAATCTTTACGGCATGATGGTGCAGAATGGCGACGGTGCGCCCAAGGATGAGAAAGCGGCCCTTGAATGGTATCACAAGGCCGCTGATCAAGATTTGGCGGAAGCGCAGAATAATCTGGGCGTCATGTTGCTTTTGGGCAAAGGCACCGCGCGCAATCTCGATGAGGCCTTCAAAATGTTTTCCAAGGCCGCATCCGGCAAGGATACTTTTGCGATGAATAACCTGGGCGGCATGTATGAAAAAGGTTGGGCCGTGCCTCAGGATTTAGACATCGCCAAAAATCTCTATAAGTCCGCCGCCGACCTCGGCAATGACACAGCCAAGAAGAATTACGAACGTTTGAACGCGCCACAAGCAGCAGTGGCGCCTTAAGACAAGCGAGCGGTTGGCCAGCACGGCTGGTATGCACCCAAAAGCGGAAATTGGGGATGTGGAGGAGCGAGTGTGCTTTTGACTCTGAGCAATCGCTACAGCTTTGACAAACAGCGACTACCATCAGTCAGATGCGGTCTTGCAGTTAAAATCTGGTCTTTTAACTGATGCCAATTTTCGCTAGAATTGAAATTAACAGGTGGGTCATCTAGCGCATGTCAGTTGGATGGATTGGGTGATACATTTGCCTTAATATATTCTGATTGGAAAGCTGTTTATGCCTTACGCGTCTTCAAATTTTATTGACTATGAACGCTACCCGATTGACCAAGAAGGGACAAGGCGAGATACGTTGGTGAATAGGATCCGTATTGATTTGGAACGTGACGGATGCGCGGTCATAAAACAATTTCTGACTTCCGAGGGCATTGCGGCGCTTACGGCTGAAGCTGATAAAGTAGCAGACAAAGGCCACCGTAGTTTCAACCGCACTAATGTTTATTTCTCGAAGGACGATCCAAGTTTGCCGACTGACGATCCACGTCGACAGTTCTTTGATCGCTCGAATGCGTTTGTGCCTGCAGACAACTTTCCTAAGGACGGCCCGCTTCGTACAATTCACGATAGTCAAGGGTTCGACCGCTTCATACAAGACTGCCTTCAGGAGAATGAATTCTACCGCTATGCCGATCCATTGGCGGACGTAATCGTCAACACGGCTGAGGAAGGCAATGGCTTTCCGTGGCATTTCGATACGAATAACTTCACTGTCACTCTTGCGATACAGAATGCCGAAAAAGGCGGCGCATTCGAATATGCGCCCCACATTCGTGAGGGGGACGAGAATTTCGCTGAGGTCTCTCGCGTTCTTAATGGTACTTCAAACAAGGTGAAGGTGCTCAACCTTGAACCAGGCGACCTTCAGATATTTCGCGGACGATACTCGCTGCATAGGGTGGCCCCCCTCAGTGGACCGCGACGGCGCTATGTTGCAATCTTTTCGTACGTTGGCGAACCGAACATGGTAGGTACACCTGAGCGAACAAAGCAACTCTATGGCCGGACGTTGCCAATCCACCTTGAACGTGCTGGACAAAGGTCAGATTCATATCTTGATTGAACGCGTTTTTGTTCGCCCGAGTTTTCTTTTAGAGGCCTCATTGAATGTGAACCAGACGTTGCCCTCGGATAGGTTTTTGGATCTTATGCCCAGAAACATTTTGATAGCAAAAAAATGCTGGTGAATGAAATTTTCTTTCAAGATGAATAAAACAAATATCAAAACGGCAGCTGGTCACGAAGCCCGCACCTCTCCCGCAATAGGCCCTTCACTGTGAGCTCAGAGTGCTTTGATTTAGGTTAAGGTCGGGCATTTGCCCACGCAAAGTTAACAATATTAGATGTTTTTGGGTTTCGCTCTTGGCCCTAAGCGGCCCATTCAGCCACTCGATCCCATTTCCGCGCTACACGGCAAAGCCGGCCCGGTGCAGCCAATCCTGTTGTTGTCCACCACTCCCCCTTACCAAATTTTAACCACATTCCTTGACCCAAACTTTACGCACCCGGCGCAATCATCCGTAAAATTTTACGGAGTTTCCCATGCGCCCTGGGTTCTTGAAAATCTTGGCTGTTGGTTTTGTTGGTCTTGCGCTGGCTGGATGTTCGCATCACTCAGGCGCGCACCGTTCCGGCCATCATGGATTTGCCACAGCCGCAACCGATCCCTTCGCAGGCAAGGGCAGTCCCATTTATCATGGCGGGCAAATTCCCTTTGGCGGCGGGCGCTATCAAGTGGGCAATGCCTATCAGGTGGCTGGGCGCTGGTTCAACCCGCGCGAACAGCCCGGCTATGATAAATCGGGTGTTGCGTCATGGTATGGCGAAGCGTTTCACCGCCGCAAGACATCCAATGGCGAATGGTTTGATATGGAAACCTTGACGGCCGCCCATGCCACGCTGCCTTTGCCGTCTTATGCGCTTGTCACTAATCTGGAGAATAACCGCCAAGTTGTCGTGCGCATCAATGATCGCGGACCCTTCGTGGGCTCGCGAGTGATTGATCTTTCCAAGCGTGCCGCAGATGTCTTGGGCTACCGCGCCAATGGCAAGGCGCATGTACGTGTGAAATTGATCGGGCCTGCGCCTTCGGAAGATTCCATGGGCCATATGCTGGCGATGAATGATGCCATGCATCGTGGCGCATCGATGGGGCAGTTGGTGGCAATGTCGAATGATGTTTCGGCGCACGCCCCGCCGACGCAAGTGGCAGAGATCGTCGCGCCGCCCGTGGTTGTTCATGCCCCAAAGGTTCAACAAGCAACCTTCACACCAGCGCCGCAAGAGCCGCAATCATTCATCATCCGTGTCGGTGTCTATCACAGCCTTGAGAACGCCAGCAGCGCTTATCAACAGTTGCAAAGCTTTGGGCCGACACGGATCATCAGGGCCGTTGGCGCCAATGGGCCTTTATTCCGCGTTGAAATGGGGCCGCTTGATAATAGGGCCGATGCTGAGGCTGCGCTCAACACAGCGCTTGGCTCTGGCTTTGAAGATGCAAAACTGGTGAACAGTGAACCTTTGCAGATTTCCATGAAGTAAGTTTCACCGGCGCCATAGGTGTTGGCGCTGGCGCTGTTCCCGGCTAAACTTAGGCGATGAAAAAGACATGGATCATGGCTGCCACCAGCCTCTTTATCTGGGCTGTGCCAGCGCGGGCCGAAGTTTGGCTTGAAAATCTGACGTGGACTGAACTTCGTGATGCGGTGGGGCAGGGCAGCACCACGGTGATCATTCCCATTGGTGGTGTTGAACAAAGCGGCCCGCATCTGGCCTTGGGCAAGCATAATGCGCGGGTGAAATTCCTCGCCGAAAAGATTGCCACGCAGCTGGGCCATACCATCGTGGCCCCGGTTGTTGCTTATGTGCCCGAAGGGGCGATTGATCCACCGACACAGCACATGAAATTTCCCGGCACGCTGACGTTGACGGATGACACATTCATTCAGATGCTGGTGCAGACGGGAAACAGTTTGAAACATGCAGGCTTCACCCATGTGGTTTTGATTGGTGATCATGGCGGCTATCAACGTGATCTTACGGCGGCAGCCGATCGTTTGAACAAATCTTGGGGCGGCAAGGCCAAGGCTTTGGCCGCCTTGGGCTATTATGCCATCGCAGGGTCGCAGTATGTTTCCGCGCTGGAAGCGGCTGGTATGGCATCAAATGAAATCGGCACACATGCGGCTTTGGCTGATACATCGCTGGAATTGGCGGCAGTGCCGAGTATGGTGCGGGTCGACAAAATGAAAGATGCAGCTTCTGCCAAGCCGGAAAACGGCGTTTACGGCGGCAATCCCTCGCGCTCATCAGCAGCACTTGGGCAAAAGGGTCTTGACCTCATCGTCGCGGGCACGGTAGCGGAGATCGACACATTTCGGGGCGGTCAATAACTTATGCGCATTCTTGCAACACTAACAGTGGCAGCGCTTGTTGCCGTGAGCAATCCTCTGAGTGCGCGGGCACCTGACCTCAGCACCTGTGATGATGCGACAGCGCAAGTGTTTGATCAGATGGCAGAGAACGATCCGCCGCCCGTAGTGCCTGATGCAGCCGCACCAGCGCCCACACCAACACCGCCGCTCAATATCTATAGCGAGACCGGCAGTGACAAACTTGCCCCCGTCACATCAGGCGCGCTGACACGCATCTATGTGCCCAATCATTCGGCCAACACGGTGAGTGTGATTGACCCGGCCACGCATAAGGTCGTTGATACATTTCATGTGGGCATGGGGCCGCAGCATATTGTGCCGTCGTTTGATTTAAAGACGCTGTGGGTGGCCAATACGGCCAACCAAACCAAACAGGGCAGCATGACGCCGATTGATCCCGCCACAGGAAAACCTGGCAAGCAGATCGCCGTCAATGATCCTTATAACATGTATTTCACGCCCGATGGCGCGCAGGCGATCATCGTGGCCGAAGCCTTCCGGCGGCTTGAGCTGCGCGATGCCCATACGATGGCTTTGTTGTCCTCGATCGAAACACCGACGTGTCGGGGCCTCAACCACGCCGATTATAGTGCGGATTATTCTTATATCATTTTCACTTGTGAATTCGGCGGGGTTGCATCGGGCTTGCATGGCCAGACGCCATTGAAAACCGGCGCAGGCCCCGGCCTCATCAAGGTTGATCTGAAACAAGGCAAGGTTGTCGATAGCCTCGTTTTTTCCAAGCCCGGAATGCCGCAAGATGTGCGCTTGTCACCCGATGGCAAAACATTTTTTGTGACTGACATGATCAACGACGGTGCCTTTCTGGTGGATGCCGACACGTTCAAGGAAACGGGCTTTATCCACACAGGCAAAGGCGCGCACGGCCTCAACGTCAGCCGCGATGGCAAATTGCTTTATGTGGCCAACCGCGGCTCCAACCGGATGCCCGATAGGGCCGGCGGGCCCGGCAGTGTGACCGTGATCAACTTCGAAACCCACGCGATTGAACACACCTGGCTCATCCCTGATGGCGGAAGCCCTGATATGGGGAACTTGACCGCGGACGGCAAAGAACTCTGGCTGGCCGGGCGCTATGATGGGCAGGTCTATGCCATTGATACGAGCAATGGTGCCGTCACCAAAATCAACGTCGGCATTGAACCGCACGGGCTCACCGTGTGGCCCCAGCCCGGCCGATTTTCGCTGGGGCATACGGGCAATATGCGGTGAGGGCGATGGCGTAGCAACTTAAGGCGGGAGTTTGAATGCACTGGTACTGTAATACTGTCATCGTAATTCGTGGAGCAGCCGATGCTTGGTCAGAGTAACGATGCAATATGAAAAAAGTTCAAGAAGGAAATTTGGTTTCAGTTCCGCTGGCGGATGGGAGATTTTCGGTCGGTGTCATTGCCCGGGTTGAAAAGATACGACCACGCAAACCTTATGGGATTTTTATATATTTTTTGAGACCATTTGCTCGTGCCGAATCTGTTCTCAGCGACGAATCTTACTTAAACATTGAAAATTCGGTATTGAGATTGAAGACAAGCGCACTGGATATTTATAGTGGTTTATGGAAAACGATTGGACGGATTGGTCCATGGAATAGGGACACATGGCCTCTCCCTGATCTTTTCCACAATAGTCTGGGTTCGAACATATTTTATCGTATCAAGCTCGATGAGCGTGACTTGATTACTCAAATAAATAAAATCAGAATGATTGACAGGGGCGGGCCAGATTTAAATGATTTGTACGGATCGCTTGCTGCCCAAGAAGAAGTATCGAAACAAATGAGCAATCTCAAAATGGTTGACGCTTAGCTCCCGGTAATTTGAATTACGGTGATAGGAGGGTTACGGTGACAGCGATTACGGTGACGGATTACAGGATTACGGTGATGTGGTGGACGGCGCTCGCTTGCGGCATCTGAAGTGCCAAGATGGGTTTGTCGTAAAACAAGCCAAC
>Ga0209583_10000148_pt1 | contig 22908 bp, 31 predicted proteins | sample Str014_FD_187201 | JGI IMG/M metagenome (GOLD analysis project Ga0209583, IMG submission 187201) | Freshwater sediment microbial communities in response to fracking from Pennsylvania, USA - Straight Creek_MetaG_SC_2014 (SPAdes) (version 2) | ecosystem: Environmental > Aquatic > Freshwater >... | reverse complement strand
AGAACCGTCGAAGCGACATGGAGCAGCATCGGCAAATTGCTCAACACCTTCAAACCAAACGAATGCTCAAACTACTTTGCCAAATCTGGATATGGTTCCGTCTAAATGCAAAACGCTCTAGAATACTTGATTGGCAGGTTCTTCATCAGGCCGATTTCTTAAACTGATCGGCAAGCCGCTCGCGTCCTCGACGCTTTACATCTTCCATCGAAAAGTCTTCGGCAATTCCGCTATCAATTCCCTCTTGTATCATCTCTTGCAATTTCTTGAGTTGCGCGGCTTTACGCATTTGCTTCTCGTCCCAATCGCGCAGCGCTTCGCGCACGACTTCACTGGTTGAAGAATATCCGCCTTTGGCGACAGCCTTTTTCAAGTTGGCGGCCATCTTGGGGGGGAGGGCGATACTGATTTTTTGAACTGTGCTCATATCGCCATGGTAGCAATTCTTCCTACCAGTGGCAATATCTCAATTCCCATCTTCCGGTAGAATGGGGACGGGATGCACATCAATGCCTTCTTCGATGAGTTCGATAGTTTCATCCCTGGTGGCCTGGCCGCGAATGCCGCGCTCTTGCGTTTCCTTGTAATGAATCTTGCGGGCTTCTTCGGCGAAGTTTTTGCCCACATCTTCGGAATGAGTTTCGACGTGTTTTTTATAGTCGCGCATCATCCGCATCATTTCGGCATAACGTGGATCGACCGGGCCCGCGGTCACGGCTTGGGGCTTGTCTGACGTCTTGTTGGACTTTGCCGCAATGCCCGGCATCATCAATTGCTTTTCCACTTTGCTCGTGCCGCAGTGCGTGCAGGACACCAGCCCGCGCTTGGCTTGCGTGTCGTAGGCCGCGCTGTCAGAAAACCAGCCATCAAATTCATGGCCGTCTTTGCAAATGAGGTCATAGCGAATCATGGTGCCCCGTTTGCCGCCGCATTGATCTGTTGCAAGTTGAAAGCCTTTGCGTTGGCCAGCGCCGGAATGCGGGCCCGAGCGTTAGTGGATTTAGCAATATCAATCTCTGCCGACAGAACACCGGGTTCGTCGTGTGGCAATTCGGCGATGACTTCGCCCCAGGGGTTCACCACCAGTGAATGACCATAAGTTGAGCGACCATTTTTGTGGTCGCCGCCTTGGGCCGCAGAGATCACAAAGCTGCCTGTCTCGATGGCGCGGGCGCGTTGCAACACATGCCAATGGGCTTCGCCGGTTGGAACCGTAAAAGCCGCAGGGGTGGCGAGCACATTGGCGCCGGCTTGCGCCAGCGCATTGAAGAGGGCCGGGAAGCGCACGTCATAGCAGATCGACAGGCCCAGCTTGCAGAACGGCAAGGTGACGACCACCGCATCCTTGCCGCCCTGGTAGGCTGCGCTTTCGCGATATTGATCGCCGTTCGGCAGGTCCACATCAAAGAGGTGCACCTTGTCATAGGTGGCAGCAATCTTGCCGTCTGGCGCAAAGAGTATGCTGCGATTGAGCGCCAAACCAGTTTCGCTTTTCAGCACCAGTGAACCAATGTGGAGCCAGCGGCGCAGTTCGCCCGCCAAGGCCGAAAAGCCACGCACGGAAAGATTGTCGGATTGCAGCGTAATTTTATTGGCCAGGGCGGCGCGGTCAGGCTCGAACAGATTGGTGATCTCTGGTGTGGAGATAAAGTCCGCGCCCTCGTCTGCTGCCTCACGGATCAATTCCTGCGCGACCATGAAGTTGCGCGCTTCGTCCACACCGCTGCGCATTTGCACAAGGCCTGCTTTGAATGTCATGGGCTTGCCAAAAGCGGATCAAGCCCGCCTTTTGCTTCCAGCGCATGAAGATCATCGCAGCCGCCCACGTGTGTTTGGCCAATGAAGACTTGCGGTAAAGTATTTTTTCCGCCGCTGCGCGACATCATCTGAGCGCGCTGATCTGGATCATAGGTGACATCGATCTCGTGGTATTTCACGCCCTTGGCGCTCAACAGGGATTTGGCGCGGGTGCAGAAACCGCAAAACTGTCTGGTGTATATGATCGTGTTCGTCATCACGCCTCTAAATATGGGGCCGAAAGGGCTCGTTCACAAGGGCAAAGGTCAAGACATGAACCTTGGCCGCACCTGCCGTTTTCAGCGCTTCCACGCAGGATGAAATGGTGGCCCCGGTGGTGCGGACATCATCGACCAGCAAAATGGATTTTCCTTTAACATCAGCAGTCAATTTGACAGCAAAGGCTTTGCGCATGTTCTTGTGGCGCTCTTTGGCATCCAGCCCCACCTGCTGGGGGGTGGCACGGACGCGTTTCAGGATGAAAGGATCGAAGGGTTTGCCTGATGATGTGGCGATATGCTGCGCAAGGTACGCCGCTTGGTTGAAACGGCGTTTCCACAGTCTGGTCCAATGCAGCGGCACGGGAATGATGATATCTGCCTCTGCGATCACCTTTCTGCCGGCCCGGGCCATCAGCCTTGCCATGAAAAGGCCGGCCTCTGATCTGTCGCCATATTTAAAGGCGTGGACGAATTCTTTTGAAACATCATCGAAGATCACCGCAGCGCGGGACCTGTCCCATGGCGGTGGGTGGCTGAGGGCCTGGGCGCTGAGCGCGCCCACGCCCTGATCATAGGCGAAGGGTGTGCCCATCACATCACAGACGGGGTCATCCAATAGTTTCATTTTCTGCCAGCAGGAAACGCAGACACAGGCGGCTTCTTCCACGGGCTCAGCACAGGCCAGACAGCGCGCTGGCGTCAAAGCTTTGAGCAGGCCGCGCCAGCCCCGCTGGCCCCAGTTTTGCAAAAACTGAAGCTGGAAGGATGCGGGCTTTTCGGCTAGCTCCTCGCTGATGTCTGACGCCATTCCCAATCTCTTTGATCGGCAAGTCTATCTGGCCCGCCAGCAGAAGGCCAGCGCTGCGCAAGGGCCGCTGCTCGCCCATCTGGCGGAGGATCTGGCAGAGCGTCTTTCCGTGATCAACCACCAGTTTGCCAGTGTTTTGGTGATCGCAGCGCAGGCTGGGCCGTTCGAAAAAGTGTTGGCCGCCTCTGGAAAGTGCGGGAGCATTTTAAAGTGTCTGCCTGCGGAGGCGGATGATCTGGCTCTGCCTGGGCTCGCCTATGATCTTGTGGTCAATCTTTTGGATTTGCAATGCGTGAATGATGTGCCCGGCGCGCTGGCGCAATGTGCCCGGGCGCTGAAGCCAGATGGACTTTTCATGAGCTGCTGCTTTGCGGCGGAAACCTTGCAGGAATTGCGACAGAGCTGGCTGGCTGCTGAAAGTGCCAGCTTGGGCGGGGCCAGTTTGCGTGTGGCGCCGATGATTGGGGTTCGCGAAATGGGCGGGTTGCTGCAACGCGCCGGGCTGGCGCTTCCGGTTGCTGATGCGGATCATCTCACCCTGCGCTATGCCGACGCGTTGGCTTTGCTACGTGATGTGAAGGCGCATGGTTTTGCCAATCCGCTCACTGATCGACGCAAGGCTTTTACATCCCGGCGGATGTTGGCTCTGGCCTTGCAGGACTATCAGCAGAATTATTCTGATCACGATGGTCGGGTGCGAGCCACGGTTGATCTGTTGTGGATGCTGGCTTGGAAGCCGCACGCGAACCAACCCAAGCCTATGAAACCCGGCAGCGCTACGGCGCGGCTTGCTGATGTGTTGAAAGCGCTTGATGATGAAGGCTGAACTGGCGCGGGCCTTTGACCTAGGGCCAGATTTTTCATGTCGCTTGATCAATATTTCTGAGAATGAGACGTTCAAGATCGAAACTTCGGATGGTCGCGCTTTTGCGCTGCGTCTTATTCGGCCCGGTTATCACACGAAGTTTGAGATCGCTTCGGAGATGGCTTGGCTTAAGAGCCTTCATGCGCAGAATGTGATCACGGCCGCGCGACCCGTGCACGGGCGCGATGGGCGCGATCTGCAACAGATAGGTGCGCGTGAAGCGATATTGTTTGAATGGCGCGAAGGCGCTGAACCGTTGATCGGCGATGATTTGCTGGACATCGCTGAAAAGCTTGGTGGCATTGCGGCGCGCCTTCACGATCATGTGGAACAGTGGCGGCGGCCAGACTGGTTCATCCGCCCGCGATGGGATTTTGCGGCGGCGCTGGGCGAAACCGCACCGCGTTGGGGCCATTGGCGCGATGGGCTAGGGGTGACGCCGGAGATGCTGCCGCTGTTTCAGCACTGTGTTGACGTGATCAAAGTGCGATTGGAACGCTTCGGCCACAGCCCGCGGCGCTTCAATCTCATTCATGGCGATTTGCGCTTGGCAAATCTGTTGGTGGACGGTGCAGAGGTGAAGGTCATCGACTTTGATGACTCAGGTTTTGGCTGGTTCATGTATGACGCAGCCACGATGGTTTCATTTCACGAGCACGAAGCCCATGTGCCAGAATTGATTGCACAGTGGGTGGAGGGTTATCGTCGCATTCGTGCGCTTTCCACTGAAGATGAAAATGAAATTGAAACCTTCATCATGTTCCGCCGGCTTCTGCTGCTTGCTTGGCTTGGCACACACGCGGAAACTGATTTGGCACGAACACTCAAACCCACATTTGCAGATCAGACCACAATCTTGTGTGGGCACTATCTGCGGAAGTTTGGTTAGACTTATTGGTTGTCGGTCTTCTTCTTTTGCTTGACCTCATCAGCCTTTGCGACATAGCCGGGCAGGCTCGCAGCATCTGGCATGTGAGCCATGCGCTTGGCTGAAGTCAGCGCTTTGGCGAAATCTTTTTTCAATGCCTTTGCGGGGATTTTCTTGCGATAAAAATCGGCCCAAATGAATTCGGCATAGGGGGTTGTGGTTTTTTGGAAGCCGCCAGCTTCGCGCACAAAACCCGCTAGGCTGCGGTATGGATCGTCTTCCATCGCTTTCACCTTCTTGGGAATGGCGCTCACGGGGCGTTTGCGGCCCTTGCCATCAAAGGCGTGCAGCCAACCCTTGGCTTCCATCTGTTTCCAGAATTCAGCCAGGGACAGGGTTGATAAGTCACCAATCATGATCACCGGCGCTGTATCAAAGCCTTCATCCAAAAGGGCGTGGGCCAAGTGGTGATGGTCAACGACATAGAGTTGCTTGGCTGGGCCTGCCACCGCGCGGATCGGATTGGCGAGAATGTAATCGACCAGTTCCTGCGGCTGGCGCTCAACTTTACGCAAGCCTTTGCGTTTGGCTTTCACCAGTTTGCGGCCCACAGCAATTTGAGTTGGTCGCAAGAGTTTTACAGCGATGCTTTGAGTTGTCATTTAGGGGTTCCTCTTTTTGAGAACTGGACTTTCATTGTCATCGCCATCATCAAGGCGTTTTACGTTGTGTTCAATCACATGAAAGATGCTGTTGGCTAGGACGATCAGCGCTGTGGCTTCCGTGGCGAGGAACATTTTACCGAGGCCCACCAAGCAGCCCAAGGCCGCCACACACCACACGGTGCCTGCGGTGTTGAGGCCACGCACGTGCAAACCATCCCGCAAGATCACGCCACCTGCAAGAAAGCCGATGCCGGCGGCCACTTGCGCCAGCACGCGCGCCCCAGCGTCACCACCCACTTGATTGCCAATGATGACAAAGAGGGCAGCCCCTGTGGCGACCAGCGCATTGGTGTGCGGGCCAGCTTCATGGCCACGCCAGCGGCGTTCAAGGCCGATGGCTCCGCCCAGAACCAAAGCCAGCAATAATCGCAAGAGAATGTCTTGGTCGTTCATCGGCCTGTCATACCACGACAAAAGTTTTTGACAGCAAAATTGACGGTTGTGGTTGATGGCAGGAGATTGCTTTTTGTTAAGTCTTCACAGGCAAACAGCCCCGCCCGGGTGAGGGGTGGAGCTGTGCCTGTTGCCGTCCGCGTTGTTATTGTGATTTGGTGACAGGCTGTGCCGTTGCTGCGGCTTTGGCTGCATCAATCAAGGGTTGGGCTTCGGCAATGCAATCTTTCAGAGCTTCTTTGCCGCACATGACGCCGACATCAATGCCCGTGCCGAGATGCAGTTTGAAACCCGTATGGTTCATCATGCCCGGGCCGCCGGGTCCGCCCATGCCGGGTTGTCCCATGCCCATAGGGCGGCCTTGGTCCCCCATCATTTGGTGCGTCTCTTGGCCGCCATGGCGATGACGCCAGTGGCCGCCCCACCAACCTTGGCCGCTGTCTTGATTATTATCTGGGCCGTTCTGTGCCGTTTGGTTTTGGCCCTGACTGGGTGCGGTTGCCGCATTGTCTTCGGCAAAGGCAACGCCGCCGATAATCGTTACGGCCAGCAAGCCCAAAGCTAGTTTCTTCAACATTCACAAACTCCTTGGTTCAAGAGGCTCCGAGTGGAGCCCGTTGACCAAAGGACGAAGGTCATCTGCACTTTCCGTCGTCCACGCATATTGCAAATGCTTAAGTTGAAATTCCGCCGTCGATCACCATGGCTTGGCCGGTGATGAAGGCGCTTTCGTCGCTGGCGAGATAGACCACCATGGCGGCGATTTCTTCGGCTTGGGCCAAGCGGCCCATGGGTTGTCTGGCGATGAAGGCGGCCTTGGCTTTTTCAATATCGCCTTGGGCTTTCATGCGGTCATAGAGGCTTGGGGTTTCCACCGTGCCGGGGCAGATGGCGTTGCAGCGAATGCCTTTGGTGACAAAATCGGCGGCGACGGATTTGGTGAGGCCAATCACAGCAGCTTTGCTGGCGCCATAGACAAAGCGGTTGGGGAAGCCCTTCACTGAGGAACAGACCGAAGCCATGTTGATGATCGAGGCTTGGCCTTGTGCCAAAAAACGCGGCAGGAAGGCTTTGATCATATGAAAATGCGAACGGACGTTGAGGTTGAAAGAGAAATCAAAGGCGGCATCATCTGTCTCCAAGATCGTGCCGCTGTGCACAAAGCCCGCGCAATTGAACAGAATATGGAGCTTGTCCACTTTGGCTGCGGCTGCGGCGATCTGCTCTGGCTTTAGGACATCGAGTGCGAAGGTTTTGATATTGGCATGTTCTTTGGCCAATGCCGCCAACAGATCTTCACGAATATCGGTGGCCCAGACGGTTGCGCCCTCCTTGGCCATGGCCAAGGCGCTGGCTTTGCCGATGCCTTGGGCTGCCGAAGTTATCAACGCCACTTTGCCGTTTAGTCTGCCTGTCATGTTTTTCTCCTGTGGGCTGCAAGATTAAACATCGCGCCACCTTTCGTCCATGCTGTGATGGTTAACACGGTCTTAACGCTTGGCCGCCAGATTGGGTGACGATTCGAATGAGATCAAATGCGCCGTGATGAATTAAGACAGCCGCTGCAGAAGCGAAGCCTGCTCACCAGACTTTGGCAACAGCGCCCATCGGCGCTGATGACGGCCTATGCCTGCATGTTCGTGGCCTATGGTTCAAGTGGTGCTTGGCTGGTGCATCAAAAGCTGCCTTTTGCGGGCGAGCCGCTAGTGGCGCAAGCCGTTCCGGCACTTGAGAAGGTTGAGACGGCCAAGCCAATTGTGGTGGCCGATGATGCAACGGGTAAAGACCCGGCGATTGCCCCCGACGTGGCAAGCATTGATGTGCAAACTGCGGCGACAGACGCTGCTCCTGAGCCAGCACCAAGGAAAGTTGTGAAGCTTGATCGTTATGTGACGGTAATCAGCAGTTCACGACCGAGCCTTGCCAAGGCCCCGGTGGCGGCGGTGACGGAGGATTCTGCCAATGGGCCGTTGCCGCGGATTGGTTTGAATGGCAGACGGCCATCAGAGGTTTATGCCAAATCGGTTTCGCTTAATCTGATCCATTCTGATCAACCGAAGATCGTGATCATTCTCGGCGGTATGGGGCTCAATGAAAAATTGACGCGTCAAGCAATCAGCGATCTTCCGGCCGATGTGACTTTTGCCTTTGCGCCCTATGGCAATAATCTCCAGGCGCAAGTCGACAAGGCACGTGATGAGGGCCATGAGGTTTTCCTCCAGCTGCCGATGGAACCTGTGGGTTTTCCGGCCAACAACCCAGGCCCGAGAACCCTGCTCGCGGATGGCGCGGTGGGGGATAATCAAGCCAGCTTGCTGTGGCACATGAGCCGCTTTGCAGGTTATGCCGGGGTGATCAATTATATGGGCGGGCGGTTTTTGGCGGCTCCTGCGGCGGTGAAACCGATGCTCTCTGAGGTGAAGAAACGCGGGCTGGCGTTTTTGGAAGATGGCTCGGTGCCTTTATCAGCGACAGACCAAGTTGCGGGCAGTCTCAACATGGCCGTGCGGCATGGGGCCAGTGTGATTGATCAGAACCCAGATGCGGTTTCGATTTCTGCGGCTTTGGATGCCTTGGAAGAACAGGCGCGCAAGGGTGAGGTGGCGATTGGCACTGGCTCTGGCCTTGATGTGACGATTGCGGCCGTGCGCGATTGGGCACGCGAGGCGCAGGGGCGCGGCGTGGTTTTGGTTCCCGCCACAGCGGCCTTCAAGGGCAGGACGGGCTGATGATCACGCATCCGGAAATCACCGCTTATCGGCCTTGCGTCGGTGTGATGCTGCTCAATGCGGAAGGCCTGGTGTGGGTTGGGCGGCGCTTTCAGAAGCAAAATGATGATGGCATCGGCAAGTGGTGGCAGATGCCACAGGGCGGCGTTGATGACGGCGAATATCTGCAAGTCGCAGCTTTTCGCGAATTGCATGAAGAGACGGGGGTGACCTCCGCGTCGCTCATTGAGGAAGGCCCGCGCTGGGTGAGCTATGATTTGCCGGAACATCTCATCGGTAAATCCTGGGGCGGGAAATATCGCGGGCAGAAGCAGAAGTGGTTTGCCTTGCGCTTCACGGGTGCTGAAAGCGAGATCACATTGCAGGTTCCTGGACATAAGCAGGAATTTGATGAGTGGCGCTGGGCGCGGATGGATGAGCTGTTGGAACTGATCATCCCGTTCAAACGCGAAGTCTATGAAGACGTGATCAAGGATTTTAGGCACTTAGCGGGGTGACGCGGTTGAGTGGTGGTTTTGCGCGTCGTGAATAGCGTATAGGAATTTGCGGCGGGTGGCGGTTATGCTCTTTCATCCTCCCCCTCTGGGGGGATGAAGTAGACGGAGTGCTGAATTCGGTGGCAGTGCATTTAATTAAGTTGAATGCACTGGTGCCGTAGTTCCTGGGCATGTTTGTCAGGTCGAACAATTAGCCAAAAAACCAAAGCTTCTGCACCACCAATCAAACACATTATCGGTAAGAGCCCGGTCGCTTCTCTGTGTAAATAAAACTGTGGTCCAAAGAGTAAGACCAAAAAAATCACACTGAACGTAAATGCAACCAGAATTGCTAGCGTAAGTATTCGCAATTGAGACGTCTTTCCTGCGCGAAGCATCCGTAACCACATGGGAACAATCGCAACAGCTTCGAGGAAATAGGTAAATATTGCGACCATCACGCAAAGAAGTAAGTGTTGATACAACCTATCCCATCCAAACAACACAAAGTTTGGCGCTGGAGCATACGGAACGGCAATCAGAAGCGGCAACCAAGGTACCAGCAAAAACGCGCCTACCACTCGCTGCTGAAAAGTCAGTCTGAGGTTAAAATTACTCATGCCGTGGATCCCGGTGACAGTGCTGGAGTGCATTCTATTGTGATCTGCAACACATTGCCAAAGCCCGACCCCGGCCTGCGCCGGGGTGACGGTATGTGGAGGCCGGGTGACGATGTGCTGGATGAGCGCGCTTTTTAATTCGCGCTCTTAGTATCTGCAGGTTTTGTTGGATCGATCGGCTTCACGTTGGTCACAACTTTTTCGCCGTGGATGAAGGCCACGGCGGCTTTGAGTTGTTCATCCTTCGTCTTGTCTTCTGGCACGTAGGCCGATGAGCCGCCGCCTTCTTGGCCGCCGTTGGGATTGGCCAAGTGCCCGTTGAGGCCAACTTCGCCCTCGGTTGACACGTTCTTGCCTTGCAGTTCGGGCGGCAGGGGTTCTTCGATCTGAATATCGGGATCAATGCCCTTGGCCTGAATGGAGCGTCCTGAAGGCGTGAAATAGCGTTGCGTCGTCAAACGGATCGCTCCTTCATTGCCCAGCGGGATGATGGTTTGCACAGAACCCTTGCCGAAAGAGCGCGTGCCGATCACGGTGGCGCGCTTTTGATCTTGCAAGGCACCGGCCACGATTTCAGAGGCTGAGGCCGAGCCGCCGTTGATCAAGACCACCAGTGGTTTGCCATTGGTGAGATCACCTTTGGTGGCGGTGTAACGTTCGACCTGATCGGGCGCACGGCCGCGGGTGGAGACGACTTCGCCTTTTTCCATGAACACGTCGGAGACTGCGATCGCCTGCTGCAAGAGGCCGCCTGGATCGTTGCGCAGATCGAGGATGAAGCCTTTTTCCTTGCCGCCCATTTTTTTATCGAGATCGTTGATGGCTTTCTGCAAGCCGCTGTCAGCATTTTCACTGAAGGTGGCGATGCGGACGTAACCGACATCATCGCCTTCCTGTGATGATTTCACCGACTCGATTTTGATCGTGTCGCGGTTCATCTTGACGTCAAAAGGTTCTTTCTTGTCGCGCACCACAGAAATGGTGATGGGGCTGCCCACGGGTCCGCGCATTTTGGCCACGGCTTCGTTGAGGGTGATGCCCTGCACTTCCTTGCCATCAATTTTCACAATGAGGTCATTGGCCATGAGGCCGGCTTTTTTGGCAGGCGTGTCGTCATAGGGCGAGACCACTTTGATCACGCCGTTTTCCATGGTGACTTCAATGCCGAGGCCGCCGAATTCGCCCTTGGTCTTGATATTCATTTCAGCAAAATCTTTGGCGTTCATATAGCTTGAATGCGGATCAAGTGAGGTCAACATGCCATTGATGGCGGCTTCCATCATTTTCTGCTCATCGGGCTTTTCGACATAGTCAGCGCGCACGCGGTCATAGACCTCTCCGAAAAGATTGAGCAGCTTATAGGTGTCCCCATTGGTGGCGGCGGTGGACGGGGCCACCACTTGCGCAATGGTCAGCGCCGAAACGGCACCGAGTGTCACCAGCCCCAAGCTTTTCAATTTGTCATTCAATTTCATTTCATCGCCTCTTTTCTGCCAGCGGCCCACCAGGGGGTGGAATCAACGGGCGCATTGTCTTTGCGGAACTCAACATAAAATACCGGGTGACTGCGGTCCTTCTCGTCGCCCAAAAGCGCCAAAGTTGAAGGACCATCGCCCATTGTGCCTATAGGTTCGCCGACCCTGACCACTTGGCCCATTTCTGCTGAAATCTGTTTCATGCCTGCAAGCAGCACCAGATAGCCTTGTCCGGCGTTCAAGATCAAGAGTTGTCCATAAGAGCGGAAGCTTCCGGCAAACTCAACCCTGCCGCTGACCGGGGCCATCACATTCGCGTTAGCGGGCGTGGCGATGGCCAGGCCATCGAGCTTGTTGCCGAGGCCATTGTCGTCACCATAATGCTTGATGATGTCGCCTGCCACGGGCAGGGCGAGCTTGCCAATCTGTGTGGAAAGCGGCTCTAAGTTTCTTTGCAAAGCCGCCTGACGCTCGGCCTCTGCCTTGGCGGCGGTGTCAGCGGCAGATTTGGCTTCGGCGGTCTTGCGGCGCTCTTCCGCGTCGCGGGCTTTTTGCAGATCGGTAATGAGTTGCTCAAGGTCTTTGGCTTTATCGGCCAAGCTTGCGGCATTTTGCCTTTCTTTGGCAAGGTCTTGGCTGGCGGCTTCGGCAAAGGCCTGTTTTTGTTTTTGCAGGTCGACGAGTTCCGCCTTGGACGCGGCGAGGCTGGCCAGGGCTTGCTGATTGCGCTGGCGTTCGGCAACGCTGTCATCGCGAACCTGATGCAAGACTTCGAGCCTTGATTTCAGATCATTGGCCTTGGCGCTGAAATCGGGCACCACGGCACCAAACATCATGGCACCGCGCAAAGCGCCCAAAACGTTATCGGGTGCGACAACAAGGGCAGGCGGCGGGTTTTGTTGCAGGCGCTGAAGGCCTGCCAGCAAAATCGAGAGTTCGTCTGACTTGGTGGCCAGTTCGCTGGCGAGGCTGATGGATTGGAGTTCAAGGTCTTTCAGCTTGGCCTCAGAAACCTCGACCGTGGCCTGTTGATCATTGAGTGTGCTGCCCAGCGCCACCAGCTTTTCGGAAATTTCGGTTTGGGCTTTCAGGGCTGTGGCCAAGGCGGCAGCGATTTCTTCTGATTTGGCGTTGGACCGCGACAGGGTTTGCTGGACCGACTGCAATTGGCTCTGCGCTTCTTCGGGCGTGGCGGCTTTGGCGGCCAGAGGTGTCAACCCCAAGCAGAGCAGTAGAACTGTCAGCCGTTTCAATCGCGTATCCATTCTGGAGAAGTAGAAAGGCACAGTGTCGAAATTATGCCCGGTGGTAAGGATGATTCAGCATAATGGTGACGGAACGGTAAATTTGTTCGAGCAGCATCAGGCGGGCCAGCCGGTGTGGCCAGGTCATCGCACCAAAGGCCAGTAATTCATGGGCTTTCTGACGGGTTGCGGCGGAATGTCCATCGGGGCCTCCAAGCATAAAAACAATGTCATTCTGGCTGCGGTCCATGATCTTTCTGAGATTCGCGGCGAAGATTTCTGAACTTGGGGCAAGGCCACGTTCGTCCAGAGCGATCACGTAAGCGCCCTGCGGGACGGCGGACCAGAGCTGGGCTTGTTCTTCTGTCATCCGCTGGGCGGCATCGGACTTCTGGCTTTCGGCCCAATCGCTGATTTTCAAGCCGCTGATGCCCGCCTTTTTGCCCATCGCGGCAATGCGTTTTGTATAATCATCGGCAAGCTGTTTTTCCGGGCCGGATTTCAGCTTGCCAATGGCTGCGATGGTGAGTTTCAATCAGTTTTGCTCTTTGGGCGCGTCGGGCGACCAGAGTTTTTCCAGATTATAAAAGCTGCGCACTTCGGGCCTGAAGATATGGATGATGACATCACCCGCATCGACCAGACACCAATCGCCGGTTTCCTGACCTTCGATGCGGATGTCTTTTTTACCAGACGCTTTGAGCTTGATTAAAACCTGATCGGCGATGGCGGCAACGTGGCGGGCCACGCGGCCTGTTGTCACCACCATGCCGTCGGTCATCGACGAACGGCCTTCAAGATTGATGGCCACGGTGTTTTCAGCTTTGGCATCATCCAGTGCCGCCAAGATCAAATCCATCAAAGGCCATGGCGGGCCAGAATAGGTGGGCCGTGTCGGCCGCGCGATGACAACCGGCTTGGGGCTTGCGCGTTTAGTGACAGTCTTTTTAGCCGCGACTCTTTTTGCCGGAGATTTTTTGACAAGCTTCTTGGCTGGCTTCTTGGCAAGTTTCTTGGCTGGCGATTTTTTGACCGCCTTTTTTACCGACTTTTTTGCCGGGGATTTTTTGACAGCCGCTTTCTTCGCCACTGCCTTTTTGGCCGGACGTTTTTTTACCGCAGCCTTTTTGGCGGCGCTTTTCTTGGCGGGGGATTTCTTGCTGGGCGGCTTTTTCACCGCAGGCTTTGCACTGCGTTTTTTAGCAATCGGCTTTTTTGCCGGTGCCTTTTTCTTGGCCGCGACCTTTTTCACGATTTTATTTTTGGCCTTCTTGGCCTTGACAGGTTTCTTGCTCAGGGGACTGGTCCTTTTGAAATATGATTCACTGTAACAAAATTCGGCGAACTATGAAACAGTCTTGCGACGGGCTCTGATGGCGGTGGAACTTTCTTTGCGTAGGGGCATGGAAATAAAGGCCCAGTGCGGTGGACGTTTGGCGGCGAGGATTTGCGGGCGATCATTGCTGATGCGCTGGTCGTGATAGCGCAAAGCGGTTTTTGAATCCAGCGCGCGGATGGAATAGCCTGGTCTTGCCAAAACCGCGATGTTCATGGTTTCGGCGATTTCCTGCCAATGCAGCCAGTGATGAAAATTGGCCAAGCTGTCGGCCCCCATGATCCAGACGAAATGGCCTTTGGCTTGCTGGCGCAAAACGCGCAAGGTTTGGGCGGAATTGCGGCTGCCGATCTGGCGTTCGAGATCGGTCACAATAAATTGCGGGTGTTTGGCGAGGCGCTTGGTTGCACTCAGGCGCTTGGCATAATCGCCCGTTTCGCGCGGGTCTTTCAGCGGGTTCTGGGGCGAGACGAGCCACCAGACCCAATCCAGTTTCAGGCGCTTCAAAGCATAGAGCGCCACTTGTCTATGGCCCTCGTGGGCCGGGTTGAATGAGCCACCGAAAAGGCCAATGCGTTGTTTGAAGCCGTGGGGCGGAAGAATGATCACGGGCGGATTTGTCCTGTCCCGCGAATTTGATATTTGAAGGTGGTGAGCTGTTCGACACCGACGGGCCCGCGCGCATGGAGCTTTCCCGTGGCGATGCCGATTTCTGCGCCAAAGCCAAATTCACCACCATCAGCAAATTGCGTTGAGGCGTTGTGCAGAACGATGGCGCTGTCAACTTCGCGCAGGAATTTCTCAGCTGTGGCGGCATTGGCGGTGATGATCGAGTCGGTGTGCTGTGAGCCATATTTGGCGATATGGGTCATGGCTTCTTCGACGCCATTGACCACGCGCATTGAGACAATGGCATCGAGATATTCAGTGGACCAGTCTTCTTCTGCGGCGGGCTTTACTGCTTTGTCGGCGGATTGTGTTGCTGCGTCGCCGCGTATTTCGCAGCCGGCATCGATCAGTGTACGGATGATTGGCTCCAGGGCTGTGTTGGCGATCGCCTGATCAATCAAGATAGTCTCGGCAGAGCCACACACACCGGTACGGCGCATTTTGGCGTTAAGCACGATGGCTTTGGCCATGTCCAAATCGGCGTCCTTGTCGACATAGACATGGCATAAGCCTTCAAGATGGCTGAACACAGGAACGCGGGCTTCGGCTTGCACGCGGGCAACCAAATTTTTGCCGCCGCGTGGCACGATGAGATCGATGGTGCCGTTCAAGCCTTGCAGCATTTCACCCACGGCGGCGCGGTCGGATGTTGCAACCATCTGAATGGCATCAGGCGAAAGGCCTGCATCATCTAAGCCAGCTTGCAGGCAAGTGATGATCGCCTTCGAGGTTTCAATACCGTCGGAGCCGCCGCGCAGAATGGCAGCATTGCCGGATTTGAGGCAGAGGCCTCCGGCATCTGCCGTCACATTGGGGCGGCTTTCATAGATGATGCCAATGACACCAACGGGTACGGCGATGCGAGAGATTTCCATGCCATTGGGCCTGGCCCATTTTTCCATGACGCGGCCCACAGGGTCTTTCAAACCGGCGATGTCTTCCAACCCTGTGGCCATGGCCTCGATGCGGGATGGGTTTAGTGTCAAGCGATCGACGAAGGAGGATTTCAAATCTTTGGATGCGGCGGCGGCCAAGTCTTTGGCATTGGCAGTGAGGATGGTGGTTGCCTCAGCCCGGATGTGCTGGGCCATGGCGCGCAATGCGGCGTTCTTCTGGTCGGTTGAGGCTTGCGCCAGCGCCTTGGCGGCGGCGCGGGCGCGAAGGCCGAGGGTGTTCATTTCAGTGGTCATCACAGCATCACCAGATCATCGCGGTGGATGAGCTCGTCGCCACGGTCTTCACCCATGAGCTTTTGCACCTCGGCAGATTTCTGGCCCATGATGGCGCGGGCTTCGGTGGCATCATAGGCGACCAGCCCGCGGGCAAATTCCTGGCCGGAGGCCATGATGCTGACGGTGTCGCCCCTGGCGAAATTGCCTTCAACGGATTTTACGCCTGCGGGTAAAAGGCTTTTGCCTTTGCCCAGGGCTGTCTTGGCACCATCATCGACAAGCAATTTTCCGGTGGGGGTCAAGGTTCCGGCGATCCAGCGTTTGCGCGATTGCAGTGCGTTGCTTTGGGCCACGAACCATGTGCAGCGTTCACCATCGATAATGCGTTTCAAAGGATGCAATTCATGCCCCGAGGCGATCACCATGTGACAGCCTGCCGAAAGTGCAATCTTGCCCGCTTCAATCTTGGTCACCATGCCGCCGGAACCCACACCGGAGATGGGTTTTCCGGCCATGGCTTCAATCTCTGGCGTAATGTCTTTGACTTCGGCAATGAACTGCGCACCCTTTTGGTTAGGTGGGGCCGAATAGAGGCCATCAATGTCTGAGAGCAACACCAGCGCGTCTGCCGACATCATCGAGGCGACGCGGGCGGCGAGCCTGTCATTATCGCCATAGCGAATTTCGGAGGTGGCCACCGTGTCATTTTCATTGATGACGGGCACTGCGCTTTGGGCCAGCAAAGTTGAAAGTGTTGCACGGGCGTTGAGATAGCGCTGGCGTTCTTCGGTGTCTTGTAAGGTGACCAGAACTTGGGCGGCCACGATGGTGCGGGTTTTCAAGGCTTCGGCCCAGGCTTGGGCCAGTGCGATTTGACCGACAGCAGCGGCGGCCTGACTTTGGTCGAGTTTCAATTTGCCCGCAGGCAAGCCCAGAGTTCGGCGGCCCAGTGCGATGGCGCCGGAGGAGACGAGGATGACGTCTGCGCCTGCCTGTTTCAGTTTGGTGATGTCGTCGACGAGCGAAGTGAGCCATTGGGATTTCACCACGCCTTTGGCTTGATCCACCAGCAGGGCCGATCCCACTTTGACGACGATGCGTTTGGCTGTGGCGAGGCGGTTATTCACTATCTCAATTCCGTCATTTCAGCCAAGCTGACAACCCAAACTCCGTCACCCCTGCGACGGCAGGGGGCCAGCTTGGCCCCAAATTCCAAAGCCCAAAGCTGGATCCCCGCCTTCGCGGGGATGACGGTTGAGGGGGTGGGGATGACGGTTAAGAAAGATGTTGCCGCTTCGGAAGTTTTCATGGCCGCCAGCCTTCGGTCACCACGCCTTCGGGATCCGGCATGCGTTCCTTGCGCCTGGCGGGTTTGATAATATCGTAGAGCGCGTAGATGGCTTGATCGATGTTCTTTTGGGTGGCGGCGGAGATCAGCAAAGGGGTTTTCTTGATCTTGGCCTTGAATTTCTCCAGCTTTTTTTCCAAGTCCTTGGCATCCACCGCATCGATCTTATTAAAGGCGACGATTTCGGGTTTTTTGGCGAGAATGGCGGAATAGGCTTTGAGTTCAGCGCGGATTGTTTTGTAGGCAGCGACAGGGTCATCTGCCGTGATGTCGATCAAATGCAGCAGTACCGCGCAGCGTTCGACATGGCCCAAAAATCTTGTGCCAAGGCCTGCCCCTTCCGATGCGCCTTCGATGAGGCCGGGAATATCAGCCAAGACAAATGAATTGTTGCCGGCTTTGACCACGCCGAGCTGTGGATGGAGTGTGGTGAAGGGATAATCGGCAATCTTGGGCCTTGCGGCGGAGACCACCGACAGGAAGGTTGATTTACCAGCGTTGGGCAGGCCCACGATGCCTGCGTCTGCAATCAATTTCATGCGCAGCCAAATCCAGCGCTCCTCACCGATAATGCCGGGGTTGGCGTTATAGGGGCTGCGGTTGGTGGCGGATTTGAAATAGTGATTGCCAAAGCCGCCATTGCCGCCGCGGGCCACGCAAACGCGGTTTCCCAGCTTGGCCAAGTCTGCAACGATTGTCTCGTGATCTTCTTCCATCACTTCTGTGCCGACCGGCACTTTCAGAACGATGTCCGGCGTGTTGGCACCGGCGCGCAGGCGGCCCATGCCGTGGCCTGCGGTTTTGACTTTGAAATGCTGCTGGTAACGATAATCAATCAGCGTGTTGAGATCTGCTGCGGCTTCCACCCAGACATCGCCGCCCTTGCCGCCGTCACCGCCATCAGGCCCACCGAACTCGATAAATTTTTCACGCCGAAAGGAGACAGAGCCTGCTCCGCCATCGCCGCTGCGCACGTAGATTTTTGCTTCATCAAGGAATTTCATGGGACTTACTTAGTGAATTTCTGTTGCGGGTTGAAATGATTTTATCGAAGGGTTATAGATAAGGATTAAATTCCATCGCTGAGATTTGAAATGACTGCCTCAGGAGTAGACTCAAGGACGGTTTTGGTCTTGTGGTAAATTTACCACAGTTTTGGGTTGAATTTGACTCATTTTGATTCATATCCTGCAACCTTAGTATCGCCTCAATTGGCCTCTTTATCGGCGATCTCCCCAAACATCGGCGGTTAAGGTTAATCTGCTTTCGGCATCCTGCCGAAATTTTTGTGAAGCCGTCCGAGTAGCGTAAAGGAATTTAAACATGCGTTCTAAGATTCTTCTTTCATTTTCAGCCGCGCTGGTTTCGACCCTGTTGCTTTCATCCACGGCAGAAGCCCAACACAAGCATCACCATCACAATCATCATCAAAAGCACTCGCGCCATGGCCACATGCATCATGGGCGGGCGCATTTTCCAAAAGTCAGCCAAGCCACGCGCGATCACGTGGTGGCAATGATCAAATCGCAAGCGCCGCAATATGGTGTGCCAACGTGGTTTGCGCTCAAGATTGCTAAAATTGAATCCGGTTATAATCCAATGGTGACGGGTGGCGTCGGCGAGATTGGCGTTTTCCAATTGAAGTGCCAAACGGCGCGTGGGATTGGTTTTTCCGGCGCGTGTTCGGCACTGTATAATCCCGCCACCAATATTCGCTATGGTTTGAAATATCTGTCCATGGCGGTGCGTTCTTCGCATGGCAATTTGCGCTTGGCCGCTTCCAAACATAACGGTGGCCTCGGACGCAAGCGCCTTGTGCCAAGCTACGTGGCCATGGTGTTTTAGTTCCTTCCTCTCCCGCAGAGCGGGAGAGGAAGGGGGACCGCTTTGCGCAGCAAAGTGGGATATCTGAGGGAGCGCCCGAACTGGGTTCCCCTCATCTCCCCCATACGGCTTGCGCCGTGCGGGTCCCCCTCTTCTCTCGTAAACGGGAGAAGACAAGTTGTCGGCTATCATTTCTGCACCTCAAACCATGCTTCGCGGGTGAGGCGGAGTCTGGCGGCTGGCACATCTTTATTTTGGGCCAAGCTGAAGTGCATTTCCTCACATGTCATCTCGAAGCCCAAACGATGAAGAATGCGGCTTGAGTTTAGGTTGTCCAAATGACAAGCGGAATGTAACTCGGTGATTTCGGAAGTTGTGAAAGCGTGAGCCACCAGTGCTGCCGCAGCTTCAGACATGATCCCCATTTGCCAGCAACATTCGCGCAGCCAGTAACCGAATTCAGTATTGTTCTTTTCAGAACTGAATTCATAGGCGACAACGCCGATTAATTCGTCGGGCGCGCAGCGGAACGCGATGGCGCAAATCTTTGAGCGTGGGTCGAAACCGCGTTGCAAAGTGATGAAGGATTGCGCGTCTTCCAACAGATAAGGAAACTGCACGCGGGCCAAGTTGCGGCTGACGTTGAAGTTGTTGACTGCCCGCGCCATCGCCTGCGCGTCCTCTTCTCTGAGGGGCCTTAGCACTAATCTTTTCGTCTCGATTTCCATGATCAGATTTCCAAAACAAAACGGAGAGGTGGTTTCCCATCTCTCCGTTCAATTCTGAACTGCCGAACCCGAGACGGGGTGGCAGTTATTTCACTGCCATTTTTATTCTGCGGCCTTCATCGGCATGACGGAAACCAGTTTGCGTCCGCCTTTGGTTGCGCGGAATTCAACGGTGCCAGGAATTTTGGCAAACAAGGTGTGATCCTTGCCCATGCCAACGCCTGTTCCTGCGTGCACTTTCGTGCCACGCTGGCGGATGATGATATTGCCAGCGATGACGGCTTCGCCGCCAAAGGCCTTCACGCCCAAGCGGCGACCTGCTGAATCGCGGCCGTTGCGGGATGAACCACCTGCTTTTTTATGTGCCATGCTTCAATCTCCTCTTAGGTACGGGCTTTATCGGTTTTGGCACGAGGGGGTTTGCCGGCCATCAATTCCTTGGCCTGTTCAATCCATTCCTCTCGGGCCACGCGGCCCTTCTGCTTGATCTCGGCTTCGATCTTTTCAACGTCAGCCGGGCTCCACTCCGCAATCTGGGCGAAAGAAGTGACGCCGAGATTGGTCAGGGCCATATGAATCTTTGGACCAATGCCACCGATGAGCGAGATGTCGTCACCTGTCACCATCGAAGTGGCAGCCTTGGGGGCGGCAGCAGCTTTTGGTGCAGCGGCTTCAGCGGCAGGCTTGGCAGCCTTGACCTCAGCTTGTTTGCCGGTTGGCTTGGCGCCGCCCGTCAAAATTTCTGTAATGATCACCGAGGTCAGGTCCTGACGGTGGCCATTGCGGCGGCGATAATGCTTGCGGCGGCGCTTCTTGAAAATGATCAAATGCGGGCCACGGGCCTGCTTTTCGATCTGGCCCACAACCGTCGCACCCGCCACGATGGGCGCGCCAACAGCAATATCAGCGCCATTGCCGACCATGAGCACATCGGTAAATGAGATATGATCGCCAGCTTCGCCTTCAAGCTTTTCGATCAGAATTTTGTCGTTGGCGGCAACGCGATATTGCTTTCCGCCAGTCTTGATGACTGCGTACATCTTCTTCATCCTGTTCCCGCGCCCTTTGGAGCCTTTTCCAAACCCTTGATGGAAAAGGACTTTATCAGTTGGAGCCGAAGCTCCGGGGGTTGCCCTCGGGCAGCGCAATGAGCCCCTTCCGGTGTGAACCAGCGGGGCAGGCGCTCCTCTAAGGGGGAAGGTGGGGATAAGTCAAGGCTCGTCGTTACGGGATCGTCGTGAAAATCTCGAAGACAGTGCTCGCGCTCGGCGGGTGGCAAGCTATTCCACCCTGCGCCCATCCGCATCGATCAATAGCGTTCCGTCTTCCTTGTAGAATGGGCCCGGCGGCATGTGGTCCAACAGGTCAAGGACAACCTCACTCGGGCGGCACAGTTTCACACCTTTTGGCGAACAGACAATGGGCCTGTTCACCAAGACCGGATGTTCCAACATGGCTTGCAGCACCTGGCCGTCACTGACGCTCGGAGAGAGCAAGCCAAGCTCTAGTGCAGGGGACTTGGTTTCACGCAAGGCGCTGCGCGGTGTCAAGCCAGCCGCCGCAAAGAGACCGAGCAATTGTGACTCTGTCCAACCCGTTTGCAGATATTCTATAACCGTTGGTTCGTGGCCCGCAGCTTTGATGATGCCCAGCACATTGCGCGACGTGCCACATTCTGGATTGTGATAGATGACGATGTTCAAGGCTGAGCCTCTTTTTCAGCTGCAAATAGTCGCGCCCCACATGCGATGGCCAACACCATGCCCACCAGTTGTGCGATAATGAACGGCAGCACCGAGCTTGGTGCGATCCCGGCAAATGTATTGGAGAAGGCGCGCGCAAAAGTCACTGCCGGATTGGCAAAGGATGTGGAAGCGGTGAACCAATAGGCGGCGGTGATGTAGAAGCCGACAAGAGCCGGAATGGCCGCCGTGTTATAGCGGATGCCGCCAAAGATCGTGATGAGAAGCCCGAAAGTTGCGGTCGCTTCGGCTATCCATTGGCCGATCCCCCAACGTTGTTTGGTGGAGACTTCGAGAATGGCAAGGTCAAACATGGCGTGAGCCAGCCATGCGCCCACGATAGCCCCTGCGATCTGGCAAATGACATAAGGTGCCAGCCGCGACCAAGCCATGCGACCCGTGACACTCATCGCCAGCGACACGACTGGATTGAAATGAGCACCCGAAATCGGCCCGAGAACCGTGATCAACACAAAGAGGATCGCACCTGTTGGGATCGTGTTGCCGAGCAGAGCAATGGCAACATTTCCGCCCGCAAGCTGTTCACCCATGATGCCGGAGCCGATCACCGTGGCTAACAGGATGGCAGTTCCCACGAATTCGGCTATATAGAGCTTGTGATTGGTGTTGGACATGTTGTTCGGCTCTGATCGTTGCGTGGATGAAACTGCTCTTGCCCAAAATTGCCAAATTTGTCCAACCGCAAGATACCGCATTCACCTGCGGGGTTTTTCGGGGATGGGGCTTCGTGATCTATAAAGCATGACGACGCGGTTTACTTCACCACCGAAGATTAATGCCAAGGCTGCAAGATAAATAAAGAACATAGTGGCAAAGAGGCCGGAGAGCGAGGCATAGGTTGAGGCGAAGCTGTTGAAGTTTCGCAGATACCAGGAAAAGCCATCGGTCAGCCCCACCCAGACCAGAACGGTGATCGCAATGCCGGGAAGCACATCGCGCAAACGGAAATGCGTTGTCGGCAGCAGGCGGTGTGCGACCAGCAGGCCGAAGAGCAGAAGCAGCACCGCCAGCGGATAGCGTAAATAATCAAAATTCAGGAAGGCCTTGAAAGTGTCGGGCGCGTGTTCGCCAAAGAACTGGCTCAAGGCGGGCAGCACGATCAGCAACAGCGCCACGACCAGAAGCAAAACGGCGGCGCCGATCACAAAGCCGACATTCTGGATATAAAGCAGCCAGAGCGGACGTTGTTCCTTGAGATCGTAAGCCCGGTTCAGCCCGACGCGGACGCTATCCACACCACCCATGGCGCTCCAGATTGTCAGCAAGGCCGCCAGGCTCAGCAGCCCGGCGCGCGGCACGGTCAGGATGGAATAGACTTCTGCGGCAAAGGGTTTGACCAAGCCTTCCGGCGCCACGCCGAGCATGAATTCCACCACGCGGCGCGCTAGATCGGCACTGCCGAAAAAGCCCGAGAGGCTGGTGAGGAAGATCAGGAAGGGGAAGACGGAGAAAATGGTGCGAAAGGCAATGTTGCCCGCCAGAGGAATGGCTTCATCGGCAAAGAGGCGCTTGAGTGCCTTCACCAATAGTGCCAAGAGCGAGAGCTTTTGATCTTCCACCATATTTTCGGTCATCACCCTCTTTGCCTATGCCAAACGACAATGCCAAGCTTTTCGTCACACGCCTTGCCCCGCTGGTCTTTGTGGTGCTTTGGGCGACGGGGTTTGTGGTTTCGCGGTTGATTGCCGGGCATGTCGCTCCGGTTTGGTTTTTAGGCATTCGATTTCCGGCCGCATTGGCTTTCATGCTGGCGCTGGCGCTTTGGCAGGGGGCGCGCTGGCCTGCGCCGCGCTTGGCATTTCACGCCGCCGTGACGGGGACGTGCATGCATGGGCTTTATCTAGCAC
>Ga0209583_10000147_pt1 | contig 22924 bp, 24 predicted proteins | sample Str014_FD_187201 | JGI IMG/M metagenome (GOLD analysis project Ga0209583, IMG submission 187201) | Freshwater sediment microbial communities in response to fracking from Pennsylvania, USA - Straight Creek_MetaG_SC_2014 (SPAdes) (version 2) | ecosystem: Environmental > Aquatic > Freshwater >... | reverse complement strand
GTTCGGGAATCTTCAATTTCATGGTTCACCATAAAAAGCCGGATGAAAAGCAAAGCGCCCTTGCAGAGGCGTATCACCAAACGGCAGCACCATGAAGTACTCTCCAGGTTCACGTTCTGGCGCAAGGTGAGGCATGACCCTGAATCCAAATCGCGGATAGTATTCCAGGTGACCCACCAGAATACAGCCCTTTGCATTCATTTCCTGCAACTGCACAAGACCGCGCTTTATGAGCAAGCTGCCGATACCTTGTTTCTGCAAAGCCGGATCAACGCTTACGGGCCCGAGCGCAAACCAACCATTCACACCCGTTTCATGTGTGGCAGGTGAAAACGCCACATGGCCCACAATGGCATTGTCTTTGATCGCCACCAGAGAAAGCGCCAGAGCGCCTCTTTCGCGCAAGGAGTTGATCAGATCTTGCTCATCGCCAGCTGAATGCTCCATATCTCTAAAAGCCAATTCGGTTAGCGCATAAATTCCGGCAACATCACTTGGATTTTCAGGCCGAACCAAAATGTCTACCATGTTCACCCGCCTGCCAACCTTGGCATCAGATAAATCTCAGCACTTTGGGGCAATTCCACATCCCATTGATCGCGGTAGATCTTACCATTGATGGAAACCGCAATGCCTTGCTCGATCTGCCCCACCATGCCCGGATATTTTTCGCCAACGACGGCAAACATTTCGCGAATGGTGTCGGCCTCTACAAAAATGGAAAGGGCGCCACCAGCCAATGGCCGCAGCGCCCCCCACAAATGGATTTCGTGTCGCGTGCTCACTTCTTTCCCTTGAGGGATTTCAACACGCGCGGCGGCGACATCGGCAGATGAGTTTGCCGCACCCCCGTCGCATTGGTCATGGCAATCGAAACCGCAGCAAGCGGTGGCACGATGGACGTTTCTCCCACGCCCCTCACGCCATAAGGATGGTTCGGGTTGGGGATTTCCAAAATCTGCGTGTCAATAAACGGCAGGTCAGAGCAAACCGGAATACGGTAATCAAGGAAGCCCGCGTTCTGTAAACGGCCGTCCTTGCCATAAACATATTCTTCGTTCAGCGCCCAGCCGATGCCTTGGGCTGCACCACCTTGATACTGCCCTTCAACATAGGATGGGTGCATGGCTTTGCCTGCATCCTGGATCACGGTGTAGCGCTTGATCTGCGAGCGGCCCGTTTCTGGGTCCACCTCAATGTCAGCGATATGCGTGGCGAATGAAACGCCAGCATTGTCAGCCACCGTTTCGGCGTGCCCGGCAATTGGCCCACCCGTACGGCCTGCTTTGCGTGCCAAATCAGCCAAGCTCAACGGCGTGCGGTTGCCATGGCCAGCGCCCTTGGCATGGGCGGCGCCATCTTTCCATTCCACTTCATCCAGCGGAATGTCCCAGGTCTTGGCAGCACGTTCACGCAACACGGTAATGGCATTGCGCGCGGCATAGATGGCCGCCATGGACGTTGAGAATGTGCCACGGCTGCCGTCGGTCATATCATTATGGCCGAGCGCAGAAGTATCAGGAATGACACTGCGCACATCTTCATAATTGATGCCCATTTCTTCAGCCACCGCCATGGCGATGGAGGCACGGCTGCCGCCCACGTCAACGGTGCCTTGTGCCACTGTCACTTTGCCATCCGGTGTGACGTTCAAATCAACGCAAGTCTGGCCCCCGAAGTTGAACCAGAAACCACAAGCCATGCCACGCCCTTGGTTCTTGCCCAGCGGGGCTTTCATATGGGGGTGGTTCTTGGCGGCTTCCAAAGTCGGCCCAATGCCAATGGGCCCATAAACTGGGCCGTAGGAAGATTTTGTGCCTTGGTGAGCGGCATTCTTGATGCGGAAATCAACGGGGTTCATGCCAATTGCTTTGGCCGCTTCATCGATGACGTTCTCGACCGCAAACGCCGCCATGGGGGCGGATGGTGCCCGGTATGCCGCTGTCTTTGGCCGATTGGTGATGACGTCCTTGCCGATGGTTTTGACGTTCTTGAGATCATAGCAAGCAAAAGCTGTCATCGCGCCAACTTCGGCCCAATTGCCAGGAAAGCAGCCGGACTGATAGCGTAGCTCCGCGAAGGCCGCTGTGATTGTGCCATCTTTTTTCACACCAATCTTCACGTCAATGGAAGTCGAAGAAGTTGGTCCGGTGGCGCGGAATACTTCATCGCGCGTCATCGTCAGTTTCACAGGCCGATTGGCTTTGCGTGAGAGCGCCAACGCCAAAGGCTCTGCCCACAGATGGGTCTTGCCGCCAAAACCGCCGCCAATTTCAGATGAAGTAACGCGCAGCTTGCTGGCATCCATGCCCAACAGTTGTGCGCATTGATTGCGATAGACAAAGTGGCCTTGGGTGCACACCCACATTTCAGCAGTGCCATCGGGAGAAACCGAAGCCGAAACCGAATGTGGCTCAATATAACCTTGGTGCGATTGCTCGGTCTTGAAGGAACGGCTGAAAATATGGTCCGCCTCTTTAAAGCCAGCGTCAACATCGCCGTGGCCATATTCACACGCTTTGTTCCAGTTTGTGGGCTTCATCGGCGCAGATGAAATGCCTTCGGTAATGATATGCGGGTGCACAATCGGCGCATCGGGCATTAAAGCCTCATCCACATCCGTCACATGTGGCAACAGCTTATACTTTACTTCAATCAGCTTGAGTGCCTTGCGTGCCGTGGGCAGATCGATGGCTGCAACCGCAGCGACCGCATGGCCATCATAAAGCGCCTTGCCGCGTGCCATGGAATTTTCAAGCAGATCAAGCATCATGCGGTCGCCCTTGGTCAGATCAGGCAAATCCGCCGAAGTGATCACAGCCTTCACGCCCGAAAGCTTTTCGGCCTTTGATGTATCAATCTTTTCGATCTTGGCGTGGGCATGGGGTGAACGCAAAACCAGGCCAATCAATTGGCCCGGCATGGTGAAATCTGCCCCATAGCGCGCGCGCCCGGTGACTTTATCAATACCGTCAGGGCGTGGCACCCGGCTGCCAATAACTTTGAACTTCTTCTCAACCAATTTGGGGTTCTGTAAATCCAGCGACATCTTAGCCTCGCATTTCTTTGGCGGCGTGTTGCACGGCGCGAACAATTTTATCATAACCCGTGCAGCGGCAAAGATTGCCGGCAAGGCCGAAGCGAATTTCTTCTTCTGTTGGGTCAGGCTTTTTGGCCAGCAAAGCTTTTGCCGCAATCAAGAACCCCGGCGTGCACACACCACATTGCAGGGCTGCATGATCAATGAATGCCTGCTGAAGCGGATGTAGTTTCATCCCGTCTGCCATGCCTTCGATCGTCTCAATTTTCTTGCCACCCACTTCGGCCCCCAGCACGAGGCAGGAACAAACAAGGCGCCCATCAAGCATGACCGAGCAAGCACCGCAATCACCTGTGCCGCAACCTTCCTTGGCGCCGGTCAACCCCAGGCGGTTGCGCAACACATCGAGCAACACTTCGCCTTCGCCGCAAGCAAACTCAACAGCATCGCCATTGACCGTCGTATGAACGTGAACTCCCATCAGATTTTTCCTCCCGCACGGGCATAAGCAATTTTAGCAACACGGCGCGCCAAAACGCCCGCCACTTCCACGCGGAACTCCTTGGTGCCGCGCTTGTCATCAATTGGTTTGCAGGCCGCAGAACAGACAGCAGCCAACTTATCAAGTGTGGCCGCATCAAGCTTGCTGCCGATGATAGCTTTGGCAGCGCCTTTCACCAGCAAAGCGGTAATGGCAACTGCCCCCAAAACAACCCGCGCTTTGGTGATGGCACCCTTGGCATCGAGCGTCAGATTGATGGCGCATGACACCACGGCAATGTCCATTTCCGTGCGCGGAATAAAGCGCAAATAAGCATCACCAGAGCGCGGCAATTTTTTCGGCAATTCAATGCCAGAAATGATTTCACCCTTCTTGAGCGCGTTACGACCAACACCAATGGCCACATCCTCGATTGCCATTTTTCGTGTGGCCTTGGGCCCCACGACAACGGCCTTTGCACCAGCGGCAATCAACGCTGGCACACTGTCCGCTGCGGGCGATGCGTTACACAAATTGCCAGCAATCGTGCACCGGCCCTGCACTTGTTTGGAGCCGATCAGCGATGCCCCTTCCACCACACCGGGCCAGGCTTTGGCCAGCGCCGCATTTTCCGCCAGCGCGGCACAAGGAACAGCAGCACCAATCAAAAAGCCGGATGCGGTCTTCTTGATCTCGCCAAGCCCTTTAATGCCCTTGATGTCGACTATCAAATCGGGCTCAACACTGCCCGATTTCATCTTGACGAGCAGGTCTGTGCCGCCCGCCAGAATGTAACTATTTCCTTTTTCCTTAACCAGCAGCGTCACTGCCTCTTTAACCGAGCTTGGCTGTGCAAATTGCATTGATATCCACCCTATCTGAAACGTTTCAAACTCTAGTCGCGTTAATGCACTGGGTCAACTTAAGCAGTAATGCAAATGATTGCATTTTTGCAAAAATCACCACGCGCCGCATTTGCAGTTCTACCCGCAGAGGTTACATTGTAAGCGTCGCAGTCTTCAGCCAAAAGCTGAGTTTCTGACCGACCCTCCACCCTCGGCTGTGGCGGCTCTGCGATTGTTGGCACACCCCCCCGGCGTGCTTAATACATGCGCACCAGCCACGGCCTTGGGGGTGGGCGGCAGTTATTGGTCGATCATCTTTCCCATGGCTGCCAAAGCGCGCTGATAGACTGTTGCGGCATTCCAAGATTGGATCGCCGCAAAGTTGGCTTCGCCAGGCTGATAGCCCGCACCGCGCCGCCAACCATGCCCTTTGAGATAATTGGCCGTTGAACGCAGCGCATTCTCCTTGACGTTAAGTGAGCCGCCCACGCCATAAGTGAAAATATTGCGCGGCATAAACTGGGTCTGCCCAACTTCACCATGCATCGCACCGATTGAAGACGAAGACAGCACGCCACGATCAACCAGCTTCAAGGCCGCCAGAAGTTGATCCGTGAAATAGTCATGCCGCCTGCAATCATAAGCCAGCGAAGCCACCGCTGAAATTGTGTTCTGATTGCCGGAAACCGCGCCAAAACCGGTCTCCATGCCCCAAATTGCCAAAAGTGGCCCAGCAGGCACGCCATATTGCTGTTCAATTGACGAAAACAACGCAGCGTTCTGCCCTTTGAGTGAACGGCTTCTTGAAACAATCGCCGGTGCGCCTCGAAGCTGCATGAAAGCTTCATATGAAAGCTTGAAACTCTTCTGATGGCGATCCGCGTAAATCGTCTTTGTTGCATAGTGGGTGCCATCCAGTGCGGCCAGACCTGCGGCGCCAATTCCAGCAGCTTTTGCTTCAGGCTTGAAAGCCGCTTTCCACGAGTCAAACCCGCCACCGTCGCTGCCACATTGCGCCGCCTGGGCAGCGCCTGTCATCGCAGCCACTGCAATTGAAAGTGCAAATATAATTTTCCGCATCGAATTCCCCGAAATTGAGATACGCATTAGTTGCGCCATGGGCGGCCAAGCGTCAACCATCTTGAATTATTGTTCCGACTAGTCTACAGATCGTTCTGTATAACGAACGAGATAATCATGACGCTGAATTCAAACGGACTTTTTGCTGAACGTGTGACAGAGGTAAGACATTACACTGATCGCCTGTTCCGCTTTCGCACCACGCGCCCGCAAAGCTTGCGCTTTCGGTCGGGTGAATTTGTCATGCTCGGCCTTCCATCGGAGGGCAAGCCGCTGTTGCGCGCTTATTCGATTGCCAGCCCGAGTTGGGATGAAGAACTGGAATTCTTCTCCATCAAGGTGCCGGGCGGGCCTTTGACTGAGAAGCTGCAAAACATAAAGCCGGGTGATGAAATTCTGCTGCGTCCCAAAACCACGGGAACCTTGGTGCATGATGCGCTAACGCCGGGCAAGCGCCTGTTCATGCTTTCAACTGGCACGGGCATTGCGCCTTTCATTTCGATCATGCGCGATCCAGAATCCTACGAGAAATTCGGCCAACTTATTCTCACCCACACCTGCCGCACCGTTGCAGAACTGCAATATGGTTTTGAAAGCGTTCTGGCCACCAAGGAAGATCCTTTGATCGGGGAATTGGCACAAAATCAATTGCTGCATTTTGCTTCCACGACCCGTGAGCCCAGCCCGAACCAAGGGCGCATCACCCAACTCATCCAAGACGGCACATTCTTCAAAACCACCGGCCTGGAAACCCTCGATCCCGCCCAAGACCGCATCATGTTGTGCGGCTCCATGGCCATGATCAAAGACATTAAAGCGATGCTTGAACCAATGGGCTTCACCGAAGGATCAAATTGCGAGCCCGGCAACTTTGTCGTCGAGCGCGCCTTTGTAGGCTGAACCATAACTCAACTACTGAGCAGTGCCCGTTTGCGCTGCGGTGAACCACTTGGCATAAAGCGCGTCGTAAGTTCCGTTCTCGCGCAGTTTGAGCAGTGATTCATTGACTGTCTTGCGCAAGTCAGAGCCACGCGGAAACAGAATGCCGTAATTCTCTTTCTTGAGCAGATCGCCCGCCATGCGCACTTTGCCTTGGCCCTTGTTTGCCGCGTAGTAGAGCAAAACAGGCGCATCAAACACCACGGCATCAATCTGCTTGTTGAGCAGGGCACCAATGGCATCATCAACCTTGTCAAAGCCCAGCGGGTTGGCACCAATGCCTTTCAGATAGTTCTCGCCCGTGCTGCCCGTTGTTGTACCCACTTTGCGGCCAACCAGATCGTCGGGGCCGTTAATATCACTCTTCAACTGCTGCACCGTCAGCGATGACGCGATCGTCGCAGTGAAATAGCTGGTGAAAAACAAACTGCCAATAAACAGCAAGGTGGAGAGAATGCGCCCAATGCCGGAATAAAGCGGATCAGGCTGTTGGCCCGCCGCAGCGCCAGTTGCCCAATACATCGAGTGGAAAATACCCGGAAAATATTTGGTGGGAAACAGATGGTTGTCCTTATTGCGTTCAACAAACCATGCAATGTGAGCGGGAATAACAACCAAAGCCGCAAGCAAGCCAAGCACCGTCAGAAAACTATTGCTGGAGAACAGCGGCGTAATTTGCTGCCATAATGAAGGCGCGCCAGATTGCTCATTGCGCGCCATGATCTGAAGGCCCGCTTCAAACATCGGCTGCGAGAAATCAAAATCCTGTTCGCGCTGGGCGGTGATTGAAATGGCGGCAATGGCGACATCACCTTCGCCATCTTTTACGGCACCCAGAATTTCCTTGATGTTATTCTTGTCGATGTAGTGGAAAGTTCGGCCCATATCTTTGGCGATAGAGGCCCAGAGATCTACGGAAAAGCCCTTGTAGGTGTCCCCGTCCTTGATAACGAAGGGGGCGATCTGTCTGGTAACGATCTTCAGCTCCGCAGAGTCTTGTGCACTTGAAACTGTCGGCATACAAAACAACATGCCCGCCAACACAATAAGGCCGGCCACAAATCTAGCAAATCTCACAGCTATTCCCCCTGTCATTTTTCAAGAGCATAATACACGCGCCATTTGCCCTCAAGTGTGCCAGCCTCACAATAATTTGCGCTTGGATAAGTTGCGCATCAATTCCACCAGGCCAAAGCTCCAGCGCTCAGCCTTGTCGGTATGAACCACACGGTTGCGCAGGGTGCCGAGTAGTGGCGTTGAAATTTCCACCACATCGCCAACATGGTGCGTGAAGCCCTTACCCTTCTCGCCCCGATCAGCCACCGGCGCAAACATGGTGCCGAGATAGACCACCAATCCATCCGGATACTGATGATTGGCATTGATGGCGTGAGCCACAATTTCTGTGGGGTCACGGCTGATCTGCGCCAAGTTGGAATGGCCTTGCATCACAAAACCATCTTCGCCCGTCACCTTCATCGCCAACTCTGCCTGGCGGATATGATCGAGACTGAAGCCCTTATCAAAGAAGCGGATGAACGGGCCCAGCGAGGCTGAGGCATTGTTGTCTTTGGCCTTGCCCAGCAACAAGGCTGAACGGCCTTCAAAATCGCGCAGGTTCACATCATTGCCCAAGGTCGCCCCAACGATAGAGCCCTTGGACGAAACCACCATCACCACTTCTGGCTCAGGATTATTCCATGATGACTTGGGGTGAATGCCCACCTCCATATTATATCCCACGCTGGCTAGTACCGGCGCTTTGGTGAAAATTTCGGCATCAGGCCCGATGCCCACTTCAAGATACTGGCTCCAGGCACCCGCTTTGATCAGCTCCGTTTTCAACGCGGCAGCATCAGATGAGCCGGGCTTGATCTTGCGCAGATCACCGCCCACCAGTTCATTGATTTTGGCACGGATGCCTTGCGCCGCCGCCGCATCGCCACGGGCTTTTTCTTCAATCACCCGTTCCAGCATCGACACCGCAAAAGTCACACCCGCCGCCTTAATCACCTGCAAATCAATCGGCGAAAGCAGCCATGGCTTGGACTTTTTGCGGGCACGCGGATCGGCATTGGCGATGATATCCGCCAGCTTGCCCAGCTTCTTGCCCTTGGCGCGCTTCAAGGCCGAGGCCGGGTTCTTGGCCTCACACAAATCGCGCATAGTGGGGAAAGCCTTGGAGATGTCTAATACCACATCGCCTTCCACTTTCACGATACAGGGGCCAAGCTTTGGCACCCAAACCCGGCCTGCCAGAGCAGCGCCTTGCGGAATGTGAAATAGGGGCATGAACAGATTCCTTTCAGGCCCAACTTGGCAACGCTGAAAGGTTTTCGCAATGGCTTATCTGTAAGCAACCCAGCATGATTCTTAAAACCATGAGCCAAACACCATGAGCATCGCGCGCCGCCTTTTCACCACCTCTGCCGTGATGTTTGCCGGCCGCCTGTTTGGCGCTGGCGTGATGTTTGCTGTGCAGGCGGGCATTGCCCGTATGATGGGGGCTGAAAGCTTGGGGCAATATGCGGTGGCGGTTTCCACCATGAACCTCGTTTCCGTGGCCCTGCCCTTGGGCTTTCCCGTGGTGGCCAATTATTTCGCGCCTGAATATGCCACGCGCGGCCAAGGCGCACCGCTGCGGCGCTTCTTCATTCAGGCCAGTGTGCAGGCCGTGGTGCTGGGCCTGCTGGCTTATTTTCTAGGGCCGCATCTGTTGCCATTGTTCGGAGGCAAGCTGGCGGAGCTGAGCGTGCATTGGGGGCCAGTGGCACTCACCGCCATTGCGCTGTCTTTTCTCTCGCTCACCGGGGCCACCATCATTGCATTCAAACATCCGTTCATTGCGCTGGCGGGTGACGGCATCACGCGGCCACTGATCCTGGCGGCCAGCTTTGGCCTTGCGCTGTGGCTGGCACCGGCAGATAAAATTCTCGGCCTACTGTGGTTTTCTTGCTTGGGCACCATGGTTCTCTCCGCCAGTTTTGTGTGGATTAGCTGGGGCTATATTTCCGCTGTGCCGAAAGTTGAGGCAACCTTAGCGGAAGCAAAACGCTGGTGGTTCTTCGCCCTGCCTTGGGCGCTGCTCGCGCTGGTGGGTGATTTCTTTTTCGATTTCGATTTGCTGCTGCTGTCGCGCCAGTTGAACTATGAAGAGCTCGCGGTGTTTGGCGTCACCACGCGCTTGTTTGCTCTCGCTGCTTTTGGCGTGACAGCAGTTTATTCGATCAGCCTGCCGCATCTGTTTGAGGCCGAAGTGAAGGGCCTGCCCGGCGGTTTGGTGGAGCGTATTCAGCACACGAATATTGCCGCTGCGGGAACTGCTCTCGCCATGCTGCTGGGTGTGATGATTGTGGCCCCCTTTGTGTTCATGTTGATGGGGCCTGCCTTTGCCAAAGCCACCTGGCCACTGGGCATTTTATGCCTGGCGCTTCTCATCCGCTCAATCTTCGGCCCCGGCGCGCTCATTTTGTCGATGGCGCAACGGCCTTACCTGCCGCTCATCCCCATGGCCATCGGCATGGTGACGGTGATTGCCGGAAATTATTTCTTCGTGCCGGTTTACGGGCTTTACGGCGCAACCATTTCAGCAGCAGTAGCACTCAGCCTCTGGGCCGCGGCGCTGTGGTTCATCACGCTGAAGCTAACAGGCAGCGATGTGTCGATCTTTCCGGCGATTTTTGGGAAGAAGTAAGCAGAGCATTTTCTCATCCTCCGTTTAAAAATTTCTCTGCAGGGATGCCACGTTCGCTGGCTTCAAACCTGAAAGGTGCCCCTTGGGGGGCCATAGCAGGGCGATTTACCTCTCATAACCGCCCGAGTACACAGCCCAACCCGTAGTAGCTGGGAGCGCCAATCACTGCGGACTTGGTGGCGCGCATCACGTTTCACACGCGCCAGCAAGCCATAATTCCACCCGCCTTGATCACCAGCAAGATGGATGAAAGCTGCATATATTGCTAGCACTGAGCATGATTAAACATCGTAAAGACGTCGACACCTAAGACGCGAAAGCAATTATTTGAGCCGCCACTACATAATCAATTGAAATAACTTGCTAAAAGAGACAGAATGCAAAGAAATGTAGCGTCCACTGCTAGTCTGTACAGTTTGTGTATTATAAAATCCAATGAAAATCATTTATATGCTAGTAATTACAATTACTTAATTACACTGCGATGCCATATAATCGACAGCTAAACGAAAATCTGCTTGGCGGCAGAAAATACAATTGCAATATTTTGGCACAAAATATCGATATATCAATTGAAAAAGCATATTTTTCAATCTATAAGCGAACAACCTTGGCAATTTCGCTTCAGATCGTTTAAGGATGATTTATAGTGGATCATGAAAAGCAGATGGACCCTGAGCTCCACGCTATGTCCGCGATCGTTTCTGTGCTCACGGGACTAGATGATGCCGCACGTCGCAGAGTCTTGAATTGGGTTGCCGAGAAATCGGGAATTAGCTTGGCAGACATTCCTAGTGCTACTCCTCGCAATGTGAATGGCGCGGAAATTGGACCGAAGAAAGAGGGAACTCTTAGTCAACTTGCAGCACGGCTCGGAGTGGAATCGTGCAGAGATTTACTTTTGGCTGCCGCACTTCACTTGGTCGAATATCAGGGCAAGGAGCGGTTTGCGAAGGACGACTGGGTTTCCTGTGCACGCGAAGCGAAACAGTGGAAGTCTGCTTACAGTGTACAGACCGCTACGGTGATAAATCGATTGATGGATTCTGGCAGCGTCAACGAAACTTCAAAAGGCACATTTTCACTGACGGATGAAACAATCTCCAAAATGTCAGCGCAACTAGATCAATCTCAACGAAAGGGGAATTGAGAATGGAAATCAAGGCAACAAAATTGAAAGTTAAACTAGGGTCAGTCGAAATTGATTTTGAGGGCGACGCCGAGTTTCTGAAATTAGAAGTAATGCCCACAATCAGCCAAGTTTTGGCCGTAGCAAAAGACCACCCTTCTGTCATTCATCAGGCAAACGGGAACAATGGACCAGATTCTCAAGGAAAGTTGCCAAATTTTATTTCCCGGAATGGTAGCGCCGGAACGGTTGGGTCTTTAGCTAGTTTTATTAAGGAAAGAAAGTCGGAGAATAATCAGACTCGACGTTTCCTAACTACCGCTAGATGGCTGCAACTTCGTGGAACCGAAGAACCGACGAGTTCCGATGTTGCCAAGGCATTGCGCGACAACCATCAAGTGCGACTTTCGAACCCCGCAGACTGTTTGAACAAAAATGTTTCACGAGGATTCTGCGAGAAAACATCAAATGGATTCTTCATCACACCGGAAGGTCTGACTGCGCTGGAAAGCCGCGATGACTCTTGAGAACGCGCTTCAATCTATACCTTCGGGACTGCGGAATCCTCTAGTTGAACAATTTTCTTTATTGCTCAGGGACTACCTGCATTCGGACTGGGAAGGTGTTGGCACGAAGGCTGGGAAATTTTGTGAAATAGCTTATTGCGTTATCGATGGTGCAATGTCCGGAAATTATCTCACTGGCCCAGTAAAGCCATCAAACTTCCCTTCAGCCTGCGACCAGTTTCAAAATAAATATCCTTCTGCCAGCAGAAGCTTGCGTATCCAGATTCCCAAAGTGCTGATATCGGTGTACGAAATCCGAAACAACAGAGCAATTGGCCACGTTGATCCAATTCTTAATCCAAGTCGAATGGATGCTGAATTTTGCTTGAGATCTACCAAATGGATTATTGCTGAGTTGGTGCGCCATTTCAGCGGGACAGATGTTGAAAACGCAGCCAAAGTGGTCAATCAAGTTACAATGGAGAACATCCCCATGGTGTGGGAGGTTGGAACCAATAGACGTGTACTCGATCCGCGCCTAAAATCCAGCGATCAGGTGCTGGCCTTACTCTACGGGCACTCGAAACCGGTGCCAGTGAAGAAATTGTTGAAGTGGTGCGAATACAGCAATTCAACTAATTTTCGAAACAAAATTTTAGATAAATTACATGACGGGAGATTGATTGAGTTCGACAGAATAGAAGACGAGGTAATTTTGTCGCCTGTCGGTCACAAATCTGTTGAAGACCGAAATCTTCTGAGCTTGAGTTAGTAAGTAAATAAATTTTCAATCGACGTAAAAACATAGCGCAGCTCCTAGCAGGTGTAAGGTCGTCGCCTGAACACACAAATTCCAATACCCTACCAAAATCGAATCTTGGCGGAGCCTCCCCCTGAAGGGGAGGATGAGGTGATGCTCGGTTTCAATTCTTGAACACCCACCGCGCTCAATGGGCCCCGTGTAGTGTGAAACAAAGTTTTGGCTGGATTAGCCTCCTTGACTCCTCCCAACCGCTGCGAAATAGTTCTCCCCTCACCACCTCAGGAGACTGTTATGCTTCACAGCCCACGCCGCGCTATTTTGCTTTTGGTTGCCGCGATTACCTTTGCCTCCCCGCTCCACGCGCAAGATGCCAAGCTGCTTGTGCCTGTGCCGCCGGATGCGCAGGGCGCGATGTTCAATGATGACATCAAGCAAGAGCTGTTTGCCACCAGCAAACCCGCCAAGGATGTGGCGAAATTCTATCACGATCTCGCTCAACAAAAGGGTTGGACAGAGGCTGGCGGAGTGGACGACGCCACGGGCACGGCCAATCTGGCCTATAGCGAAAAGGGCAAGCTGTTGTTCAACCTCATCACCATTCCGGGTGCGGATCAATTGATGGTGGCGATCAGCGGCCCTCTGCTCGGCACGCCGGAATAATTTGCGACACTCTCACATCTCAGGCGTGGCCACGCCTTTGATGGCGCTGGCGGCGCGCACGGTGTTCCACAACAGGCAGGCAATGGTCATCGGCCCCACGCCGCCTGGCACGGGGGTGATGTGGCCTGCGACAGGCTCACAGCTCGCAAAATCACAATCGCCCACCAAAATCTTTTTGCCGTCACGCTCAATGCGGTTTATCCCGACGTCAATCACACACGCACCGGGTTTGAGCCAATCGCCCTTGACCATTTCGGGCCGCCCCACAGCGGCAATCACCAGATCGGCGCGGCGGGTTATGGCGGGCAAGTCTTTGCTTTTGGAATGGGCAATCGTGACGGTGCAATTTTCGTTGAGCAGCAATTGCGCAACGGGCTTGCCCACAATGTTGCTGCGGCCGATGACCACCGCTTCCAACCCATCCAATTTGCCCAGCGCATGTTTGGCGAGCATCACACAGCCCACTGGCGTGCAGGCGGTGAGCGCTTCTTGGCCCGTTGAGAGACGGCCCACATTGACCACGTGAAAACCGTCTACATCCTTGGCAGGGTCTATGGTGTTCAAAACCTTGGCGCTGTCGATGTGCTTGGGCACCGGCATTTGCACCAATATTCCGTGCACGGATGAATCTTTGTTCAGTTTGTCAACCAGCGCCAGCAGGTCTTCCTCGCTGGTGTCAGCGGGCAGCCTATGCTCCCATGAGTTCATGCCCACTTCCACTGTCTGCTTGGCCTTGTTGGCCACATAAACGCGCGAGGCCGGGTCTTCGCCCACCAGCACCACGGCCAGGCCGGGGGTGAGATGATGCTTGGCCTTCAGTTCCGCCACAGCGCCTGCAATGCGGTGGCGCAGGCTGGTGGCAAAGGCTTTTCCGTCGATACGTTTCGGCATGTGTTTCTCCAATTAATGTCCTCTCCCGTTGACGGGAGAGGGAGGGGACCCATTGCTTGCAATGGGGAGGGTGAGGGGGAAGCTGTGGGTAAGGCCCCTCATCTATCCCCTACGGTGGGCCCCTTTCTTCTCCCGCAAGCGGGAGAAGACGCTGTTTAAAACAACCCTTGAATCTGCCCCTGCGCATCAAGCCCAATCACTTCGGCTGATGGCACCTTGGGCAGGCCAGGCATGGTCATCACTTCACCACAGATCACCACGATGAACTCCGCACCAGCTGAAAGGCGCACCTCGCGGATCGGCACCACGTGATTGATCGGAGCACCTTTGAGGTTGGGGTCGGTGGTAAATGAATACTGCGTCTTGGCCATGCAGATCGGGAACTTGCCATAGCCGCCGGATTCAAAACCCTTCAGCTGATCGCGCACGCTCTTGTCTGCGATGACGTCATCGGCGCGGTAAATCTCACGCGCGATGGTTCTAATTTTTTCCCACAGCGGCAGGTCAGCACCATAGATCGGGTTGAACTGCGCTTCATGTTGGGTGAGTTCCACCACATGCTTGGCCAGCGCCTCAGTGCCCTTGGAGCCTTCCGCCCAATGGGTGCATTTGAAGGCCTCAACGCCTTGGCTTTTGGCAAAGGCTTTCACTGCTTCAATCTCGGCATCAGTGTCGGCGATGAAGTGGTTGATTGCCACCGTAATCGGCACACCAAATTTTTTCATGTTCTCAATGTGGCGGCCCAGGTTGGCGCAGCCTTTCTTGAGGGCCTCAATGTTTTCCTTCTTCAAATCTTCCTTGGCCACACCGCCATGCATTTTCAACGCGCGCACTGTGGCAACGATCACCGCAGCAGCAGGTGTGAGGCCCGCTTTGCGGCACTTGATGTCGAAGAATTTTTCAGCGCCCAAATCTGCGCCAAAGCCCGCTTCCGTCACCACAAAATCCGCCAGTTTCAGCGCGGTTTGCGTGGCCATGACGGAGTTGCAGCCATGGGCGATATTGGCAAACGGCCCACCATGCACAAAGGCCGGATTGTTCTCTAACGTCTGCACCAAATTGGGTTGCAGAGCGTCTTTCAACAAGACAACCATGGCACCCGGAGCCTTGATATCTTTGGCTAGCACGGGCGATTTATCCTTGCGGTAAGCCACCACGATTTGCCCAATGCGGCGTTCCAGATCGGCAATCGAAGTTGCAAGGCACAGGATCGCCATGATCTCGGAGGCCACAGTAATGTCAAAGCCCGCCTCACGTGGAAAGCCATTGGCCACACCACCCAGTGAGCAGATGATATCGCGCAGCGCCCGGTCATTCATGTCCATCACACGGCGCCAAGCCACGCGGCGGGTGTCGATGCCCAGTTCATTGCCCCAATAAATGTGATTGTCGATCATCGCGCTCAAAAGATTATGCGCGGCAGTGATGGCGTGGAAATCGCCGGTGAAATGCAAGTTGATGTCTTCCATCGGCACAATCTGGGCATAGCCACCGCCAGCCGCACCACCTTTCATGCCAAAGCATGGGCCCAGCGAGGGCTCACGCAGCGCCACGATGGCCTTCTTGCCGATTTTGTTGAGCCCATCGCCCAAGCCCACCGTGGTGGTGGTCTTGCCCTCGCCCGCAGGCGTGGGGTTGATGGCAGTGACGAGGATCAGCTTGCCGTTTTTCTTCGGGGCAAGACTGTCGATAAATTTCAGCGTCACCTTGGCCTTGGTGTGGCCATAGGGCACAAGGTCTTCCGCCGGAATGCCCAATTTGGCACCGATCTCCATGATCGGTTTCATCTTGGCTTCGCGGGCGATTTCGATATCGGATTTGACGGTCATGACTTTTCCTTGCGCATTGAGAAGCACACATCAAACGTAATTGCCTGAACACGCAACAGAAAACAAACGGCGCCATGCAAGTTGCCGTGAAACTTTCATATTCAAGCAAAATAAATCAATTCATATCAGCAATCTAACGAATGTTAGCTATGTTGATATTGTCTGGAACATGGAGCGCCCATGCCCTTATTGGACAGCTTCACATTGTTATGGGATAGACGACCTATATCAACATTCATCACGGAGAATTTCATGAAATCGCGCGCCGCTGTCGCCTTCCAGGCTGGTAAGCCCCTTGAAATTGTCGAGGTTGATCTGGAAGGCCCAAAGGCTGGTGAAGTTCTGATTGAAATCAAAGCCACCGGCATTTGCCACACCGATGAATTCACCCTCTCAGGCGCTGACCCTGAAGGCCTGTTCCCCGCCATCCTCGGACATGAAGGTGCAGGCGTGGTGGTTGAAATTGGCCCCGGCGTCACTTCCGTCAAGGTTGGTGACCATGTGATCCCGCTTTACACACCTGAATGCCGGGAATGCCCATCCTGCCTGTCACGAAAAACCAACCTTTGCACCGCCATTCGCACAACCCAGGGCCAAGGTCTTATGCCCGATGGCACATCGCGCTTTTCATATAAGGGCAAGAAGATCCACCACTATATGGGCTGCTCAACCTTCTCGAATTACACCGTGCTGCCTGAAATCGCGGTGGCCAAAGTCAACCCCTCCGCTCCCTTCGACAAAATCTGTTACATCGGCTGCGGCGTAACCACTGGCATTGGCGCGGTGATCAACACGGCTAAGGTTGAAGCGGGTGCAACGAGCGTGGTGTTCGGCCTCGGCGGCATTGGCCTCAACGTCATTCAAGGTTTGAAATTAGCGGGCGCTGACATGATCATTGGCGTTGATTTGAACGATGACAAAAAGCAATGGGGTGAGCGCTTTGGCATGACGCATTTCGTCAACCCGTCCAAGATCGAAGGCGATGTGGTGCCTTATATTGTCAACATGACCAAGCGCGGCGCAGACCAGATCGGCGGGGCAGATTACACATTTGATTGCACCGGCAATGTGAAGGTGATGCGTCAGGCGCTGGAATGTTCACATCGCGGCTGGGGCCAATCCATTGTCATCGGCGTGGCAGGGGCTGGACAGGAAATCTCCACGAGGCCATTTCAATTGGTCACTGGCCGCACCTGGAAAGGCACAGCTTTCGGCGGCGCACGTGGCCGCACTGATGTGCCGAAGATTGTCGATTGGTATATGAATGGCAAAATTCAGATCGACCCGATGATCACCCACACCATGCCGCTGGAAGACATCAACAAGGGCTTCGAACTGATGCACCAAGGCAAGTCAATTCGCAGCGTGGTGATTTTCTAGGGGCGAAGCCGCCAAGTCGTAATCAAACCGCCGGAGCGCCCGCCATCATCAACAGATGCGCCTCGCGGAACGAGATGAGCTTCTTGGCTCCCTCATCCCACAGCGACAGGTTCACGCATTTGAAGCTCTGCCACAGAGTGATGCGGCCCATATTTCTGAGCTCTGGATAATCCTTCAACACTTGCGGCAAACGGTAAAACGGAATGCGGCTGGAAAGATGATGCAAATGATGAATGCCAATATTGCAGGTCAGCCACATCAGCGGCTTGGGCAAATCGTAAAATGAACTGCCATGCAGCGCAGCCTTTTCATGAGACCATTCAGGTTCCTTTGACCAATGTGTTTCATCAAACTGGTGCTGCACGTAAAACAGCCAAACACCAATCGCCGCCGCCAAACACACCACTGGCAGATGCACAACCAGAAACGCCGGAATGCCAATGAAATACATCAGCACAACTGACATCACCAAAATGCCGGCATTGGTGCCAAACACGCTGAGCCATGACGCGCGACCGCCTTTGAATGTATCTAGCGGGAAACGCTGTGCGATCAAGAAGACATAGACTGGGCCAATGGCAAACAGCACAATCGGGCTGCGGTAAAGCCGATAGCGAAAGCGCCCCCACAGGCTCAGCGCCTTGTATTCAGCCAGCGTCAAAGTGGTGATGTCGCCAATGCCGCGCCGTTCAAGGTTGCCAGAGCTCAGATGGTGTTGTGCATGGGCATGGCGCCAATAGTCATAGGGGGTGAGGGTGAAGGCACCAAGCACACGGCCCACCCAGTCATTTGCGTGCTTATTACTGAACAGCGCCAAGTGGCCGCAATCATGCTGCAAGGTGAACAACCGCACCATGAATCCAGCAGTGGGGATCGACAGCGCCAGCGAAAGCCAAATGCTGTAGTGATATAAAATCCAACTTGCCACCCACAGCGCGATTAAAGGCGCAGCTGTTGCGGCAATTTCAAGGATCGCCCGCTTGTTGCTGGCGACGCGGTAAGGTGCCAATCGCTTGGTCCAGATTTTGGTCGAGTTCAACTTCGTCTCCCACGAATGGCTTCTTATGCGCTGATTCGCTGAAAATGCGGCGAAGATATGTGCAAAACGCAAATCTCCCGCCTGCGACAAAGTTACAGCCAAGGATTGCCACTGTTTACTGAAATGCTGGGTTGCAAGTCTACTTTGATCGGCGGTCAAATAACGGGTAAATAACTGGCATGACATGCTCTCGAATTTTCACCGGCATCTGCGTTTTGCTCGCGGGCTTCAGCCGTGGATCGTGGCCCCACCAATGGGCAGAATGAACAATTTGTTATCGTCCAATTCCAGCTGTGGTAGAGTTTAAGACGTTGTGAAAGCTGGATTTCCGCCACCCTATCCCAGCAGCAGATGCTAGCTTAGCTTGCAATTTTCATGCAAATTGCCGCAGAACAACCGCTTTTATGTACGGCAGCGTACCCACTTGGGCCTGCTAACATCTTGCCCTAATGTGACATTTTGTATATAAGAACGCCATCGAATTTCCCCGGTTGGCGCAGCTCCCGCACTTTTCTTACCCGAAAGCGCCCTGCTACTCCCCTACCAAAGTTCGATAGACCAGTTCGCGTGCCAAAGCGCGGCTGGTGAAACATTGATTTGACAAGGAAAGACTATGCAAAAAGGCACCGTTAAGTGGTTCAACACGCAAAAAGGCTACGGCTTCATTCAGCCAGATGCCGGCGGCCCAGATGTATTCGTTCATATCTCGGCTGTTGAACGCGCTGGCTTGCGCGGCCTCAACGAAGGCCAGAAGGTCAGCTATGAAATTGTTGCAGATAAGCGCACGGGCAAATCTTCAGCTGACCAGCTGCAGGCAGTCTAAAAATACACTTCGCTAACTCGGGGTTTCAAACCGCGCGAGCACCTACTAGGTGCTTGCGCGGTTTTTGGTTTTTAATGGCAAGCCAAGGCCCAACTTGCTGATCAGATGATCAAGTGACAATGGCCCCGGCCCAATCGCCATAACAGCCAGCGCGAGGGCTGCCCAATAAAGATGGAAGTTGATCCACCCATCCGGCACCACCAGTTGGATGACACCCGTCATCGCCAAAAGGCCCAAAGCGCTAAAGCGTGTCGCCAAACCAACGATCAACAAAATGGGCAGACAGATTTCAGCGCAAGCGGTGAGAAACGCCACCACATCAGGCATCGGAATGGCATATTCATTGCCGAAGATGTGCAGCTTGAAAAGTTCTTCGAACAAATAATAAGTTGCATCCGCCAAATGTGGAAATCCGTTCCAGCGCGTCATGCCAGAGCGCAAAAACGGCAAGGCCAGTGCAATGCGCGCAACAGGTTGGGCAACATAAAGCCCAACGGTGCCAACCCAATAAGTGGCGCAGCGCAACAGACCTGCAAATTGATCAAACATTTTTTTCTCCCAACCGCCAGCCGGCAAATGCCCCCAGCGCAAATAGCCCAGACAAATTGTTGCCAAGGTCAAACATGTCATCTTCGCGCGCCGCTTTGCGAAGGGCCACCACCACTGTTTCACCAGCTGCCAAACTTTGAAGAAACGCAAATGAGTCCGCACTCACCAAACGCGCCTGAACCTCAACACCGGGCCGCAAAAATACCGCCCGTTCAGCTTCAGCAAGTTCAATTGGCCTTGGCTCTCCACCCTCAATATTCATTTGCCAGATACTGAGTGCGCGCTGTTTGGAGGCAACCAAACGCAAGCTGGGATGAGGTGAGAATATCACCCGCTCAAAATCTTCTGCAGCCACGGAGGCCAGCGCAGCAGGATCCAAAGGCGGCATGTCCTGGGCGTGATAGGCCTCATGCCAAGCCCATTCCATCCGCGCCACATCCGCCAGATACGGCAATGAAGCCGCAGGTGCAAAGCCCTCAATAAACCCGGCAAAGCCCGCACCATAGTTGAGCAAGATGGGAGAGTCTGGCGGCGATGTGGCTACAAAAACACGCGCCATCGCGGTCATGAATTCATCGCCCACAATGCGAGTGACAGCCGGAAAGGATTGTTTCAACGCATCAATGAGCCCCACCACCACATTGTTGCGGTAAACCGAAAACCGCCTGAGGCTTGGCTCACCGTCTGGCCCAACCAATCCCGCTGGCAACAGCGCATCGGGATTGAGAATGGCCGCACCAAATTCTTTTTGCCTGTCACTCAGCAGCATGTTTCATGCCTTTGAACATGATGGCTTCAGCGCGCTGGGCTTCGGCCTGAAGTTCGCTTAACGAAGGCAGATCAGCATCCCATTCAATCAGTGTGGGCATCGCGCCAGTGCGCGCCACAACATATTCATAGAGTTCCCAAACCCCTTGATCGACGGGGCGGTTATGCGTGTCGATATAAAGCGGCCTGCCCTTTTCATCTTGCTCAGGTGTGAAGCCCGCCAGATGAATCTCCTTCACTTGGTGCAGCGGGAAGGCATCAATATATTTAAACCTGTCCCACTGTTGATTGGCGGCGGAAATAAAGACATTGTTTACATCCAGCAACAGCGCGCAACCGCTGCGCTTGGCCACTTCAGCGATGAAATCGGTTTCAGCATAGGTGCTCTCGGCAAATGCCAAATAGGTAGTCGGGTTTTCCAACGCCATCTGCACCCCCAGTGCCTCTTGCACCTGGTCCACATGAGCCACCACATTGCGCAAAGTTTCGGCAGTGTAAGGCACAGGCAGCAGGTCATTCAAAAAGCCAGCGTCATGGGTTGACCACGCCAAATGCTCAGAAAACTGCGCTGGCTTGAAGCGCTCAATCAGCCCACGCAAGCGTTTGAGGTGATCAGCGTCCAAATCCCGCACCGCGCCAATGGAAAGGCCAACGCCGTGCAACGACAGGGGATAATGTTCACGAATGGCTTCGAGATAACGCAACGGCGGGCCACCCTCGCCCATATAATTCTCGGCGTGAACTTCAAAGAATCCGATATCGGGCTGTTCCGCCAGAATCTGTTTGTAGTGAGGGGCCTTCAAGCCAACTCCGCCGCGCGCCGGAAGTGCATTTTTCGCCATCATGTCTCTGCCTCCGCTTGGTTCGGGAACAGGAATGGCATGGAGATCGCGTGATCCCCCTGCCATTCCCGATCGTCATCGCTTTAAGCGGCTGGCTTCAACATGCCGTGGCCCTTAGGCGTGTTCATGGCTTCACATGAACCCTTGGGCACCAGCTTGAAGGCATTGCCCTGATAGTCGGTGGTGCTGGTGCCAGCGCATGTTGTGCCTGCGCCTGCGAAGCAATCATTCTGGCCCTTCAAGGCAACGCCAAAACATTGTTCCATTTTGCCACCAGCCAATTCAGTCTTGGTCATTTCCTGCTTCTTCATCATGTCTTCTTTCGACATCATGTCGGCATGTGCGGCCATTGAGCCGAGAGCAACAGCAAAGGCACCTGCAATGGCGCTGGCGATAAGACGGTTTGACATAAGTTTGTCCTCCTGAATGAGACATTGGGTTAAGGGCGCGGTGCCGAAGAGAACCGCGCCTGAAAAACCAATTCGCAAACAATTCTATCAACTTGAACTCACAAAGCCGTTGAACACGGACTTGTGAAAAGGCATGAAATTCACGTGACTAAAGGACAGGCAATTTACGAAAACTCAATTGGGTTCAAACTAAGGTTCCTACACTACGCCCAAACAGGAATTGCCCCACTATGGACATCGCGCTTACGCAAGCCCTCAATAAACTAGCCGGCACAAACGCAGCACTTGATGCGGTTATGATCGCAATTACCATCTATGGAATCTTTGCTTTGGTTTTCGCGGTAATTTTGCTCTGGTGGAAACAGGCAGAGCGTTCCGAGGCAAGAAATGCCTGTGTTGTCGCGGGCCTGTCATTTCTGGCCAGCCTTGCATTCAATCAGCTTTTGCTGCTGTTTGTTCATCGCATACGCCCTTATGACGCAGGCGTGAGCCATTTGTTGATTGCAGCAAACCCCGATTGGTCCTTCCCGTCTGATCATGCCACAGCAGCGGCGGCCATCGTTGCTGCTCTATGGTTCAAACACCTTCGTTCCATTGCCAAAATTCTGTCGGCAGTTGCAATTCTGATCTGCGTCTCGCGTGTCTACGTTGGCGTTCACTATTTTTCAGATATTCTGGGGGGAGTGGCGATCGGCGTTTTCACCGCTGCTGTGGTGGCCCGCTGCTTTCGCAACAGCAGTTGGTATGCGCAACGCATCACCAGCATCTTATAATTGACCGATTGTCATGGGATCGACGCAAGCATTCAAATGTAAGTGATACTGTCGCAGGTTTGATCTAGGCCATATTGCCAAGCGTTGAAGTGGCGTAAGATCGTTCTTAGCTACGGCAAACTTGGTCTCATCTTCAGGGAGAGAATTCGGTGCCAAATGGCAATTCTAGTGGTGGCTTGTTAAGGCCCCAGAAGGGCAAATCGCTGGGCAGGGCCTTGCGCTGGCTTTCGGTTGTGCCCATTCTTGGTGCTGGTGCCTACCTCATGTTTTTTGCGCCCAGCCCGGCGTCGGTTTCAATCGTCAACGCAACGGTGGAATCTTTTGCCTTTGAAGTCAGCGCGCCAGAGCTGATGCATCTGCCGCTCACGGGCTTCACCATCATCAACCCGCTTGAGCCAGCCGCCCCAGCCGCCGCACCGGTGGTTGCCAAGGGCAAGGCCAAAAAGGCTGTGCCCGTGGTTGTCAAACCCGTTTGTTCAACGG